>ERZ831773.3002-NODE-3002-length-11941-cov-16.976190_pt1 | contig 11941 bp, 10 predicted proteins | sample MGYA00519696_ERZ831773 | MGnify/ENA primary metagenome ERZ831773 (study PRJEB31850, sample SAMEA3708720) | human gut metagenome | biome: human gut; feature: human-associated habitat; material: faeces | place: China | collected 2014 ...
GCCAGGATGTTGGCGTCCTCGGTGTCACCGTGACCGTTGGCCTCGGCCAGCAGCATCTCCACGGCAGCGGGGTCGGCGTCCTGGGGCTTTTCGGGGCTGAGCAGGTTCTCGCAGAAGTGCTCTTTGCGCATCTGGGCCTTGGCCATGAACTCCACGTTGCCGCCCAGCATGATATCGGTACCACGGCCTGCCATGTTGGTGGCGATGGTAATGGCACCCTTCTTGCCGGCCTGTGCCACGATCTCGGCTTCGCGCTCGTGGTTCTTGGCGTTCAGCACGTTGAAGTCGCGGGTGTAACGCTGGAGCATCTTGGCCAGGATCTCGCTCTTTTCCACGCTCACGGTGCCTACCAGCACGGGCTGGCCGTTCTTGTGGCACTCCAGCACCTGCTCGATGACGGCGCGGTATTTGCCGTTCACCGTCTTATAGATGGCGTCCGGATAGTCGATGCGCTGCTTGGGGCGGTTGGTGGGCACGGTGACGATGTTCAGGCCGTAGATCTCGGTGAACTCGGTGGCCTCGGTCTTGGCCGTACCGGTCATGCCGGACAGCTTTTTGTACATGCGGAAGTAGTTCTGGAAGGTGATGGTGGCCAGCGTCTTGCTCTCGGCGGCGATCTTCACGCCCTCCTTGGCCTCAATGGCCTGATGCAGGCCCTCGTTGTAGCGGCGGCCGATCATCAGGCGGCCGGTGAACTCGTCCACGATGATGACCTCGCCGTTCTTCACCACATAGTCGATGTCCTTCTGCATGACACCGTAGGCCTTGATGGCCTGGTCGATGTGGTGGGCCAGGGTCATGTTCTCGGCGGCGGCCAGGTTCTCGATGTGGAAGTAGGCCTCGGCCTTCTTGATGCCGCTGGCCGTCAGAGTGCAGGTCTTGTGCTTTTCGTCCACAACGTAATCGCCGTCGGCCTGCTCGTCGGTGGAGACTTTATCTTCCAGCTCCACCACCACGCTCTTGCGCAGAGTGCGGGCAAAGCGGTCCACCTGGGTGTACAGGCTGGAGGAGTCCTCGCCCTTGCCGGAGATGATCAGCGGGGTACGGGCCTCGTCGATCAGGATGGAGTCCACCTCATCGACGATGGCAAAGGCGTGGCCGCGCTGCACCATGTTGGCCTTGTAGGTCACCATGTTGTCGCGCAGGTAGTCAAAGCCGAACTCGTTGTTGGTGCCGTAGGTGATGTCGGCGGCATAGGCGGCACGGCGGGCGTCGCCGTCCATGCCCTGTGCGATCAGGCCCACGCTCAGGCCCAGCCAACGGTACAGTTTGCCCATCCACTCGCTGTCGCGCTTGGCCAGGTAGTCGTTCACGGTCACCACATGCACGCCCTCGCCGGTCAGGGCGTTGAGGTAGGCGGGCAGGGTGGCCACCAGCGTTTTGCCTTCGCCGGTCTGCATCTCGGCGATGTCGCCGCGGTGCAGGGCAATGCCGCCGGTGATCTGCACCGGGAAATGCTTCATGCCCAGCACACGCCAGGCGGCTTCGCGGCACACGGCAAAGGCGTCGGGCAGGATGTCGTCCAGCGTTTTGCCGTCGGCCAGCTGCTGCTTGAAAGCAGGGGTCTGGGCCTGCAGCTCTGCGTCCGAAAGGGCCGCATACTTGGGCTCCAGTGCCAGCACCTGCTTGACAATGGGATTGACCTTTTTCAGCTCCCGGTCGGAGAAGCTGCCAAAGAGTTTTTCAACAAGGGACATTCGTTACACCTCATACAATAAGATCAGGACGCACACACGTCCGGAAAGGCACATCAATACAATCTATATGATACACCAAAGCAGCAGGGGCGTCAAATCTGCAAGGCTAGTTTAGCCGTTTTTTGCATGAACTTTCTGTAAAAAGATGCTGCCGGGGCGTTCATAAACGCAAAAACCACCCGTGATGCAGCCATCACAGGTGGTCGGTTTTGCATTATAAGCTCTCCAGCAGATCCGGCAGCAGGGCCAGGTCGTCGATGACATGGGGGCAGGCAGCTTCCAGCAGCGCGCGGGACTGGTGCCCGCCGGTGTACAGCACACACTTGGCGCCAATGGCGGCGGCCACTTCGGCATCATGCTGGGTGTCGCCGATCATCACGCAATGGGCCGGGTCGATGCCGGTGCGGCGCAGATAGTCGGTGCCAAGCTGCACCTTGCTCACGCCGTAGATGTCTGCAAGGCCGAGCAACTCGGTAAAAAAGCCCTGCAGACCCCGCGCGGCTACCTGCTCGATCAGGTAGTCCCGGCGGGAGGCGGAAAGTACAGCCTGTTTCCAGCCGCGGCGGGCCAGCTCGGTGAGGGTGTCCACGGCGTGGGCCATCACCGGGCTGGCGTCCACCCCGGCATTGTAGTGCGCCATAAAGTGCTCTGCCAGCATGGGGTAGGGGTGCCGGGAAAAGTCAAACCCGGCAAGGCGGTAGTAGTCCTCAATGGGGAAGCGGAACAGCTCCCGGTACTGGGCCAGATCGTACCGCTGCGGGTAGCCGTGGATTTCCAGCATCCAGTTCAGGCACCCGTGGGTAAAATCCACATCGTCCATCAGGGTGCCGTTCCAGTCCCAGAAAATCATACCGTTTGGCTGCATGGGGCCCTCCTGCGGCAAAGCCGCTTATTCCGCCCCAAAGATCTGGCTCAGAGCGGTGTTGCTTTCAATGATCTTCACCAGCAGCACGCCCAGAACGGTGCAGCTGATCAGCTCGCCGATGCCAACGGAGATGCCGTTGGTGATGCAGGCCAGCCAGATCGGGGCGCTGGAAGAGGGGTCCGGGAACATGACGGCGATCTCGATGCCGATGATCACGGCGTTGAACAGCACCGGGGGCAGGCTGGCAGCCAGGGCCAGGCCCTTGAAGCGGATGTTCCGCAGCTTGTAGGTGACCAGGCAGGCCAGCAGGGTGGCCAGAGTGCCAAAGATCACGTCCACGATGGTGGAGCCCAGCAGGTTTGCCAAAAAGCAGCCCAGCACCACACCCAGGATGTACTCGGCACCGAACACGGGCAGCAGGCACAGGGCCTCGGCCACGCGCACCTGCACAGCCCCATAGGAGAAGGGCTGCAGCGCCATGCACAGCACGACGTAGAGGGCGGCCACCAGGCCGCAGCGCACCAGTTTACGGACGGAAGAATTCTGATTCATGATAATACTCCAGCGGTTTGATTTTGACCGCACAGGAACCGCCAGCGCCTGCGGGTTTGGCCCGGCGCGGTTCGAGACGCACCGGGGAGCCTAAAATCCTAAGTTGCTCTAAAGGAGCTGCGCAAAAAAGCACAGCAAAGGGGAGTATAGCATAAATTGGCACGAAATGCAACAAAAAATGCCATTGCATCATGCAATGGCATTGAAATGTTACCCTCTGGGGTGGCCGGTGTACACCAGAGCCACCGTGTCGGGGCCGGTGTTGGCCGACACCACGCCGCCCAGCTCAAACACCACCAGCGGAGCCTTGCCAAAGGCCTTGCGGCAGGCCTTTTCCAGGTCCTCGGCCTGCTTGATGTTGGTGTGGCCGATCATATAGTCAAAGTTCTCCACGCCGTCGGCGCGCTTTTTGCACAGCTCGATCATAGCGGGCACGACCTTGTCGTCGCCGCGCACCTTGCTCTCCACCTTGGTCTTGCCGTCGATCAGGGTAATGATGGGGCGCACGCCCATCAGCTCGCCCATGACGGCAGCCGCAGCGGAGATGCGGCCGCTCTTTTTCATCTGCTTCAGGCTGTAGGGTCCCAGGATGATCTCCATGCAGTTCATCTGCTTTTCAAACTCCTGGATCACATGGCTGATCTCGGCACCGTTCTTCAGCTTGCGGGCCATCTCGCACAGATACCAGCCGAACACCATAGAATAGGTGTGAGGATCCAGCAGGTGGATCTTCATATGGTGCTCCGGGCGCTCCTCCCGCAGCATGCCCTGTGCCATCAGGGCGTTGTTGTAGGTGGAACTGCCGGACTTGTTGATGGGCACATGGATCACATCGGTATAGCCTTCGTCCACATACTGGCAGTATTTTTCACAGAACTGGATGGGCGTGATGGCGGCGGTGGAGGGCACCCCCTTGGCCAGACGCATCTTGTCGTAGAACTCGGTGTTGGTGCAGCTCTCCCGCTCCACATAATCCACATCGTCCAGCAGGATGTGGAAACTCATGATGTCGATGCCGTATTTCTCGGCCATCTCCTGCGGGATGTCGCAGGAGGAATCGGTCAGGATCGCGATCTTGCTCATAGTAACCTCATTTCCATTCGTAGTCTCGTAAATGTCCGTGGTCCAGAAGCTCCGGGAAATCCCACTGGCGCAACACCTCGTACACGCCCACGGCCACGCTGTTGGACAGGTTCAGGCTGCGGCAGGTGTCCCGCATGGGCATGCGGATGCAGTGTTCCTGATTGGCGGCCAGCAGGGCTTCCGGCAGGCCGGCGTCCTCCCGCCCGAACACGAGGTAAGCCCCGTCCGGGTAGGCCACATCGGTGTAGCGCTGGGGTGCCTTGGTGGTGAAGTAGTAGTACGGGCCGCTGTTCTTTGCAAAGAAGTCATCCAGCCCGTCATAGTAGCTGATGTCCAGATAATGCCAGTAGTCCAGCCCGGCGTGCTTGAGTTTTTTGTCGTCGATGGCAAAGCCCATGGGCCCCACCAGATGCAGACGGCAGGCGGTGCAGGCGCAGGTACGGGCCACGTTGCCAGTGTTCTGAGGGATGCGAGGCTCCACCAGAACGATGTTCAAAGTTGGTTTTTCACTCATCTGCGGTCCTCCGTTAAAAGTCCCGGGGCGGGCACAGGCGGGGCAGCAGCGGCTCGAACCAGACGCCGAAGCGGGTGTCCTGCCCGGCGGGGGTGTTCTGGATGGCCAGCGACACGAACTCGGCGGCGTTGTCGGCGGCGGCGCTCAGGGCGTTGCCCTGGATCAGGGAGCCGATGAGCACCGCACCGTACAGGTCGCCCGTGCCGGGGAAGCTGCGGTCGATGTGCAGCTTCTTGACCACAAAGCGGTCGGAGCCGCTGCCGGCGCAGCCGATGTACTTGCCCAGCGGCAGGCCGGTGACCACGGCACTGGGGGCCAGAGCCGTCAGCTCGTCGGCCAGTGCCTGGGCGGCTGCGTCATCCAGCGGATCATCCACGGGAGTACGCTGCAGCAAAAGCTGCGCCTCGGTGTAGTTGGGCAGGATCAGGTTGGCCGACCGGCACAGCTGCCGGATGCGGCTGATGAGTTCCGGGGTCACGGTGGCATAGGCCTTACCGTTGTCGCCCATCACGGGGTCCACCACCTTGTGGGCCGACGGCCACAGAGCAAAGGCTTTTTCGGCCAGTGCCACCTGCGCTTCGCCGCCCAGGTAGCCGGTATAAATGCAGTCAAAATCCAGGCCCAGTGCATGATAATGCTCCAGAGCGGCCTCGCCGTAGGCACAGCCGTCCAGACGGGCCGGGGTGCCCAGCCCGCCGGTATGGGTGGAAAGCACCACCGTGGGCAGAGCCACAGGCTGCAGCCCCATGACCGACAGCACCGGCAGGATCACCGCCAGACTGCAGCGGCCCACGCCGGACAGATCATGGATGCAGAGGATCTTTTTGGGTTCAACAGGTTTTATCAAATAAGGAACCTCCTTACTTTGTACGGGTCCAATGCAGGCAGAATGCCGCCAAAAGGCAGAACTGCCTGAAACACCATGCTACAGTATACCACAACTTTCTGTACAAAAAAAGCGTATAGTGGATTCTTTACAGGAAATACTACCGCCAAGGGCCCGCACAGCGGGCAGGGAAAGGAGTGTTTGCAATGAAACAGCAGGCAAATCAGGGAGCGTCCGGGATGCTGCTGGGCATGGCGGCCGGGGCGGCACTGGGGGCCGTGGGCGTAATGGCGGCCACCCAGAACCAGCGGCAGCTGCGCCGTACCACCCGCAAGGTGATGAAGGGCGCAGAGAACGCTGTGCTGCAGCTGGACCGCATGGTCGGCGACTTTGTGGAAAAGCACATGGACAGCTGAACCAAAAACAACGCCGTTCCCACTGCGGGAACGGCGTTGTGCATATGCGGGGAAACCTTACTTATTCCAGATGCACATCCGGGCAGAGGTGTTGATCTCGCCCAGCAGGCTCAGGTCCATCTGGATGTTGCAGGTCACGGTGAGGGCCTTGTTCACATCGCTGCCGGTCAGCACCGAGGCGGGCAGGTTCTTGATGGTGAGCACGCCGGTGTCCTTGGTCACATCGCCGGTCACGGTGCCGTTGTAGGTCACATCGCCGATGGTCAGGCCGGTCAGGTAGCCGGTGACGCCCATCTTGGACACCTGCTGGATGGGCAGGGTCAGGGTGTAGGTGCCGTTGGACTGGCGGGTGAGGGAAGCCTCCCGGCTGGTGTCGATGCCGGAATTGGCCATGGACTCCTTGTCGGAGCCGGTTTTCCAGAACTTGACGCCCACCCGGAGCTTGGAGGCAGCCCCGGCGCTCAGCGCCAGAGTGCACAGCAGCAGCACCGAGAGCAGGGCCGTACCGGCACGCTTGAGAGAAGTTGTCATAAAATATCAGCCTTTCCTGCCGCAGGAAGCGGCAATGACAGAATCACATGGTTTATCACCGCAAATATAGCAGACTTTGGCAGAATTGTCAATGCGGGCTGTGAATGCTTCACAAAAATATTGCACATTCACGAAGAAGCGGAGCGCATCCCACAAAAAAGCCGCCTCCCGGAAACGGGAGACGGCAGAAATGCTCAGACGAGAAGCGGCTTACAGCTCAAAGTCGGGGTCGTCCTTCAGCACATGGATGTTGCTCATGAAGGCGCTCTGCTCCGGGTCGGTGAAGGGAGCTTCCTTGATGTACTTGTTCAGCTGGACGGCAGTACGGGCCGGGTCGGCAATGGTACCGGCACCGCCGATGCAGCCGCCGGGGCAGCCCATGCCTTCCAGCAGATAGCCGTTGTACTTGCCGGCCTTGGCCAGCATCAGCAGCTTCTTGCACTCGGCCAGACCCTGTGCGGATGCGATCTTCACATCCATGTCGGGGTGCCACTCCTTGATCTTGTCGGCAACGGCCTTGGCCACGCCGCCGGACTGGGCAAAGCCGCGGCCTGCAGCGGAAGCGTGGATCAGATCCTGCTCGGCGGGGTCCACTTCCAGCGAAGCCAGATCCAGGTCCTTGGCCTCAATGATGCCGGCCAGCTCCTCAAAGGTCAGCACGAAGTCCACGTCGGAACGCACGGTGCGGCGGGAGGCCTCCAGCTTCTTGGCGGCGCAGGGTCCGATGAAGCACATACGGGCTTCCGGGTCGGCCTGCTTCATCATGCGGGCAGTGAACACCATGGGGGTCATGGTCATGGAGATGTTCTTGGCCAGATCCGGGAACGCGGTCTTGGCCATCATGCTCCAGGCCGGGCAGCAGGAAGTTGCCATGAAGTTCAGCTTCTCGGGCACTTCCTGCAGGAAGTCGTGGGCCTCGTCCACGGTGCACAGAGGGCCGCAGGGGATGGAGTTGTCCTGCATCATCTTCATCGCCTCGGCGGCGGTGTAGTTGCTGAAGAACTTCTCCAGGATGGCCTTGAGCTCCACATCGTTGGCGGAGCGGTGGGGGTCGGAATCAAACTTGGGGTCCTTGATGAGGTCAGGCTGGCCGATCATCTCGCACAGCTTGGCGAAGTGATGGTCGCTGGCCACGGCAATGATCACATAGGTGTCCTTGCACATGTAGATGTCGAAGGGGGCACTGAGGGGGTGGCGGGCACCCACACGGGTGGGGTGGATACCGCCGATGGTGTGGCGGACCACGTTGGTCTCCACAAAGGCGAACACGCTGTCCAGCAGGGCCACGTCCACATACTGGCCTTCGCCGGTGCGCTCCCGGTTATACAGGGCCAGCAGGATGCCGGTGACGGCGTACAGGCCGGCACTCACGTCGCCCAGGGAAGCGCCTACCCGGGCGGGGGGGGTATCGGGATAGCCGGTGATGCTCATCATGCCGGACATGCCCTGGGCCACGATGTCATAGGCGGGCAGGTCGCGCATGGGGCTGTCCTGGCCGAAGCCGGAGATGGAGCAGTAGATGATCTTGGGGTTGATCTGCTTCAGGTCTTCATAGGAGAAGCCCAGCTTCTTCATCACGCCGGGCTTGAAGTTCTCCACCACGATGTCGCAGGACTTGACCATATCATAGATCAGGTCCTTGCCCTTTTTCAGGTCGATGGCGATGCCCTTCTTGCCCCGGTTGACCAGGGTGTAGTAGCCGCTCTGCCCATTTTTAAAGGGGCCAAAGATACGGCTGCCGTCGCCCACGCCGGGCTTTTCGATCTTGATGACTTCCGCGCCGAAGTCGGCCAGGTTCATGGTACAGAACGGGCCGGCCAGCACCTGGGTAAAGTCAAGGACTCTCACGCCCTCAAGTGCTTTTTTCACGATATTACCTCCCAAAAGAAAAGTGTTTCGATAAAAGCGTTCCCGTTCCGGCCGGCCGTTTGATCTCGCCCCCCGGCGGGGAGGCGTTTTCTCACATTCGGCGGGTCATCTGGTTCGGTTTCCGTCAAAGCTGTGCAGCTTCCGTTAACCGTAGATGATGTGGGCGAACAGGGAGACGATGGGGATAGCGATCACGGTGCGGATCAGGAAGATCACGATCAGCTGGCCGAACTTCAGGCCCATGTCGGCCTTCATCATGGCGTTGGCGCTCTCGGTGAAGAAGATGATCTGCACGGTGGACAGGACGATAACGAAGAAGATAGCCATCTCGCTGATCTGCTGACCGGCAATGGTCATAACAGGCAGGGCGATCTCGGCGCAGCCAACCAGGGTGGCGGGGGCGATGACCGCCGCGTCGGGCATCTGGCACAGCTGCAGATAGGGGATCATGGGCATGCCGATCCAGGTGAAGATGGGGGTGTACCAGCACAGGAACAGAGACACAGTGGCGATGGACATCACGAAGGACACGATCTTCAGCGCAAAGGACAGAACATCGGGGATCGAGGTGATGAACACGGAGTACTGGGTCTTCTTGGCCTTGGTGGTAGCAGCGGCCAGGGCCTTCTTGAAGATGCCCATGGTGTACTTGCCGGGACGGGCCAGCTCGGGAGTCTGGACCACGCCGTTGCGGTACACGTCCTTCTTCCAGCACAGGGGCGGGATACGGATGACGATGATGGCCAGGATAAAGACAATGATCAGGGAGCACAGCACGGCGGGGCCGTACATATACTCGGTACCGGTGATGGAAACCAGCAGGGCGAAGAAGCCCAGGGACACCACGGAGAAGTTGGTGGAGATACAGCAGGCTTCCTTCTCGGTGTAGACGTTCTCATTGTACAGGCGGTTGGTCAGATAAACACCCACGGCGGGGGCAGCCACGAAGGAGGACAGAGCGTCCACGGCGGCCTGGCCGGGGATCTTGAATACGCGGCGCATGATGGGCTCCATCAGGGTGCCGATGAACTCCAGGATACCAAACTCGATCAGCAGGTTGACCAGCCAGCCGGCGATGGTCACGGTGAACAAGCAGGTGCCGGCCAGGCCGATGGCCATGGGACCGACCTCGGGGTCCATCACTTTCTGAAGGAACGTGGCGTTCAGTGCGCCCTCGGCGGCACCGGCGCTGATGGTGTGCTCAGAGGTGGGCATTGCGGTAATGGCGATGGCGAAGATCGCGGCCAGATAGAACAGAACACCGTCTACCATGCCGTCCTTCTCGTGGAACTTGGCCAGGGGGCCTTTTTTCGTGACCTTGGCAATGGTGAAGGTGACGGCCAGCGCGATACAGACGATCAGGGTCATCCAGTTTTTCACGCTGCCCAGAGTGGCCTTCAGCCAATCGATGAAGAGGACCATGGGGGTACCGGTCTTACCGCCGATGGTGGTGTTGATGAAGAACACCCACACGCCCAAGCCGGAGAAGACCAGGAACTTGATGAAGTTTGCCGGGGTGATGGTGCTGTAGTCAACTTCAACACCGACCTCTTTTGAAAGCTTTCTTTCCAGTTCCTCTGCAGTCATTGCCTTGGTGGTTACGTTCGTGTCTTTGCCTTCCATTTAGAACCTTCCTCCTTCCAAAATTGCGGCTGCGAAACACCGGACACACACAGGTATGCCGGGTGCTGTGCCCCTCATTGGATGCGGCGGTCAGTTCCTCGCTAGATCGTTTTTAGACTAGCGCGCTGAACAAGCAGGAATGAATTACCCCTAGGTCATCTTAAAATGATAAGTATTTGATTGTTCTGGCAGGTGGTGCTGCCACCCCTTCGGGAAGGGCCCGTACAGGCCCCTCCCGAGGGGAGAAACGGTTGCTGAGCTTTTAAGATTCGTACAGGTAACGGATACTTTCTTGCTTGAGAAAGGTCTGGGTTCCCGGTTTTCCGGGGACACTCTCACGCCTCTAGTGCGAACGAACTTTTTTGGAACAAATCGCCAACATTCAACTCAGGATCAACAAGACGATTATATACCTTGCACCGTCTTTTAAACGTCTAATGATTAGACGTTTTTTAATTCGCTAGAGAGATAGGTTTGACGCAATGTAGACGCTGGCGAAATTGTCGTTTTCTCAGCGCAGCAGGGAGCGAGAGATGACCATCCGCTGGACCTCGGAAGTGCCCTCGTAGATCTGGGTGATCTTGGCATCGCGCATCATGCGCTCCACGGGATACTCGCGGGTGTAGCCATAGCCGCCCAGCAGCTGGACGCACTCGGTGGTGACGTACATGGCGGTCTCAGCGGCATACAGCTTGGCGTGGGCGGACTCCACGGAATAGGGCAGGTGGTTGTCCTTGGCCCAGGCGGCGCGGTAGACCAGCAGCTTGGCGGCCTCGATGCGGTTTGCCAGGCTGGCGATGACGAACTGGGTGTTCTGGAAAGCGGACAGGGGCTTGCCGAACTGCTCACGCATCTTCACATAGGCCACGGCCTCGTTCAGAGCGCCCTCGGCGATACCCAGAGCCTGAGCCGCGATGCCGATACGGCCGCCGTCCAGGGTGTGCATGGCGATCTTAAAGCCTTCGCCCTCCTTGCCCAGCAGGTTCTCCTCGGGAACGATGCAGTTCTCAAAGACCAGGCTGGCGGTGGCGGAGCCGCGGATACCCATCTTCTTCTCGTGCTTGCCGATGGAGAAGCCCTCGAAGCCGTCCTCCACGATGAAGGCGGAGATACCGTGGTTGCCCTTCTCCTTGTCGGTCATGGCCATGACCACATAGGTGGAGGCCTCGCCGGCGTTGGTGATGAAGCACTTAGAGCCGTTCAGGACGTAGTGGTCGCCCTGCTTCACGGCGGTGGTCTTCTGACGGGAAGCGTCAGTACCGGCGTTGGGCTCGGTCAGGCCGAAAGCGCCCAGGCACTCGCCGCTGGCCAGGGGGACCAGGTATTTCTGCTTCTGCTCCTCGGTGCCCCAGTCAAAAATGGGGGCGGAACCCAGGGAGGTGTGGGCGGACAGGGTCACGCCGGTGGAGGCGCAGACCTTGGACAGCTCTTCCACGGCGATGACATAGGAGAGGTAGTCGCCCTCAGATCCGCCGTACTCCTCGGGCCAGGGAATGCCCAGCATCTCGTTGTCGGCCATCTTCTGGATGCTCTCCTTGGGGAAGCGCTCGTTCTCGTCGATCTCCTCCGCCAGGGGCTTGATCTCCTTCTCAGCGAAGTCGCGATACATCTTCTGTATCATCTTATACTCGTCGTTGAAGCCGAAATCCATGCTAAACCATTCCTTTCTTTTTCCATCATAATTTCATGTTTCATTTAACGCATTCATGCGTTGGGTGCTTGCCGATCAGGCGGGATTTTCTGTGACATCTCACAGTTCGCTGTTTCTCTTTCGCCCCGCCTTTTTCATTTGTTACAGATTGTCGGACCTGTCCGGCCCCGCAACCGTGACTAGATTATAGTCCCCCTGTCGTCTTTGAAACGTCTATGAATTTGGGCGTTTTCTGAAAAAGCGCACATAGATTCCCGTTTCCTTGCGTCTAATCTGCACAATTTTTATGAAAACACCTGATTTTGGCACAAAAT
>ERZ831773.3012-NODE-3012-length-11900-cov-3.659772_pt1 | contig 11900 bp, 8 predicted proteins | sample MGYA00519696_ERZ831773 | MGnify/ENA primary metagenome ERZ831773 (study PRJEB31850, sample SAMEA3708720) | human gut metagenome | biome: human gut; feature: human-associated habitat; material: faeces | place: China | collected 2014 ...
ATGTGTCTTCTGCGGAAACTGAAACACACAACCATTTTTGCCACAAATCGGCGCAACCCTTTGATTTACCTGGCTTTTCTCGTCAGAAGAGTGACTGTTTCCACATGGCACGATACCTTCTGATTGATGTCAGGTATTCTGCCCGTTCTCGGAAACATATCCTGTCAAAACGGAAACAGGTCCACGCCTTCTGAAACCGCGCATTCACAACTACAAACAGATGCAATCTGTGGCAAAAATGACATCCATATCACGGTCTTGACCACCACAGTCTATGGGAACAAGTCAGTATAAGGCCTTTTCTACCTATATAATACAAGGCAAGTTTACACTGCTGCCGCCTGCCACTGTCTCGACCGTCGAGACAGTGAATGCCTCTAAACTTCTACACAATCCTTCCGCTCTAACCACAAGTTGGCCATACACTCGCAGGGAGTTGAGTTGCCGGATTTCACCGTCTCGACCTGATATCCGGTCATCATTTTATCTGTATCACATATGCCCTAGTTTCCATTAGATTTGAACTATCCGGAAATTCCGAATAGTTCATTTAAACTAATTTGCGAATTGGGTAAATACTGTTTTTCCAATTTCGTCCTGTGAATAACCACTACCAGCAGTCATCCAAAATTATCAGATAACTGAACCCTCTTGTAATTATGAGTTATTCGATTTTTTCGAATAACTGAATCCTGTTGCAGATAAATGCTATAAATAAACCTTTTCTTATTTTTCAAGCAATTTTATCATCCGCTGAACAATACGTTCAACCTGCCCGGATTCCACTCTCTGATCAAAAGCACCATTACAAAAATGATCTTCTCGTAATAGCATCGTTAACAAAGCTGAACATAAATCATAATCAGCATGTTCCAATCGCTTTAACTCTTCATTGCAATTTATAGGCTCTGTGGTCATGTAATCCCAGTAGTTTGTTTTTAGGTCACCAGTCTCTTCAAGCACCTCATAGCTATTGGTAACATTTATATTTGAGAGCAACTGCCTAAACTTCATTATCTTTTCTTCGTTTGTCATCCCTTGCTCCTCTCCGGTAAATCAAAGTGCGTTGCCGCAATGGTATTCAGTTGCTTAGCAATATCCGAAAATGGCAAATTCAAGTCCAATGTTCTGACGGTAATCTGGTTACCACTCATCTGGTAAACATTATTCGGATACACCTCTTCTTTAGTCTTTGCATACAGTAACATTCCTGAGACTTTGTGTTCCCTATCCCTCAGCTCGTATTCCTTGTTTTTTACATAGGTGAAAATCTGATAGAGATTGCTCGAATGAAGCGTATGCTTGTCAAACTGCACCTGTGTGCTATGCTCATAATATTTTGCATCAATGATTAGCACTCTATTATCATGCTGAAGCATAATATCACTCTGCATCACCGGTAGCATGGTATTTTCTTCATTGTCCAGTTGCCACGGAATCTGTGATGCATTCGCAGTAATCTGGTCTTTATACTCTTTCCTGTAGTATTCCAGTATAAACTTCTCATACAATCGGCACATACGCTGCTCGTCCAGAAAATCCATCAGTTGAGTACTTCCATCTGACTGAGTCTGAAGCAGGCCCTTCACTACCAGATAACAGACTGAAATCAGCATGCGATATGTCTGATTATTTCGATTGTACTGAACATTCCAATTTACTGTGTGCAAATCAATAAAATTCACCTCTCCAAAATACATCATCAGCTTTCTGAGATTCTTCTTGCGTTGCTTCGATATATTTGACCGAAGAAGAAGCGCAACTGTAGATTTGATGATTCTGTTCATGGTACTGTTAACCGAAAACTCATCGTATGTACAGATTAGCTGTTTCCGTAACATTGATTGTGTCTTGATGGACTCTGCAATATCAATCTTTCCTCGCAGAGAAGAGAGCGCCTCCGTCTGCGGAATATATTCTTTACCAAGTCCTCGCTTTAGCTGAATCGCAATACCTTTTTCTAAGATAGCCGCCATCAGCTCGCCAGTATTATGAAATTGTTCTGTGGCTATATTCTTATAGCCTTGCTCATTCAATACCTGAAATGCATAGGACAGCATATAGTAGACGTTTTGTATCGGTATCACTTAATCGCGCTCCTTAGATTTTCGCTCCAATCTTTTACCTTCATAGGTTCATCAAACCAGTATTCTTTCAACATCGGTATCAGCTCATACTCCACAACACCATAAAGCCAATCATCGTCGATTGTGTCAGGCTGTAAATTACAGAAGTAACTGTGTCCAATGCAGAATCCCTCACCCAAAGATTCATCAGAAGCAATCACACCATTCAAATTTTCTACGCAACTAATCAGCTTGTTAAACTTCTCATTGTCTAATGCCATGCGATACTCTCTGAAACCCGGAGTCTCAAACCCTGGCTTGATATCAAAGAAAGCAAATCTTCTGCGAAGTGCATAATCCAACATAGCAAGGCTTCTGTCTGCAGTATTCATCATACCGACGATATAGACATTTTTCGGAACCGCAAATTTCTCATCGGAATACAGAAGCTGCAGAGCATTTCCGCGTTTATCGTTTTCAATCAGCATAAACAGCTCACCGAAGATCTTACTCAGATTGCCACGATTGATTTCATCTATGATAAAGAAATACTCGTTATCACTGTCTATCTCGGCCTTCTTACAGAAGTTATAGAATGCTCCCTTCTTCAGTTCAAATCCTGTAGCAGATGGGCGGAAACCCATAATAAAGTCTTCATAGGAATAGCTCTGATGGAACTGCACCATCATCACACGCTCTACATCTTTTACACCCATCATGGAATATGCTAGGCGCTTAGCAGCATAAGTTTTTCCCACGCCTGGAGCTCCCTGCAAAATAATGTTTTTCTTGTTTCTAAGCAGGCCAACCAATCTGGAATAGTCTTCTTCAGACATATAGACATCATCAAGGAAATTTTCCGCTGTGTACTCTGGATAGGTAACTTCCTGCTCGTCGTCAACCATATCATCGTCTTCAAATAAGTCTTTGATTTCCTGCACAAAGTCACTATATGGAGTAATATCAGTCAATGTTTTCTGTGGTGCCTGATGATTAATTGTCCAATTACCCTTATTAGTCCAGTTAACTTTTCTGATATTTGAATACTCGTCTGCACGATCAGCATCGTATTCGTAGTCAGACTCAACGATTCCTTTACCAAGAATTCCATTGTTTCCTTTCTTCACAAATACAACATCACCAATCTTTATATCATGGACGAACTGCCATGTGGCATGAGCTGAATTCCTATAAGAGCTGCTATCGCCATATTCCTGCTTCATCTGCTGTTTCATTTCATCTTTAGAGCTGAATACTCCAAGATCTCCAATTTCACCCCAGCCCAGCAGCATATAGCCATTCCTATAGCACTCTTCCCATTTATCAGCACCCTGTCCCGGAGCATAGAGCCAATAACGAACAGTATCGACATCATTGTCTGCAAGAGCATCGCTATCATTCGTTTTATTGCTCTTTGCATCAGAAACACCTTTTTTGAAAATATCCGATGCCATCTCCGCTGTTAATTCCACTGTCTTACCTGCTTCGGTAAGTGTCCACACACCTCTTACACTCTTATCAATGTATCCAGATCCAACGAGATAATTTCTTGCAAAAGCAACTTCATTTTCAAATTTGTTAACCTTCGTTTTACCTCTAGTTTCGTTTACTACCTCATCCGACAAGTGCTCATTTTCTATAATTTTCTTTCTTGCTTCTACCGGTGTTGCAGATCCTCCCAAATCACGTAGTGCCTGTAATAATGGCATGAACCATTTGAGAAATTCTGCTTTCGATGTCTTTTTTCCTTTTTCAACTGATTTTTCCTGATTCACCTTCTCAGAAATAATCCATGCTGTATAGGACAAATCCGGGAAGCTCTTGTACTCATATTCGCCCGTATCCAGAACTTTCTTACACAAATCTTTTATCCCAAGATAGTCTGCGGCATACGGCACTTTCTTAAAGGTCTTCTCAGCTGCGACCACAACCTCGCCAGGCATGTTCTTGGTATCAGCTATAAACCAGCGATTTCTGGAATCCAGATTGATAAATGCATAAGGGCGAATCCAATACAGACCCATCGTAATATTCCATCGAATGCAAAGCTGATCATGTACCATATCATATACTTCAGAAAATTTCCGGCGGTTATCTACTGTGTCATTATCGGCAAGTACAAGAGCAATCTCAAACAAACTCCACAGATTATCAATATCATCTGTTTTTCTATCATCCTTAAATCCATAGAATGTAGCTTTCAGATTATTGAGAACCGGAATTCCATCAAAATTGCTCGGAACTGTTGCAGAAATTTCGAACTCTGACGCAATCCCATTAAGAATCGCGATTCTATTAGCATTTGTTATTCCCTTATTAAAGGTTCCAAAGATAGTAAATGGGTCGATGTCAATAATCTCATCGCCACTCTCAAGCTTAGGAACGCTCATTCCTGCCATGTTATACACCGCATATAGTTTCTGAATTAGTGCCTTTCTGTCAGCTTTGAAAGGCAGGAGTTTCGTTGCAAACTCTGTGTAAAAATCTATCCAATCATATTGCATCTACGTCACACCTCCTGTCGAATACAACACTCTATATGTCTGACTGATTCCCATCCTCCGTATTTATGAACTTTACCGGACCGCCAATTCCAAAATATTTTTCAAAGAAAGTTTTTAGCTTATCAATAACCGTCTGCTTCTTTTTTGCACGATTACCACCCCCAAAGCGGCTGACCGGTGGCATAATTGTATCAATATCTGTGCCGACAGTTTTAACTTCTCCCTCTCGGAAAGAATTCTCTAAGAACTTACGGGTTTCTTCCGGCTTGAGCTTTTCATCTTTAATGATAGCTTCCAAATCTGCTTCACGCTGTTCAGCAACATAGCCGTTCCATTCGGTCATTACATCATCGACATCGTTGATCCCTGCAATAAAGTTTTCAATCAGTTGTTTTTTACTGCGAAGCTCTGGGCTGGCATCAATTGCTTTATGAATCGTTATCAGCACTTCCTTATCTTCGCAGTGCGTATCGTGATACTTTTTCACCAGCATCAGAATGTAGTCAATATTGATTTCGATCTGTTTAATAAGCTCAACTTCAAAAACAATGTCGTCAATGATGTCAGTGCTCTCACCATTTTCTCGCTTGCATTTCCATTCATCTCTCAGATCCTGATATCTACCAAGATAGTCCTGAAGATCTCTCTCAGAGATCATTTCCTTACCTACAAACTCATCAAAGGAAACAAGCAAGTTCCGCATACGAAGGAGCGCGCCAAACAAAGCAATGAAATCCTTCTGATTCTGCTCACCCACAATCTGTGTCTCTGATAACGGGAACTTATTCTGCAAATCCTCGATCATATCTACATAACCAGGCATCTGTTTTCCATCAACAGACTCATAGCCGTAGTAATAGTCTTTAAAGCTCTGCAATAAGACGATTCCACCGGCGTTCTTATCTCCAAATAAGGAAATTGCTGCGTCAACACGCTTTTGCAGATTGCGGAAGCAAACAATATTACCGAAGGTCTTGATGCTGTTCAAGATACGATTCGTTCTGCTAAATGCCTGAATCAGACCATGCATTTTCAAATTCTTATCTACCCATAGTGTATTCAGAGTTGTTGCATCAAACCCGGTTAAAAACATATTTACGACAATCAGAAGGTCCAGTTCTTTATTCTTCATACGGAGAGAAACATCTTTATAATAATTCTGGAACTGATCACTATCCGTCGAATAGTTCGTATGGAACATCACATTGTAATCTTTGATGGCATCATCAAGGAAGTCTCGTGAGCTCTTATCGAGTGCAGATGTATCCTCTGGATTCTCCTCTTCCAGAAGTCCGTCAGCTTCCTCCTCATTTGGGGCATAGCTGTAGATAACCGCGATTTTCAGTGCTTTTGTAGGATCTTCGGCAATCTGTTTTCGGAATTCATTGTAATACAGTTTCGCCATTGGAACAGACGCTACTGCAAAGATAGAATTAAAACCACTCACTCTTTGCTTCTTTTTAATTTCTTCTACCGCACCGCGCTCTGCAGATGCAACATCTGAAATATTGGTGAGCTGATTGTAAATATAAGTCTTATCTCCTCGATACGTCTTCTGGTCGAAATGATCCAGTATGTACTTGGTGACCTGTGAAATACGTTGCGGAGCCATAAATGCTTTTTCACGATTAATATCCCAGACCTGTTCATCATCAATATCCTTATCGGAATCCATGGTTTTAATATAATCAACGCGGAAAGGAAGAACATTCTTATCATTGATGGCATCTACAATTGTATACTCATGCAGCTGATCACCAAACGTCTGTGCTGTCGTGAAAAGCATGGATTTTGATGAAGTGTTGGCATTAACAGAAAAGATCGGAGTGCCAGTAAAACCAAACATATAATACTTTTGAAATGCACCACTCTTCTTGTTTCCGTTCTTATCGACGCCGCCAGCAATTGCTGTATGCATGTCACCAAACTGGCTACGATGGCACTCATCAAAAATAATGACTACTTGCTTGTTATAAACCGGATGCTCTTTATTTTTCTTGATAAAAGTTGACAGTTTCTGGATCGTCGTAATAATGATATGAGACTTCCGATCACTGAGCTGCTTTGCAAGAATTGAAGTAGAGGTGTTACTATTGGCGGCACCTTTCTCAAACCTGTCATATTCCTTCATTGTCTGGTAATCAAGATCTTTTCTATCTACGACGAACAAGACTTTATCAATGTACGGAAGCTGTGAAGCGAGCCTTGCTGTTTTAAATGAGGTCAGAGTTTTACCAGATCCTGTGGTATGCCAAATATATCCGCCAGCTGCTATGGTGCCATACTTCTTATAATTATGAGCGATCTCTATTCGATTCAATATTCGTTCTGTTGCCGTGATCTGATACGGACGCATAACCATCAACATATTTTCAGATGTGAAAATACAATACTTTGTCAAGATATTCAGAATAGAATGCTTTGCAAAAAAGGTTTTCGTAAAGTCAATCAGATCCGGGATTACTTTATTGCTGGCATCCGCCCAGAAGGAAGTAAATTCAAAGCTATTGCTTGTCTTTTCCTTCTTTGTCTTTCCAGAGTTTGCATCTTTAATTGCGTTCCACCTAGTGCTGTTTGAATAGTACTTTGTATTCGTTCCATTGGAGATCACAAAAATCTGAACATACTCAAATAAGCCAGAACCAGCCCAGAAGGAATCCCTCTGGTAACGGTTGATCTGGTTGAACGCTTCTCGAATCGCAACACCGCGACGTTTCAATTCAATATGAACAAGAGGCAAGCCATTTACAAGAATAGTCACATCATAACGGTTATCATGTTTTGCCCCTTGTTCCTGCCCGATAACATACTGGTTGATTACTTGCAGGCGATTGTTATGAACCTGTTTTTTATCAATCAGCATGATGTTCTTGGACATGGCATCATCACGTTTTAATACCTGTACAGAATCTTCTTGAATTTTCCGTGTCTTATCTACAATGCCTTCATTCTTATTTGCAATCTTCTCAGTGAAGAAACGTTCCCACTCAGTATCGGAAAACTTGTAATCATTCAAGTCTTCAAGTCGAGTACGTAGATTCTGAATTAAATCTTCCTCTGTATGAATTGGAAGATACTCATACCCCTGTTCACAGAGTAGACGAATAAATTCCTGCTCCAGTTCTGCTTCACTCTGATACGCATCAGAACGTTTTTTGACAGGCTCATACTCTGTAACTACTGTATTTTCGTTGGTTTCAGCAACGATGTTGAAGTATGGCATACCATCACTCCTCTCTGTTTCTATTGCTTCTCTTTGAAGGTTAGAAGCTTATCCCTGTAATATTCATATTGCTTCTGACGTGCTTCGATTTCTGCTGGAAGTCCCGTAGACAGGTCGTTGCAAAGTTTGTCGAAGCGGTCGAGAATAGATACAATTCTTTCTTGTTCCTCAATTGGTAATATTGGAACCATGATTTTAGACAATTTCGGACCAGTAGTTGTTGCGCGTGTAGTAACTGAAGCGTACCTTATAATGACATTTCTCACAGCTGTCGTTGAAAAATAATATGAGCAAAACTTAGGAAGCAAATAATCTGTTATTGGTCTTGCCCTCAATACAAAGCCGCTAAAGACACAATCTGGTATATCTTCAATCAAAGTGCTGGACATTCCAATATCTTCTTTTGTTTCTGATGTTCGTGTAAAAAATACATCTCCTTTTTTAGCACTATATCTTTTGATTTCATCATCTGTTACATCGACTAATCCTTTTATAAAGTTGTGATTCAAATATCGATGATTATACACATCTGTGAAGTTTATAATTGGCGTTCCCTTGCCAAATGCTTCTTTTCCTTTGTTAAGTCCGTTTTTTATTTCAAACAATGTTCCAACCGAAGCTATGGCATATCCAAACACATACTGAATGAGCTTAATTGCGTTCAGTTCTGTCTGTCTGTCTGTCTGTCTGTCTGTCTGTCTGTCTGTCTGTCTGTCTGTCTGTCACGAGCGTGCTGCCGGTTTCAGCAAATGTCAAGAGTAAATCACGATAATATTCGTATTGCTTCTGGCGTGCTTCAATTTCGGCTGGAAGACCGATATTCAGGTCGGTACAGATTTTCTCGAAGTTATCCAAGACATCTGCATAGCGTTTCTGAATATCAAGTGGCGGCAATGGTATAGTAATTTGCTCGATAGATGGAACATTAGAGTGAACCACCTTACTTTTTACTTTTCCTTTGCTTTTCTGTTCTCTCGCTTGTTGTGTTGAAAGTACATGAGCCAAATATCTCGGATTTTGCTTATGCTTCAATACAACAATATCTCCACCTGCAAGACACCTTTCGTGGCCTACATATGCTACAGATTTTGCAATATCTTCCACGCTTTCACCCGTAATGGCAAAGAGAATATCACCATGCTCAAAATATTTCGGACTGGAAACATATTCAAGCTGTGTATGTGATACGCAATTATCAAACCATGTATTGTAGGTGGTATAGATTTCTCCGTAACGAACACATGGAATTCCTTCTTCAGTTACTTGGTCACGCTTAATCCCGGAACCTCGATATATATCAGTGGCAATCTCCTTTAATGTGACCAAAGGAATATCGGCCTTAGGTTTTAACAATTCATCTCTATAAAAATCATATTGTTTCTTCCGAGCTGTAAGCTCGGCTGTAAGCTCGGCTGTAAGCTCGGCTGTAAGTAACGTGAAAGAGTCCAGCACGTGGACTATTTCACGTTGTACCTCCAGAGGAGGTACAGGCAAACTTATTCTTGCCATCACATTACTCATCAATTTAGGATTACCCATCCCGGAATTAACATAGGTTGGTGCCACTCTATTCAGAACATAATAAAGATATTTTGTATTCACATCTTCGGATACATTATCTATAACCCCACAGACATTTGTGACACTGAACTTGCCACTCCTGTAAAATACAGTCCCCGCATTTGCACCGTCTGTAGTCCATGTTAAATACTCTCCATCAAACATGTATGTGGTTATAGATCCTAGCTTGCCCTCATTTTCCGTTTGCGATGAATACACAGGATATTCTCCAGCATTTTCTTTTAGAAAATCTTTTGACATGACTTTACCGCGACTAATATTTGCTATATCTCCAACTTTCCTGTATTCCACTCCATCTGGGCAAAGTTCTGCAATCAGCTCATCTAACCTGCTCATGCGTTCACCTCGATTTCTGCAATGATTTTGTCAATCTCATCACGAAGCACTTGTTCACGAGCAACAATTTCTTTAATTTCTGCATTCAGCTTCACAATATCAATTTTCTCTCTGGTATCTTCAGCTGCAACATAGGTGGATACTGATAAATTATAATCATTGCCTGATACTTCTTCATAACTTGCTAAATGTGAGAAATGCTCAACTTCGTCTCTCTTTGCAAAGACATCGACAATATGATCAATGTTCTTTGGTGTCAACTTATTGTTATTCGTAACCTTAATGCACTCATTTGTTGCATCGATAAATAAGGTTTTATTATCCACTTTATTCTTCTTCATTACCATGATGCAGGTTGCAATGGAAGTTCCAAAGAAAAGGTTACTTGGTAATTGAATAATGCAATCAACGTAGTTATTGTCTATCAAATATTTACGGATTTTTTGTTCTGCGCCACCGCGATACATAATACCGGGGAAGCATACAATTGCTGCTGTTCCGTTTGACGCAAGCCATGAAAGACTATGCATGATAAAAGCCATATCCGCTTTACTCTTAGGTGCCAGAACTCCAGCCGGAGCAAAGCGAGGATCATTGATAAGCAGAGGGTTATCATCTCCAGCCCATTTAATAGAATAAGGAGGATTTGAAACGATCAGTTCAAATGGCTCATCATCCCAGTGCTGTGGATTAATTAATGTGTCCTCACACTCAATATCAAATTTGTCGAATCCGATGTCATGAAGGAACATATTGATACGACAAAGGTTATAGGTTGTAATATTTATTTCCTGTCCAAAGAATCCAGTTGTAACTGCGTCTTTTCCAAGAATTTTTACAGCCTTAAGAAGCAGAGAACCTGATCCACATGCCGGGTCATAAACCTTGTTTACCTTCTTCTTTCCAACCGTTCCCAAACGAGTAAGAAGTTCTGAAACGTCTGCAGGCGTAAAGAACTCACCACCAGATTTACCCGCATTGCTGGCATACATCGTCATCAGATATTCATAGGCATCACCGAACGCATCGATATCATGATCCTTGACAGAGCCGAGGTTCATGGTAGCAATACCATCAAGCAACTTTGCAAGACGCTCGTTTCTTTTCGCGACCGTGCTTCCCAGTTTGTTGCTGTTTACATCAAAATCATCAAATAACCCCGAAAAACTATTTTCTGACTCGCTGCCTTGTGCGGATTCTTCTATATGTTGGAATACCATTTCCAGAAGCTCATTCAAGTTATCTTTTATATTTTTGATCTTACCTTCTCGATCCTTGAATGTAGCTTTTTCATTGTTGCATTTTGCATGAACATTACAAAAAAGCTCACTGGGGAGAATAAAGAATCCTTTCTCCTCTACAAGACCTTCACGAGCCTCTTCTGCTTCTTCATCGCTCATACGCGTATAATCAAATGTCTCGTCTCCTGCTTCCCACTCACCTTCATTTACATAAGCAGTGAGATTTTCAGAAATGTAACGATAAAACATTGTACCAAGGACATAATTTTTAAAGTCCCATCCATCTACGGCACCACGGAGTTCATCTGCAATGGCCCAGATTGCACGATGCAGTTCTTCTCGTTCTTGTTCTTTCTTATTATCTATTGGCATAATTGCATCCCCTTTCATTTATCTGCATCAGCACTTTTGCCGCTTTGAATCCAGTGATCAATTTCAGACACTTTAAATTTATATTGTCTTCCAACCTTGTAAAATGGAATTGTCTTTTTTCTGATCCATCCTCGGATGGTATCTTTACTACACCCAATATACTGGGCGATTTCTTCCAGGTTAAGCCATCTTTCTAAATCTTCCATCGTTCCTCCTCTTAGCGTCTCCGTCTATGCTGCTCACGTTTAAGTTGCTTATAATAATTCTCAATATTTAAAAATACGTTATATGTGTTGTTACTTTGCCTTGCAATATCATTTGCTATCTCCATAAAACTCTCCGGAGACTCGCAAAGGTCATAGCTATCAACTTTAACTGTTTTCCCGAAGCAAATCAGATTCTGGTCTGTGTCTGTAATCCATGAATGATCATATCCTTGCTTATGGGATATTCTTATTGCTTCATATAAGTCTGATGCCTTATTCTCAATTTGAATAATTTTCTTTCTCTCAATCTCTTTTACTGTTGCTATGAGTTTTCCCGTTTCTTCTGTATTCTCTGGAATTGATTCTACTAA
>ERZ831773.3016-NODE-3016-length-11885-cov-30.300423_pt1 | contig 11885 bp, 7 predicted proteins | sample MGYA00519696_ERZ831773 | MGnify/ENA primary metagenome ERZ831773 (study PRJEB31850, sample SAMEA3708720) | human gut metagenome | biome: human gut; feature: human-associated habitat; material: faeces | place: China | collected 2014 ...
GGCGTCATTCTCGGTGTGGTCCGTTCGGCTCTCGCCAACGCGGAACACAACGCCAGCATGGACGTGGATGCTCTGGTCGTTAAGGAAATTCTGGTGAACGAAGGCCCTACCTGGAAGCGGTTCATGCCGCGCGCCCAGGGCCGCGCCACCAACATCCACAAGCGTACCAGTCACATTACCGTGATACTCGCAGAAGGGCAGGAATAAGTCATGGGTCAGAAAGTTCATCCGTACGGATTCCGGCTTGGGTATAACAAGAACTGGCAGTCCCGCTGGTTCAGCAAGAAAGACTACCCTGCCTTTGTGTATGAAGACCACGAAGTCCGCAAGTATGTGAAGAAGCTCCTCTACAGCGCCGGTATCTCCAAGATCGAGATCGAACGCGCCGGGGGCAAGATCCGCCTCATCCTTTCCACCGCCCGCCCCGGTATCGTCATTGGCCGCAAGGGCGTGGAAATTGAAAAGCTTCGCAACGACTTGCGTGCCAAGTTCGGACGCGAGTTCTCTCTTGAAGTGAACGAAATCCGCCGTCCTGAAGTGGATTCCCAGCTGGTGGCCGAAAACATCGCTCAGCAGCTTGAACGCCGCGTCGCGTTCCGTCGCGCCATGAAGCGCACGGTGACGATGGCCCGCAAGTTCGGTGCCGAAGGCATCAAGGTGACCTGCTCCGGTCGTCTCGCCGGTGCGGAAATCGCCCGCACCGAATGGTACCGCGACGGTCGCGTGCCGTTGCAGACCCTGCGTGCCGACATCGATTACGGCTTCGCCGAAGCGCGTACCACGTACGGCATCATCGGCGTCAAGGCGTGGATCTACAAAGGTGAAATCCTTGACAAAGAGGTTGAAAGGTAATGCTCGCTCCCAAAAGAGTTAAATTCCGCAAGTGGCAGAAAGGCCGCCTGCGTGGTCCCGCTCTCCGCGGTGCCACCATCGCCTTTGGCGATATCGGTTTGAAGACTGTGGAGCACGGAAAGCTGACCAACCAGCAGATTGAAGCCGCCCCAGTTTCCGTAGGAAAAGCCGTCGTTGTACTCGTTGTTGCCCCAGAAATTCACATCGCAGAACCAGTCCTTATAGCGGGCGTTCTCGCGGTTTGCCTTCAGTTCCTGAAACGCAAAGAAATCGCGGCCCACATGGTTGAACACGCCGTCCACGATCACCTTCTGGCCCCGGGCATGGCACCGGGCCACAAAGTCCTTGAACTCTGCGTTCGTGCCAAGACGGCGGTCTACCAGCCGGTAATCGATGGTGTCATAGCCATGGGAGCCGCTCTCGAACAGCGGGCCGATATAAATGGCCGTGCAGCCGATGTCCGCTGCGTGCTCAGCCCATGCGTTCAGTTTATTAAACGCACCGGGCACCGCCTGCCCATCGTTCTCATGTGCGCAGCCGCACAGCCCCAGAGGATAGATGTGATAGAATACCGCGTTGTCATACCAAGCCATTGTTCATACCGCTCCCATACAAAAAAATCAACCGCCGCCCACTGCGGCGGCAGGAATAGTATAGCACAGAATCTGTAAAACATGTTAATTTTTGCCGATTTTTGTCAAGAATCTACAAGAATATCAGCCATTGTGCCCCATTTCGTCTTGTTCTTATTGGATATATTGCCCAAACACCTGTGTCACATGCAGTGCCGCCGGGCGCTGCCTATCATAGAATGTAAGGAGATCTTTGCATGAATTACCCCGCCATTCCCCGTGAATTCTTCAATGGAGACTGCTTTGATGCCTACCGCATCCTTGGTGCGCATCCCTGCTCTGACAACGGCACCGAAGGGTGGCGCTTTGCGGTGTGGGCCCCCGGTGCCACGGCAGTGGAAGTCTGCGGCGGCTTCGACGGCTGGGAGGCAGGCGTGCCCATGGAAAAAGCCGATACCGGCGTGTGGAGCGCATTCGTCCCCGGCCTTGCAGAGGGCGACCTTTATAAATACCGGGTGCATGGTGCCGACGGCAGTGTGGTGATGCGCAGCGACCCCTACGCATTTTCCACCGAGCTGCGGCCGGGCACGGCCAGCCGTCTGGCAAAGATGGACTTCCACTTTGACGACAGCGCATGGATGGAGCGCCGCGACAAATGCCGCAACCGCCCGCTGAACATCTACGAGATGCACGTTGGCAGCTGGCGGCACAAGCCCGGCAGCAAGCAGGAGGACGGCTCAGACGGCTGGTATAACTATGAGGAGCTGGCCAAGGAGCTGATCCCATGGCTGCTGGACCATCACTTTACCCATGTGGAGCTGCTGCCGCTGGCCGAGCATCCCTTCGACGGCAGCTGGGGCTACCAGACCACCGGCTATTTTTCCGTCACCAGCCGCTACGGCACCCCCGCCCAGTTTGCCGGCTTCGTCAACGCCTGCCACCGCATGGGCATCGGCGTCATCATGGACTTTGTTCCGGTGCACTTTGCCGCCAACGCCGACGCACTGGCCAAGTTCGACGGCACCCACCTGTACGAGTACGACAGCGACGTGGGACAGAGCGAGTGGGGCACCTGCAACTTCAACTACTACCGCCGGGAGGTGTGCAGCTTTTTGAACAGCGCTGCCGCCCTGTGGATGGACGTATACCACTGCGACGGCATCCGTATGGATGCCATCTCCCGCGCGCTGTACTGGCAGGGCGACCCGAACCGCGGCGTGAACGAGGGTGCCGTGAACTTTCTGCGCAGCCTGAATCACGGCCTGAACGAGCGCTGGCCCACCGGCATCTACACCGCCGAGGACTCCACCAACTTCCTCAAGGTGACAGCTCCCACCCGCTACGACGGCGTGGGCTTTGACTACAAGTGGGATATGGGCTGGATGCATGATACGCTGGACTATTTTGCTACCCCTTTCGGTGAGCGGCCAAATGCCTACGGCAAGATCGTTTTCAGCATGCACTACTTCTACAACGAGCTGTATCTGCTGGCCTTGAGCCACGACGAGGTGGTGCATGGCAAAAAGACCATCATTGATAAGCTGTGGGGCACCTATGCGGAAAAATGCGCCCAGCTGCGCACCCTCTATTTTTATATGTATATGCACCCGGGCAAGAAGCTGAACTTCATGGGCAACGAGATGGGACACTTCCGGGAGTGGGACGAAAAACGGGAGCTGGACTGGGACCTGCTGAAATACCCCTTCCACGATGCGTTCCAGAAATACTTTGCCCACCTGTGCCGGGTGTATTCCACTGAGCCTGCACTCTACGATGGCGAGTACAACCCCGACTGCTTTGAGTGGGTGGCCTGCGAGAGCCGCAACGAGGGCGTGTACGCATGGCTGCGCAAGGGCCGGGGCGAAAACCTGCTGTGCATCATGAACACGCAGGACCACGCCCACAAAAAGTTCCCGCTGTATCTGCGCTTTCCCTGCAGTGCCGAGGAGGTGCTGAACACCGAATCCCCCGAGTGGGGCGGTGCACTGAAGGGCCGCCGCAAGACAAAGCTTCACACCACCGATGGCGGTGTGTTTGGTCGGGACTATACCCTTACAGTAGACCTGCCTGCCATGGGCAGCTGCCTGCTGCGCCTTGCGCCGGAGGCCCCGAACCCGGATGCCGCCCGCATCAGCGCCAACAAAGCCCTGAACGCAAAGCGCCGCGCTGCCCGCAGCACAAAGGCCACAGCCAATTCCAACAAGTAATATTCGTTTCAAAATGTCCCGTCTGCGTTCAAAGCGGCGGGACATTTTGTTGTTTTCCGTGCACAGCGGCTGGACAGTGCAGATTTTGCTTGCTATACTGTAGCTGTGATATTCTGCAGCTGAGAGGTTTTTGGGATGAGTGGAATCGTTTCCCGTCTGTCTGTCCTTGGCAAGGTCTGGCTGGGCCTTGCTGCCGGAGCGATGGCGCTTATAATATTTTGCCTTGCCGCACCGGGCAGCAGCCTGTTTTTCCCGCTGGTGAGCCTGTGGTGCAATGCAGCACTGTTTGCACTGGCGCTGCTGGTGCTGCGCCGGGCCGGTGTGGAGCTGGACCTGTTCCACAAGGCAGTGCTGGTGGGCCTGTGGGCAGCGGCCGTGCTTTACTTTTACTGGACCCTCGGCAGCCGCACCTTCCTCTACCACTGGGACTATGTGAACTACATTTTAAAGCAGTATCATGCCGAAGCCGCCTTTGCCCAGAGCACAGGCGCAGGCTTCCGGTTTCTCCTCGATTCCGTCACCGAGGACTATACGAATTTCATCACCCTGTTCACCGAGTTTCCGTTCTGCCTGAGCGGCAAGACCGGCGACGACTACGCATTCTGTCAGGTATTCAGCGTACTGCCCAGCCTGCTGGTGCTGCTGGCGGGCCTGACGGTCAAGGTGGGCCGGATGCTACGGGTAAAGAACCGGTTCTGGTATTTCCTCATCGGCTTTTCGTGGTGCGCTGCCTTCCCGTTCGTGCGCATGTCGGCGGTGTTGGGCCAGCCGGACTGGTTCGGGCTGATCTTTGCCTTCATGCTTATGCTGCTCACACTGGACTACCGCTTTGACGGCATCGACCTGCCCCGCTATCTGCTCATCTTCGCCGCCACGGCGGGCATCATCCTCACCCGGCGCTGGTACTTATATTTTGTGGTGGGCTACTGCTTTGCCTACGTGCTGATGCTGGCAGTTTCCAGCATCCGGCTGGCAAAAGATGGCCAACCCAGCCGCGCTGTGCACCGCATGGTACGGCTGGTGGTGTTCGGCCTGTGTGCGGCCGGGGCCATGGTGCTGCTGCTTCTGCCCATGGTGCGCAAAATTTTAAGCTTTGACTACGCCGGGCGCTACTCTTACTACAACTTCGGCGGCATCACGCTGGAGCTGGCCGCACAGACACTGCGCATCGGTTTGCTGAACTTCATCCTCATCGGAATGGGGCTGTGGTTTGCCGCAAAACGCCGTCTGCCTGCCCTGCCCTGCCTTGCAGGGGCAGAGCTGCTGGTGAGCCTTGTGCTGTTTACCCGGGTACAGAACACCGGCTCCCACCAGATGCTACTGTTCGTGCCTGGGTGGCTGCTGCTGTTCCTCGTTGGTTCCGCCGCACTGGCCGACGGCCTGAAAAAGCACACCGCCGTCAAGCTCTGCTACTGGGGCTTTACCATGGTGTTTGCGGTGTCCGTGCGCTGCTCGCCGCTGACCACCGTTGCTCTGCCGGGCTTTGTGGTGGATCATTTTCCCCTCAAGGCCGTGTCGGAATTCGTCCGGCTGGACAAGCTCACCTACGACCGCACCGATGCCGCCCAGATCCAGCGCGTGGACGACTGGATCGATGCCCACTGCGATGCGGAAAAGGGCGAGTTCGCCTACATGATCCCCCACGATATGCTGTACAACTCGGACATGTTCCAGTACGCCGCCCTGCCGGACATCCAGCTGCAGGGCAAGCTGGCCGCCGGCATCTCCATCCCGGGCACCCACGAGTTCCCGGTGCGGTTCTTCGAGGCAAAGTATGTGCTCACCGCAGAGCCGCTTCCCCAGACCTTTGTCAGCGGCGGTGAGCTTTCCGGCCGGTGGAATGCCCTCTTCTGCGCCGCGCGGGATGAGCACTTTACGCAGGCCGCCAGCTTTGACATGGGCAACGGCACCGTGTTCACCGTGTGGGAGCGCACCGAGCCTGCCGACCGGGCTGAGGTGGAATATTATCTGGATGCCTTCGCGCAGGAGGATGCCCTCTACCCCGAAATGTTCTCGCAGGTGGCGGAAGCCTGGCTTGCCGGACATGGACTTTAAATTGCAAATGCTTTGGATATAAAAGGAGTATTTCCCATGGAACAGAATGCAAACGCCCTGCCCAAGGTCACGCTGGGCCAATACAAGGGGCTGGAATTCACCCGCCGGGTGCGCCCGGTATCGGAAAAGGCCGTGGAGCTGGAGGCTTCAAACCTCACCCGCACCCATGCCCCCTTTCTGCCGGTGGAGCTGCCCGCCGCACGCGGGATGCGTGTAACGCTGGATTTTGAGGGCTTCATGGACGGCGCACCCATCCCGGACAGCCGAATGGAAAATGTCACGGTGGTGCTGGGCACCGGTCAGCTGATGCCCGCCGCCGAGGATGCCGTGTACGGCCACAGGGCAGGCGAGAGTTTCCGGTTCGATTTTACCTATCCCGCCGAGTTCCGGGTGCCGGAGCTTTCCGGCAAAACAGCACAGTTCGCCATCACCCTGCACACCGTGGAGCAGAAGCAGCCTGTACCGCTGGACGATGCCTTTGCCAAGACACTGGGCTTTGATACGGTGGATGCCCTGAAGGAGAGCATCCGCGAAAAGAAGCGCCGCTCCCACGAGGCCAACGCCGACCGCATTGCCGGTGCCGCCCTGCTGGACATGGCCGGGGCGAACCTGACGGCGGAGCTGAACGGTGCTGTTCTGGATCAGAACGCGGAGAGGGACATGAACGCCCTGCGCGACCGGCTGCGCCGCAGCAAGATGACCATGGAGCTGTACTGCAAGGCAGGCCAGACCACACCGGACGAGGTGCGCGCCGCCTTCCGCCGGGACGCAGAGCGCAAGATGCGCAGCCTCCTTGCCGTGCGGGCCATTGCCGAAGCAGAGCAGATCACCGTGTCCAACGCCGAGGTGGATGCCGAATACGCCCGCCTTGCCAAGCTGCACGATACCCCGGAAGCCGAGATCCGCAATGTGCTCAGCCGGGACGCTGTGGCCTCTGCCGTGACCACTCAGAAGGTGCAGCGTTTCCTGATCGACCACGCAAACATCACTTCGGTTGTGGAAAAGGAGTAAACTATGGGCTTTTTTACACGCACCGCGATGGATATGCTGATGAAAACTACCCATCCCGAGATCAACCGCCGCCAGTGCTGGAACCTGCATCCCCATCGCAAGCCCTGCACCGAGTGCAAGGATATCTGCCCCTATGGCGAACAGATCTTTACCCGCCCGAACCTTGTGAAGGACTGGGATCCCTGTACCGAGTGCGGCCTGTGCGTCTCTGCCTGCCGCAGCGGCTGCATCATCCCTTCGCCGGAGCAGGTGCAGCGGGACACCTCTGCCGCCGATACCGACAATGACACCATCTGGATCGGCTGTGAAAAATCCACCCGCAAAAATTCCATGGTGCGCACCTGCATCTCTGCCCTCACATGGGAGACACTGGCCTACCTTGCCCTGAACAAAAAGATCGTGCTGGACCTGACCCCCTGCGGTGAATGTGAGAACGACCTGTGCGCCGCCCAGCTGCGCAAGGAGCTGACAAGGCTTGTGGATTTCTTTGGTCAGCCCATGTTCGAGGCACGGTTCACGCTGGCCTACGAGCAGGACGAAGCGCCCTATCACGTAAAGGAGCTGAGCCGCCGCGAAATGTTTGAGCAGGTGAGCCACGGCTCCAAGAGCGGCACCAAAAAGCTGCTGCAGATGCTGCCCGGCCTGCACAGCGAGGACGACGGCGGTGTGGATTTCCGCCTTTTGCTGCACCAGCGCACAAAGCAGCTGAAGGCATCCATGGAAACGCCGCTGAAGTACGGCTACTACCTGCCCAACTTTACCGATAAATGCTTTGGCTGCGGCAAGTGCGAAAAAGCCTGCCGCGCCGGTGCGCTGAAGCTGGAGGACCTGCCCGACGGCCAGACCCGCATCGTCATCACGCCGTGGAAGTGCAGCGAGTGCGAGGTGTGTGTGGCCTCCTGCTCCAACCATGGCATCGACGGCATGAAGCTACGCCAGCTCACCACCCTTGGCCCGGTAAGTGTACACAAATGCACCAAGACCCTGTGCAAGGAATGCGGCAAGCCCATTGCGCCGGGCAGTGTGGATGGTGTGTGCACCGTGTGCCGCATCAAGGCCCGCACCAAAAAGCGGCAGGAAGAAGCCGCTGCCAAGGCAAAGCAGCTGCGGGAGGAGCGGGAAGCCAAAAAGGCTGCCGAGGAGGCCGCAAAGGCAGCGGAGGAAGCCGGTGCCGCTGTTTCTGCCGAGACCGCTGCCGCCCCCGCGGAAACCGCCGTGGCCGCTGCCGTGCCTGCTGCGGCCGGTTCCGTCATCACAGCACTGACCCCGGAAAAAGCAGCCCCCGCCGCGCTGGACGAAGCCCCTGCTGCCGCACCGGAAAACACCGCAGAAAAGGATGTGCCCGACACACCGAAAAACGATTGACGGCGCACAGATTCAATGCTATACTGACCATAAGACCACGCACCGTGGCCACCGACTGTTACAAAGGGGTAACGGAGCTATTTCCGTTACCCCTTTCTTATCCCAAAGCACGAAGCAAGCTTTTGCCAAGATCTTACGAAAGAAGGATTTTACTATGGCTCATTCCATCTCCCGCCGCCAGTTCCTGCAAGGCAGCGGCGCAGCCGTCCTTTCTGTAGCAGCGGCTGGTCTGCTGAGCAGCTGCGGCGGCTCTTCCGCTTCCAATGGCGGCAGCACCGGCGCTGCCGGCAGCAGCTCCACCTACACCGTGCTGTATTCCCGTCAGCCCGCCACCCTGAACTATCTGGTCTGCTCAGCTGACCCGGACCTTTACCACGGCACTCAGTGCATCGACACGCTGGTGGAGTACGACAACCGCGGCAAGATCCGGGAGGGCCTTGCCACTGCTTGGGAGTGGGATGCCGACAGCCTGACCTGGACATTCCACCTGCGGGATGAGAACTGGGTGGACTGCAACGGCGAGGTTCTTGGCCCTGTGACCGCGCAGGACTTTGTGGATGCGCTGGCCTATGTGCTGAACCCGGACTACGCATCCTCCACTGCAAGCCTTGTCACCCCCTATGTGGCCGGTGCGGACGACTACTATAACTACTGCGTTTACCGCAACAACGCCAATAACGACACCGTGGCCGAGGACGGCACTACCTACGCCATTGATGCCAACGGCACCGTGACCGCCGCTGCCGCCGACGGCACCACCACCGAATACCCGGCTGTGGATTTTTCCACCGTGGGCGTGAAGGCTGTGGACGACCACACCCTGACCTACACGTTGAACTTCGACTTTCCCGGCTTTCTCAGCCTGTTGAGCTACGCTCCCTACGAGCCTGCCTACGGCCCGCTGCTGGAGGAGTTTGCCGACCAGTTCTGCACCAGTGCCGAGACCGCCTGCAGCTGCGGCGCGTTCTATCTGGCCGAGTACACTCCGCTGGAAAACTGGGTGATGAAGAAGAACCCCGAAAACTACGATGCCGACAGCGTTTACATCGACACGGTGCGCTACATCTACAATCAGGAAGAGCTGATCAGCGGCCCGGAGATGGTCAAGCGCGGCGAGATCGATCAGGCTACCATCAGCTCCGACATTCTGGACAGCTGGCTGGCCGACGACACCACCAAGGACATGGTTTCCATGGAGCGCCCGGAAACCGGCAAGAGCTACTTCTACATCTTCAACTTCCTGCCCTACCGCCACGAGTTCTCAAACTGGACCGTGACCGGCGTGGATGCCCAGTACGAGCCGGACAATTGGGCCAAGGCCATCAACTCCACCAACTTCCGCAGGGCTTTCCTGTATGCCATCAATCCCTCCGTCACGCTGGCCGTCACCGCGCCGGAAGGCTACGATAACTACAAGCTGCACACCATCACTCCGCCGTCCTTCTGTGCCAACAGCAAAGGCGTGGATTATACTGAGTGCGGCGGCCTTGCAAACCTCTCTGACTTCTTTGACGAAGCCAAGGCCAAAGAGTACCGTGATGCCGCCGTGGAAGAGCTGACCGCCGCCGGTGTCACCTTCCCCATCAAGATCCAGTATCCGTACAACCCCGCTGTGGTGGACTGGGACAAGCAGTGTCAGGTGTTCAAGCAGCAGGTGGAAGCCGTGCTGAACGACGGCTTCGACTTCATCAGCATCATCATCACGCAGGGTCCGTCCGACAACTTCCTGAACGCGGTGCGCCGGGCGGGTGCCTACCAGCTGATGTCCTACTACTGGGGTGCCGATTACTCCGACCCCGAGACCGAGGTGTACCCCTTCTATCAGGAAGCCGGCGACCGCGGCACCTGCTACAGCTTCCTGCGCACCGGCGTGGAGGACGGCATCGTGACCGGCGAGACCGCCGACCTCGTGATGCAGTACATGTCCATGGTGGAGAACGCCAAGACCATCACCGAGGATCTGGATGCCCGGTACGAAGCCTTTGCGGATGCCGAAGCTTTCCTCATTGAGAACGCGCTGGTCATCCCGCTGGGGATGCCGGTGCCGCCCTACATTGCCACCCGCCTGAACCTGTGGGAGGGACAGTATGCTCCCACAGGCCTTTCCACCAACCGTCTGAAGGGCGTGCACATCCTCGACCATTACGTTTCCATGGAGGAGTATAACGCCAACCGGGATGCGCGGTGAGTTTTTGATTTGAATATCCTCCGCTGACGCTCTGGATGTTTTTCAGCAGAAATTTATTTTTAGTTGTAAATCGGAAAAATCTGCGGATTTTTCCGATTTACTTTTTCACCGGAAGGGCCGCAGCGGAAAACGGCATTTCAACAACTTTCGATCAAAAAACGACAAATCACTTTCCAAACGTAAGATTTTGCGTTATTCTATACTTATCTGTATTTATAAAGAAAAGAGAGGTGCACGGCTATGGTGCAATATCTCGCAAAACGCATCGGGCGCTCCATTCTGACCCTGTTCGTCATTGTGACGCTGGTGTTCTGCCTGCTGCGGCTCATGCCGGTGGAAGGCTACTTTGCAAACTACGAAAAAATGACCGAGGCACAGATTCAGGCCGGTTTGCAGTCCATGGGCCTGCTGGACCCGCTGCCGGTGCAGATCGGCCATTTCTGGCGGGATGCGCTGCACGGTGATCTGGGCGTGAGCCACATTTACAAGCTCAACGCTCCCGTGACCAGGATCCTTGCCCAGAAGCTGCCCATTTCCATCGAGATGGGTGTGCTGGCCATGCTGCTGAGCCTTGTGCTGGGCATTCCGCTGGGCCTTGTCATGGGCCGTTATAAGGGCCGCTGGCCGGATAAGCTGGGCACGGCATTCATTGTGCTCATTCAGGCGGTGCCTGCGGCAGTGTACTTTTTGTATATCCAGATGTACGGCACCACCGCCATGGGCGTGGGCCTGCTGTTCGATGCCGCCAACTGGCGCTATTGGGTTCTGCCGGTGTGCAGCATGAGCCTTGCAAACCTTGCGTTCTACGCCATGTGGCTGCGCCGCTATATGGTGGACGAGAGCAACAAGGACTACGTCAAGCTGGCCCGAGCCAAGGGCGTGAGCGAGAACAATATCGCCCTGCACCACGTATTCCGCAACGCCATGGTGCCGCTGGTGCAGTACATTCCCTCCGCATTCCTGAACACTGTCGTCGGCTCCATCTACATCGAAAGCCTGTACAGCATCCCGGGCATGGGCGGCCTGCTGGTCACCTGTGTGCAGCGCCACGACAACACCATGGTGCAGGGCATCGTGCTGCTGTACGCCTGCGTGGGCATCATCGGCCTGATTTTGGGCGATGTGCTCATGGTGCTCATTGACCCCCGCATCAACTTTGGCAAGAAAGAAGGTGGACGCTGATGCTCTCTTTTCTGAAACGCGAAAAATCGAAGCAGCTGGAGGATCAGCTGAATGCTGCTCAGGCACAGCGCCGCACCGGCTGGGAAGATCTGCCGGAGGATGAGCTGTTCACCCCCGCCGGGTTCAGTGAGGAACAGGCCGAAGCCACCGCCAGCTCCAACTACAGCTACTGGGGCAGCACCTTCCGTGCCTTTTTCAAGAACAAGTTCGCCGTGGCCCTGCTGATCGCGCTGGCAGCTGTGGTTGCCTTTGCATTCATCCAGCCCCACCTGCCCGGCCAGGCTGACCCGAACCTGTGCGCCGTGGACCCTGTGACCGGCATTCAGTACCGCAACATCGCCCCCGGGCAGGACGGCTTTATCTGGGGTTCCAACTCCATCGGTCAGGACCTGTGGACACGCATCTGGGCCGGTGCACGCACCAGTCTGACTATCGCCTTCTTCGTGGCCCTCA
>ERZ831773.3017-NODE-3017-length-11883-cov-2.632651_pt1 | contig 11883 bp, 16 predicted proteins | sample MGYA00519696_ERZ831773 | MGnify/ENA primary metagenome ERZ831773 (study PRJEB31850, sample SAMEA3708720) | human gut metagenome | biome: human gut; feature: human-associated habitat; material: faeces | place: China | collected 2014 ...
TGTACATTTACCGAAAAAGACGTTGTACGTCATCCGCTTGTACAACAAATTATAAAAGCATACGCAAAGTATGACGAGGAACAGGAAAAGAGAAGAAACAAGAGGAAATCAAATGGTTGAACTAATACTTGAAAATGAACAGGATAAGGAAGAGTTAACTCCGGAAATTGAAAAGGCAATAAAGGACGTTTGCATTGCCGTTATGGAGGAAGAAGAAGGTGCCTTCGCCGCTGAAATCAGCGTTACGCTTGTGGATAATGATACAATTCGTTCTATAAACAAGGAACAGAGAGATATTGACAGAGCGACGGATGTTTTGTCATTCCCAATGCTGGAATTTGATGAGGACGGAATATCGGACGATGAGTACGATATGGACGGTGAGCTTGTGATGCTTGGTGATATTGTTATATCAATGGAACGTGCAAGAGAACAGGCGAATGAATTCGGACACAGTTTTTTGAGAGAAGTGGCTTTTTTGACGGCACATTCAATGCTCCACTTGCTTGGATATGACCATGTTGATGATAAAGAGGGTGAAGAAATAATGTGCGAAAAACAGGAAAGAGTTTTAACTTCGCTCGGAATAACTCGTGATTAGGAGAAAAAATTATGAAGAATAAGAAAAGTTTTAAATCGGGATTTGCGGCAATAATAGGTATGCCGAATGTGGGAAAGTCAACATTACTTAATACGATAGTAGGACAAAAGATTGCAATAATATCAGATAAACCTCAGACAACAAGAAATAAAATACTTGCAATTTACTCAACAGATGAAGAACAGATTATATTTACCGATACACCCGGAATACACAAACCGCATAACAAGCTTGGGGAATATATGGTACACGTTGCAAATGAAAGTATGGACGATACGGATGTACTTATATTTGTTGTGGACGCAAGTAAAAAAATACAGGAAACAGAACGTGAAATAGCAAAAAATATTTCAAAAACAGGACTTCCGTGCATATTGGTTTTGAATAAAGTAGACCTTATGAAAAAAGAGGATTTACTTCCGATAATTGCAGATTATTCGAGTATGCACGATTTTGCGTCGATAGTGCCTGTAAGTGCAAAGAATAATGACGGAGTCGATATTTTATTGCACGATATTGAGGACTATCTTGAAGAAGGACCGGAATTTTATGATTCGGATATGGTAACGGATCAGCCCGAAAAACAGATTGCGGCTGAAATTATCCGCGAAAAACTTTTGTGGCTGCTTGATAAGGAAGTTCCGCACGGTATTGCTATTGAAATTACCAAAATGCAGGAAAAAGAAAAAATTACAAATATTTACGCGACAATATACTGTGAAAAAGCGTCACATAAAGGAATTATAATCGGTAAGCACGGAGAAATGCTTAAGAAAATAGGTACGATGGCAAGAGGCGACATCGAGAAAATGCTTGATAAAAAAGTCTACCTTGAACTTTGGGTAAAAGTAAAATCAGATTGGAGAAACAGTGACTTTTTAATCAAGAATTTCGGTTTCACAAATGAATAGTAAATAGTGTTAGTATAACCGCTGAAAAAATGAAAAACATAAGGATAATAAGTTATTTTTTCGGAGGGATAGGTTATGGAGCTTAACAGACTTTCGTGGGAAACTTTTACGAGAACGGGCGATATAGACGCTTATTTGCTGTATAAAACGGTAAGCGGTATAACGGAGCAAGAGGATAAGGATGATACATGGCAGAAATTAGAGCAAGAGGCATTATCATAAAGCAGTCCGATTACGGTGAAGGGCATAGAATGCTGACTGTATTTACGGAAGAATACGGGATAGTTAAGGCCGTCAGCTACGGTGTTAAAAAATCAAAGAGCAAAGCTGCCGCATCAAGTCAATTTTTGTGTTACGGTGATTTTGATTTTTACAAAGGTGTCGGAAAAGATATAATGACAATTAATAATATTGACACTCTTGACGGCTTTTATCCTGTTTCGGAAGATATAAAAAAATTATCCCTGTGCGTTTATCTTGCAGATATAACTTATTGTATTCTTGGTATGAATAACCCCGATTCGAGAATGTTGCATTTGTTTTTGAACAGTGTGTATGCACTTGCGTACCGTGATGAGCCGATGGACAAGGTTAAAGCGGTGTATGAACTCAAAATGATGAGTATAGGCGGATATTCGCCACAGCTTAATGCGTGTGTGTCATGCGGAAGTAATGAGGTGTATGCGTTTGACTTGCTAAAGGGCGGAAGTGTGTGCAGAGCGTGCGGCGGCAAATATATTGTTAAGTTGGATTACATAATATATTCAGATGATAAAAAAATGCTCAGTTTTAATGCAAGTGACGGATTGATGAAGTTGCTTTGCAAAATTGCCGAACAGTATGTTGAACTTCAGCTTGACCAAAAGTTTTCGAGTTTGGATTATTATAAAACAATGCTCACTATGTAATTGGTTAGTTTACATAAAAGTATTTATATATTCATTGAAAAAACAATGTTTTTTGGTTAAAATAGATAAAACGTTAAAAAATAATAAAAAAAGCTTGCAATTCTATCTGCGATGATGTATAATATTACGGTATTATAGATTAAATTTCGTGGAGGTGTAAAAAAGTGCCAAACATTAAATCAGCTAAAAAAAGAGTAAGAGTTACAGAAAAGAAGACTCTTATCAACATGGCTCACAAGACTGCTCTAAAGACAGCTATCAAAAAGTTTGAAGCTGCTGCAAAGGCAGGCAACAAGGAAGAGGCTCAACAGCTTTTCAACGAAGCTGCAAAGAAGCTTGACCAAAGTGTAAACCGCGGTATTCTTCATAAGAACAACGCTGCAAGAAAGAAGTCACAGCTTGCTCTTAAACTTGCAAAACTTGCGTAAAAGTCATTTAAAGGAGTTACAATTTTGTAGCTCCTTTTTTTGTACATAGATAAAGGTGAAATTATGCAAATTAACAGATTATTTGAAATTATATACATATTGCTTGACAAAAAGACCGTAACGGCTAATGAATTGGCAAAGAAATTTGAAGTATCAAGCCGTACGATTTATCGTGACGTTGAAATCCTGTCGGGTGCCGGAATACCGATTTACACCACCAAGGGCAAAGGTGGCGGAATATCTATTCTTGATGATTTTATACTTGACAAGTCGGTTATATCAAAGGAAGAACAAAGTGCGATAATAACGGCACTTACTGCTATGTCAGTGTTGCCGAATGTTGAAAAAACAGGCATTGCGGATAAAATGTCATTACTTTTTAAATCTAACGACAGTTCATGGATTGACGTTGACTTTTCGGATTGGAATGTGAAACAAAAGAATTTTTTCGATAAAATAAGAGATTCGATAATTGAACGATTTGCACTGAAGCTGAAGTATATAAACAGTAACGGCGAAATTTCCGAGCGTATTGCAGAGCCGCTTAAACTGTATTTTAAAAGTAAATCGTGGTATCTTATCGCATATTGCAGAAAAGCCGATGATTACAGAATATTTAGGTTGTCACGAATAAGGGATGTTGAAGTGACAAACGAACATTTTGAACGTGAAATGTGTGAATATAAATATGATAATGACGATGAAAATATTTGTGTTAATGTAAAATTGAAAATAAGCAAAAATGCCGAATACCGTGTTTATGACGAATTTCGAGACGCAGAAAAAACAGCGGACGGCGATTTTATTGTGAATATGTCATATCCCGAAAATGAATGGCTTTACGGCTATATAATGTCGTTTGGGGAGTATGCGGAAGTGCTTGAACCAACATACATAAGAGATATAATTAAAACGAAAATAGAGAAAATGATAAACAATTATTTATAATATGACATAACGATGTCATATTAGGTGTGTTATACTTCTTGTATCAAGTTAAAGGAGGATAACAAAATGGAATATGAAATTGTAAATCTCGAAGAAAAGAAAGCGGTGGGCATATCAGCCGTAACCAACAACAAATCACCTGAAATGCCGAAGATTATCGGTGGTTTATGGGACGAATTTTATAAAAAGGTCTACGGTGAGATTAACGACAAAACGAATAACAAATCAATCGGTATGTATCATAAGTATCAGCCAAACGGTGACTATACCGTTTCAATATGTGCGGAGGTGAACAGCACAAATCAGAATTATGAAGTGATTACAATACCAAGCGGAAAATATGCTAAATTTATTGTAAAAGGCAACGTTGTTACGGCAGTGCAGGAATTTTGGCAAAAGGTTTGGAATATGAACCTTGACCGTTCGTTTGTGTGTGACTTTGAAGAATACCAAGCAGGTGACGATATGGATAATATGGAGATACATATGTACATTTCTCTTAAATAATTAGATTGACAATTCCTTGTGATGATGATAAAATTTTCACAAGGAATTTTTTATTGAGAGGATGAAAATAATGGCTATAACAAAAGAATTGTTCGGAACATTGCCAAACGGACAGGATATAACCGCATATTTACTTGATAACGGAAACGGAGTAAGTGCTAGAATTTTAAATTACGGCGGTATTGTCAGAAATCTTTATGTAGAGGACAAGAACGGTGTTAAAACCGACGTTGTGCTTGGACGCGAAACGATGGAAGATTATCTAAATAACGACGGTTTTCTCGGTGCACTTATCGGCAGACACGCAAACAGAATTGCAGGCGGCGAATTTGAGCTTAACGGTACAAAATATAATGTAGGACTTAATGAGGGCAAGAACAGCTTGCACGGCGGAATAAACGGCTTTGATAAAAAGGTTTGGAGTGCGGAAGAAATTGACGGGGAAGAACCGTCATTGAAACTTTCAATCGTGTCAGAGGACGGTGAGGAAGGTTTTCCTGGAACACTTAAAGTAACTGTTACATATACTCTAACAAAGGGAAATGCACTGAAAATTAATTACAGTGCGGTGACAGACAAGGATACAGTGGTGAATCTTACAAATCATTCTTATTTCAATCTTGCGGGACACGCAAGCGGTACAATTGATAATCAGATACTTCAAATCAATTCGGAATTTTATACACCGAACGACAGTGAATGTATGCCGACAGGCGAAGTACTTTCTGTTATGGGTACGCCGTTCGATTTCAGAGCACCAAAGCCGATAGGACAGGATATAAATGCAGATTTTGAGCAAATAGAAATGTTCGGCGGTTATGACCACAATTTTGCGATTTCGGGCAGAGGTTACAGACTTTGTGCCATTGCAAAGTGCCTTGAAAACGGCATAACAATGGAAGTGTATACAGATAAACCGGGTGTTCAGTTATATACATCAAACGGACTTCCGGAGGGGATATATAAAGAAGGTGCAAAATACAGTACACATCAGGCATTTTGTCTTGAAACACAGTATTTCCCAAACGGTATGAAGAACAGTCACTTTATTGCTCCTATTTTAAAGGTCGGCGATGAATATAATTTTACAACAGAGTACAAATTTATTGTAAAGTAACAGATATTAAAGTAGGCTTTTTGCGTTATTTGTAACATTTTTAATTGACTGATTATACAGTGTGTGGTATAATAAAACAAAGTGGAATGTTTTAAGGAGGGGTTTTGATGTCATACAAAGAAATGACTAAAGAAGAATTACAGGAAATCCGCAAAGAAGTTGCGGCAAAATATGATGAGCTAAAGGCTAAGGGTTTAAAACTTGATATGTCAAGAGGTAAGCCGAATACCGAACAGCTTGATATTTCTATGGGAATGATTGATACACTTACCGACTACAATCTTGTAGGTGAACAAGGCGTTGACTGCCGTAACTACGGTGTGCTTGACGGTATAATTGAGGCTAAAAGACTTCTAAGTGCAATGATTGAATGTCCCGTAGACAATATTATAATTTACGGTAATTCAAGTCTTAATGTTATGTATGACACAGTTGCCCGTTCAATGACGCACGGTGTTATGGGCTCAACTCCATGGGCAAAGCTTGATAAAGTTAAGTTCTTGTGTCCTGTACCTGGATATGACAGACATTTTGCAATTACAGAATTTTTCGGTATTGAAATGATTAATATTCCTATGACTGAGGACGGACCTGATATGGATATGGTTGAGGACCTTGTTTCAAAGGATGAGGCAATCAAGGGTATTTGGTGTGTACCGAAGTATTCAAATCCTATGGGTATAACATATTCTGATGAAACAGTAAGACGTTTTGCAAATCTAAAGCCGGCGGCTGAGGATTTCAGAATTTATTGGGATAACGCATACTGCATACATCATCTATATGAGGACCACCAAGACCACATTCTTGAAATTCTTGAAGAATGTGAAAAAGCAGGTAATCCTGATATGGTATTTAAGTTCTGTTCAACATCAAAGGTTACATTCCCGGGTTCGGGTATAGCCGCTATTTCAGCGTCAAAGGCTAACCTTGACTTTATTAAAAAGCAGATGTCGGTACAGACTATCGGTCATGATAAACTTAACCAACTTCGTCATGCAAGATTTTTCGGTGACTTCAACGGTATGCTTGAGCATATGAAAAAGCACGCAGATATTATAAGACCTAAGTTTGAAGCTGTGCTTGAGATGCTTGACAAGGAACTTGGAGATTTAGGCATAGCAAAATGGACAAAGCCAAACGGCGGTTACTTTATCGGTTTCGATACTATGGACGGCTGTGCTAAAAAAGTTGTCGCTATGTGTAAAGAAGCAGGTGTTGTTATGACTCCGGCAGGTGCAACATATCCGTACGGAAAAGACCCTCACGATTCAAATATCCGTATTGCACCGACATTCCCGTCAACAGAAGAATTAAAGCAGGCATGTGAAATTTTCGTTACTTGCGTAAAACTTGTAAGCCTTGATAAAATTCTTGAAACAAAGTAATTAATTAATGATTAAATGAGCGTTTGCGGAACGCTCATTTTTTGTTAGATAAAATTGACAACGGTATTGTTTTATGATAAAATTATAATTCAATGAATATTATGTTATCATAACTAATGATAAACAGTCGAAAGGAGCATTGAAAAGTGCTTGAACTTAAAAATATAAGTTGGGAAATTCCCGATGGAGATAAAATTTTAAAGGGTATAGATTTAGAAATACCTGACGGCAAAATGACCGTTATAACAGGTCCGAACGGTGGCGGTAAAACTTCTCTTGCAAAGATTATCGCAGGACTCGAAGTGCCTAATTCGGGTGAAATTTTGCTTGACAGTGAGAATATAACAGATTGGGATATTACAAAACGTGCTAAAAACGGCATTGCATACGCATTTCAACAGCCTGTGCGTTTTAAGGGCATTACAGTAAGAGATTTGCTTAATCTTGCGGCAGAGAGAACATTGTCCGAAAGAGAGATATGCTCTGTACTCGGTGAAGTCGGTCTTTGTGCAAGAGATTATATTGAAAGAGATGTTGACGCAAGTCTTTCGGGCGGTGAAAGCAAAAGAATTGAGATTGCTACCGTTTTATCGCGTGAAAATGCGAAGATACTTGTATTTGACGAGCCTGAGGCAGGTATTGACCTTTGGAGTTTTACAAGTCTTATTGACGCGTTCCAAAAACTTAAAAACGAAAGCGGAAAATCCTTGCTTGTAATATCGCACCAAGAACGTATACTTGAAATTGCGGATTATATAGTTGTGATTGCGGACGGTAATGTTCGTGCATTTGGTGAGGGTAAAGATGTTCTTCCTCAACTTTTGAAAGAAGAAAAAGAGTCAAAGTGTCCTCTCGGTAAGGATAAGAAAGGAGAGAACAACTGATGAATGAAACAACAAGAGAATTTTTGAAAATCGTTTCCGACATTCAAGGCAACGAACTTGAAACGGCGGCATTTAACATTCGTGAGGATAGTCAGTGTGCTGGCAGACAATCTACTCCGAATATAAAGATTGATTCAAAAGAGGACGGACCGGGTCTTGTTATACACATAAGCAAAAATGCACAAAAGGAAACAGTTTATATACCGGCTTGCGTTACGCATGGTGATGTAGACGACCTTGTATATAATGATTTTTATGTTGAGGCAGGTGCAGACGTTATTATTGTTGCCGGTTGCGGTGTGCATACATCAGACGGTCACGATGCACGACATAACGGAATACACCGTTTCTTTATCGGTAAAGGTGCACACGTTTTGTATAAAGAAAAGCATATCGGAACAGGTAAGGGTGTCGGAAAAAGAACGATTGATCCTGTAACAGATGCATATCTTGAAGACGATGCCGTACTTGAAATGGATACAATTCAGCTTAGCGGTGTTGATTCAACTGTAAGAAAAACATCGGGTAAACTCGGTGCAAGAGCAAAGCTTATCATACACGAAAGAATTATGACAGACGGTGACGAAAAGGCTAAGACTGAATTTGAGGTTGAACTTAACGGTGAAGATTCTGGTGTTGACTTGGTGTCACGTTCGGTTGCAAAAGGCAATTCGTATCAGGAATATCATTCGACAATAAAGGGTAACTGCCGTTGTACGGGACATTCCGAATGTGACGCAATACTTGTCGGAAACGGTAAGGTTAACGCCGCACCGGCTTTATTTGCAGGCGATATTGACGCGTCACTTATACATGAGGCGGCAATCGGAAAAATCGCAGGAGAACAGCTTATAAAATTGCAGACGCTCGGTCTTACTTCGGAAGAGGCGGAGGCAAAGATTATCGAAGGCTTTTTGCGTGGTTAAATCACGAAATACACTATTCGTAAGAATAGTGTATTTTCGTATGAAATTATTAGGAAGAAGTGGTCATCTTGAGGCAAATTCCTCAAAATTATTTGTTTAGTAAAATTGATTTAAAAAAACTTATTGTACCGCTTGTAATAGAACAATTTTTGACTATTGCTGTTGGTCTTATAGATTCAATGATGGTTGCGAGTGTCGGAGAATCGGCGGTATCGGCAATATCGCTTGTTGATACTGTAAACATACTTATTATAAACATGCAACAGGCGGAGCTGTCGTTGCAGGGCAGTATATAGGAATGAAACAGGAGCATAATTCATGCAAAGCAGCGAACCAAACGCTTATATTTACAACGCTTATTGCACTGTTTGTAATGATTATCGTGTATGTGCTGAAAAATTTTATACTTCATACCGTTTTCGGACAGATTGAAGATGATGTTGCAAATTATGCAAATACATATTTGCTCATAGTGTCGGCGTCAATTCCGTTTATCGGAATGTATAACGCGGGTGCGGCTATATTCCGTGCAATGGGAAATTCAAAGGTTTCAATGAACACATCGCTTATTATGAATCTTGTAAACATAGTCGGTAATGCGATACTTATTTACGGTTTTCATATGGAAATTGCCGGTGCGGCAATACCAACGCTTATATCAAGAATAGTTGCGGCGGTTGTGATTGTTGTAAGACTTGGAAATCAAGATTTACAGATACATATTGACCGACCGTTTAAGCTGAAATTTGATTGGCGAATGATTAAAAAGATACTTAGAATAGGAATACCGAATTCGCTTGAAAACTCAATGTTTCAGCTTGGTAAAATATTGGTGCTCACAATAGTCACGGCATTCGGTACAAGAGCTATAACCGCAAATGCGGTATCAAACACTATAGCAATGTTTCAGATACTGCCGGGTATGGCGATATGTCAGGCTATACTAACCGTATCAAGTCAGTGTGTCGGTGCAAACGACTATAAACAGCTTGATTTTTACATAAAGCGACTTATGAAAACGATATATGTGTTTGTCGTTGCAATAAATGTAGTTGTGGTTGCGATACTTCCGCTTATATTAAAAGCGTACAACTTATCAAGTGAAACAACCGAGATCGCAAAACAAATTATATGGTATCACGCAATCTGTACTTGTACGATATGGCCGCTTTCGTTTGCATTGCCTAATTCACTTCGTGCCGCAAATGACGTAATGTTTACAATGATAGTTGCAATTTTGTCGATGTGGATATTCAGAATTGCATTTAGTTATATACTTGGGAAATACATGGGCATTGGTGTGTTCGGTGTATGGATTGCAATGACGATTGATTGGTTTGTCAGAGCAATTGTATTTATGATACGATACAAATATAAAATAAAAAGTAAATGCAAGCTCTAAAACTACCCCATTTTTTACGAAAGAGAATACGAATAATATATTGAAAGATAAAGTTAGAAGAAAGAGTGGCAGAAGCCACAAATGATAAAAAACTGAAAAATGATTTAATCGGTGAATACCAAAATTTCATCTTGGCAGCTGTAAGCAAGACGCTTAAAAGAAGTGTTACGACAAGTGATGATGAGTATATCATTGCTATGATGGCTTTCGGCGACGCGATTGACGGCTATAATGAAAATAAAGGTAATTTTCTCGGCTTTGCAAAGACTGTTATACGAAACAGAATTATTGACAGTATAAGGCGTGAGGCAAAACATAATTCAGTGCCGTTTTCTGCGTTGGAAAAAGAAAATTCAGACGGTGAAATAATTGAATTTTAAATACATACCGTTGATAAAAGCGATTTGATGTGGGAAATCGAATCACTTACGGAGGAACTCAGCAATTTTGAAATATCATTTTTTGAACTTGCGGAGGTCAGTCCGAAAAGTCGTAAAACGAAACGGCTTTGTTTTGATGCGGTGAACTATATTATAAACAACAGTGAACTTGTCGATATAATTATGAATAAGCACATATTGCCGATAAAAGAGATTACCGATAATATAAAGCTGAACAGAAAAGCTATCGAACGTCACAGGAAATACATAATAACGGCGGTTATTGCTATAACTCAGGATTATCCTGCCATTGCCGAATATTTCAATATGAGGGAGGTGTGAAATATGAGCGGAGTTATTGTGTCCGTGAAGGGCAGATATGCGGTTTTGCTTACAAAAAACAGCGATTTTATAAAGGTAAAAAACAAAAATTATTCTGTCGGCGACAAAGTGAAAATACCGCAGTATAAAGGGCAAATCCTTGCGGCTGCGACAAGCTTTATTGTTGTGTGCGGCGGTATAAGTTCATATTTTGTGCCTGCAAAAATATATGTACAAGGCGGTAAAACGTATATCGTGTCAACCGATGACGGTGCAAATGCGGCAGGTGATGAGCCGACAGAGAATGCAATTACTCTAAGCAGTGATGATATAGCCGAATTTGCAGGACCGGGCGGTTTTGGCGGCGGAAACCAAGGACCTAACTGGGGCGGTGAGGACAGTTCAAGCTACGGTTATCTTGAAGTTTCAGGAGGTCTGCTTTATATTGAAGCCGAGGGTGATGGATTTGACTCAAACGGTGACGGTGTAATCACTGGCGGTATTGTACTTGTAAACGGTCCTACAAGCGGCGGTAACGGCGTATTTGATGTAGGCGACAATAACAATACTTTGACGATAACAGGCGGTATTGTAATCGGTGCAGGTACATCTGATATGGCTGTTACACCTACTAAAGCGACTAATTCGCAGTATTATGTTGTTGCATCAGGTTCATCATCGTCAGGCGGCGGTGGCGGATTTGGCGGACATAGCAGTAGTTCATCAAGTTCTGGATTTTCAACACAAGCGACAGGCAAGGCATTTAAGCTTACAGATTCAAGCGGTAATGAGATAGTAACTTATGTACCGTCAAAGCAATACTCATGGGTGCTTGTGTCAACACCTGAAATGTCAAGCGGCACATATACTCTAAACTATGGCGGTTCGGTAACAGGCGGAACGTTCACAAACGGAAACTACGGCTTGGTTACAGACGGAACATATTCGGGTTCAAGCACAATTTCATTGTCAGCTAAACAATAATACATTGACGAAAGAAAGCAGTTCATATAATATGGACTGCTTTTTTGTATGTAAATATATTATTTTGGTTTACAATTTATGCAACATATGTTATTATAATAGTAAGAAGTGCTAATGCAATGATAAAATGAGGTGAAATATATGAAAAAAATAATTAAGGCAATAACACTATTTGTTA
>ERZ831773.3024-NODE-3024-length-11834-cov-3.697173_pt1 | contig 11834 bp, 12 predicted proteins | sample MGYA00519696_ERZ831773 | MGnify/ENA primary metagenome ERZ831773 (study PRJEB31850, sample SAMEA3708720) | human gut metagenome | biome: human gut; feature: human-associated habitat; material: faeces | place: China | collected 2014 ...
TTGGCGAAGTCGTGGCCGTGGCACAGAGCTATTCGACGATTGCCGCCGGGCATCCGGATGTCTATACGTTTTTGCCCCAGGTGGCTAAAGCGCATAAAATATCCATCGAAAGCGTACATGACCTTGCAGGGTGGAATAACAAGATGTTCACCAAAGCGGAACTTATGCCCCACCAAATCCGCATCATCGGAATCAAGCACGAACGGTTGCGGGACATTTCGGACGAGGATTGCATCAATGAGGGAATTTTTGTTAACGAGTATGTCGGCAAAGGCAAAAAATGCCATCATTACGGGTTCGATGGCTTTTTCAATGAGGCCGCAGGATGGTTTGCCCGAGGGTGGTATAACACTCAACGCGAAGCCTTCGCCATACTGATCGACAAGGTTTCTGGTCGCGGAACCTGGGAGCGCAATCCGTGGGTCGTGGTGTGCGAATTCGAACTTGTAAAATAGCAATGAGATGGCTTACTTTATAACAGAACCTTTAGCTGGCAGCGACGATGTAGTTGTGTCGGTTTATAAGAATACGGGAGAATATGTCGGGAATATCATTTACGACAGGTATAAATGGAGGATGTTGTCTGATGATGCCAGAGATGACGTTATTCGAAAGTGTTTCGGCGATAAGAAGTGGATTTGGTGAAATAGCGAGATTCTCGCAAAATCTCGAAAAAGTTGTAAATATCTTTAAACACTTTAAAGAATTTGAAACATGGAAACGATTGAGGAAAGAGCACGAGAATACGCGCATCAATACCGACGAGGTGCGCATGACTTGAAAGGAGAACGAGCCGATGCGGCCTTTGCAGCGTATTGTCAGGGGGCTGAAGATGAGCGTGAAGAGCTGATCCGTTGGCATGACCCGAAAGAGGAGTTGCCGAAGGATAACCGTGATGTTTTGGTTAAAACAACATTATGCGCCAGATACTGTATAGCCTTTTACAAGGCGAACGGGGCTCGGAATTATCATTGGCACGAGAACAACGGACCTATTGATGACGATATGGTCATCGGCTGGCGTCCGATCCATGAATTGTAATACATATAGTAAATACATCAGTTACGATAAAACGGAGGAATTATGATGAAATTCGAATACGCAGTTGCAGAATGGTATCATCCAGCTAATTTTCAGACTTGGTTGAATGAAAGAGGCTCAGATGGTTGGGAATTAGTTCATACGGAACACCTACTTACTAAAGTAGGACTCCTTTGTATATTTAAGAGGAGAATAAAATAGTTACGAGAGAGAAATCCAACCCGTTATCGCTGGCGAGAAATTCACGAATAGAGCTATGGATATTCTAACTCCACATGACGGCCTCACGAACGAGAAGATTTGCAAGGCGCAGATCGAAGCCGTCGAGAAGAAACAGAACGAATACAAACTGATCGGTCGTTTGACGAAGGTCCCCGGTCACACCCTTTACAAGTTCAATGCGACTACGCGAGAGGCTTCGAAAGCCGAAATGCGAACCGAGATAACACGCCAATACGATCCTGATACGGATACGGTTATCCGCCATGTCAAATCGGACGTGAAGGTCGAAAAGGACTGCTACTACGAACAGGCGTTGAATATGAAGAACTTCATCAAGCGCCTGCGCCGCCAGGGAATCATTGGGGCGGACGAGTGTGTGAAAATCGTAAAATGAGATGGTTATGAGAGAAAACAAATATCGGGGCAGACGCCTCGATAATGGGGAATGGGAATATGGGGATTTAGTCCAATTTGGGCAGCAATGTTATACCCCTTGCAAATGTGCAATTATACCGGGCACAGCATCGGGAAGCGATCCACTCTGTAAGATTTTATTCGATTATGAGGTCGATCCCGCCACCGTCGGCCAATTCTCGGGCCTGAAAGACAAGAACGGCAGGGAGATTTACGAGGGGGATATTCTTCGTGTAACGCTTGATTTTAGCGAAGAACTTGTAAATCGTGAAGTTTATTATTTGGAAGATGGTTTCTGCATTCATATAGATGATGAAACCGACATTCAACGCATTGTGTATGCCATTTACGCAAGGGACGCGGAGGTCATCGGCAACATCCACGATGATCCGGAACTACTTAAAACTGAATAGACCATGAAGAATTTCGATTTGGAGGCTGCCAAGCGAGGAGCGGCGGTGTGTACGAGGGATGGGAGGAATGCGCGAATTATCGCATTTGACTGCAAAGGGTGCGGTAGGAAGCCCATATTGGCCTTAATTGATATGGGCGATTGGGAGCAAAGCGCCTCACATACAGAACGAGGTGAAATCATTGAAGATTTCAAAGACGCTTCCGACCTTATGATGCGCGACGACGACTATCTGGAGAAGCTGGAACGTGGGGAGTATGGAAATCATATCGAGGATAAGCGCGAAATGATCGATCCAGCTATTAAGCAAAACTTAAATACTGACCGCGAGTACTGGCGGCGGGTGTATGCCGGGCAGGCGATGCAAGGCGAAATATCCGGATGTTTGGCAGCCGGCAATGGTTTCGATGGCGACAAGGCTATTCCGGGAATCATTGCGAAAAGCTCCGTCATGATTGCCGACGCTCTGATTGAAGAACTGGAGAAAGATGAAAAAGTACTGTAAGTGCGGCGAGTGTGCTTTTCTGAAGAATGAAGGCATAGACGGCTACGGGCAATGTATCATTACCCGGAATATACAGCATTGCGGGGAAATGTGCAGTTTTCAGGACGACAAGCCGGACGAGGTTCATGCTGTCCGCATCCTGCATCATTTTCAGAAATGGCGGCGGGGCGGCCGGGGAAAACAGCCGAACCCCACGATTATCGGAGATGCCATAGACCGGGCGATACGGACGTTAAGGCGGAAACCAAAGATGCACCGAAATTTTGAATGGCAAAAGATATGAATTGCCGGAAAATGAAGATATGATTTTGTGGAAATAAAAAAGAGGCAATCCCGAAAGATCACCCCTACGCTCACAACGTAAAGGTAGTGATTAATTCGGGAAAACAATGGGTGAGCAGAAAGAAAAACGCAGAGGCGGCCAGCGGGACGATTCCGAGGTCCATATAAGCTATTCGAGGGAGCGGTTGATGCAGCTTATTGTGGACACGGATCAGGAACTCGGGGTCAAATACGATCACGACTTCAAATATCACTTCAAGAAACATAGGTCATTGCCGCATTTATGGCGAACCTTCAAAAAGATTTTACGGGAACACATTGACGGATGGCAGCAAGAGCTGCCTTTATTCTAATATAGGTATGGGAGCAATTACAAAGAATGAAATTCGCAAGTGGGTATTCGAGGCTACGGAGGATTGTTTCAAACGCTTGATAGCCGCCCAAACTTATCACACGAACGAGCACTTGACAAAGGACCAGGCTCTCGCATTTCTTGATGGGCGTGGATATAAAACGACGATAAGCAAACTTTACAAATTGTCCGCCGCTGGAGAAATACCGTCTACCAAGATCAACGGCAAACTATCTTTTTTGAAGTCTGATTTGCAGGAATGGGTGGACCAGCAGATCGAGCATGATGTGTCGCGGGCGAATGCGGGAAAATTGTTAGCGGGAAGTGCGATGCGGAAAGAAAGTCGAGGGAACAGTTTGTAGAATCATTATCTCGTCGCCAGTCTTGGCTAGCGGCGGGATTTTTTTTGTGTCTATTTTTACAGATAGGCGCAAATTGTGTGAGCAACGGCAAAAAATTAGGAGTTGCAAACTATTGCAACCCCTTGATTTTTAATTGTGGAGAATACGAGATTCGAACTCGTGACCTCTTGCATGCCATGCAAGCGCTCTAGCCAGCTGAGCTAATCCCCCTTGTTGTGGGTGCAAAGATAATCGGATTTTTTTATTTCCACAATTTTCGGCCCGAAAAATCGGCTCCGGAATTGAACTTTTTTCGAAAAAACATCCCGAAGCTCTTCGGAACGCTTCCGGAAGCCCGTCGCTGAAGGGTTTCTCCGACATCTGGGCCTCGGCCGAGAACATCAGCCATTGGGACATCGGGCTGGCTGGAGGGGTGCTGATTGCCAAACCCGGGAACCGGGCGATGATCTATGCCGCCACGACGCTCGACAACGGACGCAGATGAAGCGGCAGGGTGCGGCATACGGCATGGCTGGCAGTCCGGTGATCGCCAATATGCAGCGCCTGCTGGAGAATATCGTCCGCAAATCGGCCAATGTCTATTGATTCCCGGTTGCGGGGGGCTTCCACCTGCCGAAACCCCTCTCTCCTGCCGAAACGAACGGCGGACCCCGGGAAAGGGTCCGCCGTTTCGTTGTCCGGATGCCGGCTTCCCGGCTGCGGGGCTATTCCACCTCCCAGGTGGCTCCCGAGCGGAGCAGGTCGTCCACGCAGTGAATTTTGCTCGTGGCTTTGACCTCCTCGACCTGCTTCTCCACGGCGCGGTCGTAGACCGAGTCGTCCTCGACCGAGCGGATTACGCCCAGCGCTACCGGGTAGTCGGGGTATTTCATCGCCGCCAGCATCGAGTGCAGCGTGGTGTCGCGCTCGTGGGCGTCGTGTGTCAGCACGTCGTCCAGCGTGTAGCCGTCCTGGCCCACGGTCACCACCTTGAGTTTCATGTTCTCGAACACGATGCCCTTTTCGTTGTTGGCGCCGAAGAGCATCTTCTCTCCGTGGCGCAGCGTCACCGTGCGTTCGGCGCGCGTGGCCTTGTCGGCTGCGAAGTCGGCGTGGGTCTTATCGTTGAAAATCACGCAGTTCTGCAACGCTTCGATCACCGACATGCCCGTATGTCTGGCCGCGGCGATCATGCACTCCTTCGAGAGGGCGACCTCCATGTCGATCGTGCGGGCGAAGAACGTGCCCTTGGCGCCGATGACCAGTTCGCCGGGGTTGAACGGCTTCTCGACCGTTCCGTAGGGCGAGGTCTTGGTGATCTTGCCCAGCTTCGAAGTGGGGGAGTACTGGCCCTTCGTGAGGCCGTAAATCTCGTTGTTGAACAGGATGACGTTGAGGTCCACGTTGCGGCGGATGGCGTGGATGAAGTGGTTGCCGCCGATGGCCAGCGAGTCGCCGTCGCCGGTGGTGACCCACACCGAGAGGCGCGGGTTGGCCGTCTTGACGCCCGTCGCCACGGCGTTGGCGCGCCCGTGCACGGAGTGGAACCCGTAGGTCTTCATGTAGTAGATGAACCGCGACGAGCATCCGATGCCCGACACGAACGTGAACAGGTTGTGGGGCGTGTCGAGCGCGTCGGCGATTTCGGGCAGCGCGCGCTGCACGGCGCTCAAAATCGCGTGGTCGCCGCATCCGGGACACCAGCGTACCTCCTGGTCGCTCTTGAAATCCGCAGGGGTGTATTTGTAGTCTGCCATGGTTACTTCAGTAAGGATTCGAATTTCTGTTTAAGTTCTGCGACCGTGAAGGGCAGTCCCTCGCACTTGTTGTACTGTTCGTAGGGGAACTCCTGGAAGTTCTGGCGCAGATAGGCCGCGAACTGTCCTTCGTTCAGCTCGCAGACGACGATCCTGCGGAACTTCGCGAAGATGTCGCGCACCCCCTTCGGCAGCGGGTTGATGTAGTTGAAATGGCACAGCGAGACCTTTTTGCCCTCGCGGCGCATTTCGTCCACGGCGTTTTGCAGGTGGCCGCGCGTGCCGCCCCAGCCTACGACCAGCAGGTCGCCTTCCGCATCGCCCCAGACGGCCTGTGCGGGAATGTCGTCGGCGACTTTGGCCACCTTCGCCGCGCGGGTGTCGGTCATCTTCTGGTGGTTGGCCGGGTCGTGCGAGATGCAGCCCTTCACGCAGTCCTTCTCCAGTCCGCCCACGCGGTGCTCCAGACCCACTTTGCCGGGGAACGCCCAGCCGCGGGCCAGTTTTTCGTTGCGCACATAGGGCATGAACCCTCCTTCGGGAGCCTTGTCCACGATCGGGGGCTGAATGGCGGGGTAGTCCTTCATCTCGGGAATCCGCCACGGCTCGGAGCCGTTGGCGATGAATCCGTCGGTCAGCAGGATCACGGGCGTCATGTGCTCCATGGCCAGGCGTCCGGCTTCGAAGGCGTAGTGGAAGCAGTCGCTGGGCGACGATGCCGCCACGACGATCACCGGGCACTCGCCGTTACGGCCGTAAAGCGCCTGCTGGAGGTCGCTCTGCTCGGTTTTCGTCGGCAGGCCCGTCGAGGGTCCTCCGCGCTGTACGTCCACCACGACCAGCGGCAGTTCGGTCATCACCGCCAGTCCCAGCGCTTCGCTCTTGAGCGACAGTCCGGGGCCCGAGGTGGTCGTCACGGCGAAATTGCCCGCGAAGGCCGCGCCGATGGCCGTGCAGATGCCGGCTATCTCGTCCTCGGCCTGCACGGTCTTCACCCCGAGGTCCTTGCGTTTGGCCAGTTCTTCGAGGATCACCGTGGCCGGGGTGATCGGGTACGAACCGCAGAAGAGCGGCAGGCCCGCCTTCTCGGCCGCGGCGCAGAGTCCCCACGCCGTGGCGACGTTGCCGTTGATCGACCGGTAGGTGCCCTTTTCGCGGGGAGCCGGAGCCACGGTGTAGTTGTTGGCGAACTGGTGGGTGTTTGCGGCGTAGTTATAGCCTGCCGCTATGGCCAGCTTGTTGGCCTGGGCCACGGCGGGATTTTTCTTGGCGAATTTCCCGTCGAGGTATTTGAGTGCGTAATCCTCCGGACGGTCGAACAGCCAGAAGCAGATGCCCAGTGCGAACATGTTCTTGCACTTGACGACGGCCTTGTTGTCGAGTCCGGTCTCTTTCAGCGCCTCGCGCGTCATGGAGGTGATGTCGGGAACGACGACGTTGTATTCGTCGAGCTTGAGTTCTGCCAGCGGATCGAGGGTTGCGAATCCCGCCTTCTTGAGATGTTCTTCGGTGATCGAATCGCCGTCGAGGATGACCGTCGCGCCCGGCTTGAGCCACTTTCGGTTGGCCTTGAGCGCCGCGGGGTTCATCGCCACCAGCACATCGCAGTAGTCACCGGGATTCAGCTCGCGGTGGTCGCCGAAATGGACCTGGAAGCCCGAAACGCCCGCAACGGTTCCCTGCGGGGCGCGGATTTCGGCGGGGTAGTCGGGGAAGGTCGAGATGCCGTTTCCCAACAGCGCCGAAGTGTCGGAAAAGAGCGTGCCCGTGAGCTGCATGCCGTCGCCCGAATCGCCCGAAAAGCGGATCACGACGTCCTGCAACTCCCGCACTTTTGATTGTTCCATGATTTTGGTTTCAGATTATGGGTTAACAACGATTTCGCAAATATACAGTGACTGATTGGGGCAAAACGGCGAATTTGTTCGCAGCCCATGCCGAACCGATCCTGTCCGTTATGCAAATATATTAAATAAATTGTCATATCGGACTTTTTCGGGCGATTTTTTAGTTTTCCGTTCCGTGTCTGTCGGTTTTTTGCGTCCCGGATCGCTAATTCCTTGTAATTCAGAAGATAACTTTTTGTTGCGATCGTCGCTGAAAAACCTTTTCGGACTCCGTTCTTTCGGATGCGCTCCGCATGCCGCCGGGATTTCGGGCCGAAAAGCGGCGATCCGGCCGATTTTTTTCATTCCGGTGCGGTTTCCTCGTTCTTTTGGGCTACTTTTGCAGTTTCAAATTCAGATTTTAAGGATGATTACAGTTTCGAATTTAGAGGTACAATACGGAAAACGGGTTCTTTTCAAGGATATCAATCTCAAATTCACCCCGGGCAACTGCTACGGTGTGATCGGGGCCAACGGGGCGGGGAAGTCCACGACGTTCAGGATGCTGTGCGGCCTGTCCCGCCCCACCGAGGGCGAATGCTTCGTTGCGGGCATGAACCTGCTCACCGCTGGCGGGGCCGCACGGGCCAAACTCGGCTACATGGCGCAGAAATTTTCCCTCTACGGCGAACTGACCGTGCAGCAGAACATGCGGCTCATGGCGGATCTGTACGGGCTGGAACGGGGCAGGGTGAAGCCGCGTATCGAACAGCTTGTCGAGGCGCTGGATCTGGAAACGTTCCGGGACGTCCGGGCGTTCAATCTGCCGCTCGGGCAGAAGCAGCGGCTTGCCATGGCCTGCGCCACGCTGCACGAGCCGCCCGTGCTGTTCCTCGACGAACCGACATCGGGCGTCGACCCCCGGACGCGCCGGGAATTCTGGAAGCACATCAACGCCATGACCCAGAACGGCGTGGCGGTGCTCGTCACGACCCACTTTATGGAAGAGGCCGAATATTGCGACGAAATCGCGCTGGTGTTTCAGGGCGGCATCATTGCGCGGGGCACGCCCGACGAGCTCAAGGGCAAAGCGCCCGGAGCGGCGAAAAACGGCGGTGCGGCGGACATGACGCTCGAAGAGGCGTTCATCGCGTATATTGAGGAAGTGCAGCGCAAGGGAGGTCACGCATGAGCAATGCCGATCCGGGCCGGGCACGGCCCGTGTTCCAGTGGCTCGCGCAGCTTTTCGCGCTCATGGGCAAGGAGAGCAAGCAGATCATCCGTGATCCGTCCTCTTATCTGGTCGCGGCAATCCTGCCCATGATCTTCCTGCTGCTGTTCGGTTACGGCATTACGCTGGACGCCGGGGTCATGGACATCGTGATCCTCGACGAAAGCAACAGCCAGTCCGGGCTGCAATTACAGGAAAATTTCGCCCACTCCCCGAACTTCCGGGTCCATCAGGCCCGGTCGCGTTCCGAAGCCGGGCGTATGATGCGCGACAGCGTGATTTCGGGCTTCATCGTCATTCCCTACAACTTTGAGGCGCTGCTCGTTGGCGGGCAGGGCAAGGCGGCCGTCGCCCCCATTCAGGTGATCGTGTCGGGAGGCGAGCCCAACACGGCGAACTTCATACGCGGCTACAGCCAAGGCGTCATCGCCAACTGGCAGCAGACCCGCACGCCCGGCGGGACCATCCGGAAGCAGCCCGTCGACGTGGCCCCGCGCTACTGGTTCAACCCGGCGGCGAAGAGCCGCTGGTATCTGGTGCCCGGCTCCATCACCATCGTCATGACGCTCATCGGGACCATGCTCACGGCCTTGGTCATTGCCCGCGAGTACGAACGGGGAACGATGGAATCCCTTTTCGCCACGCCCGTGACCCGGATGCAGATCCTGCTCGGAAAGCTTATCCCGTATTACTTCCTCGGCATGTTTTCCATGACCATCTGCGCGCTGGCCGGGGTGTTCCTGTTTGAGGTTCCCCTGCGCGGATCGGTGTTTGCCCTGTTTGTCTTGTCGAGCACCTTTCTCATGCCCGCGCTTGGGCAGGGGCTGCTCATTTCCATTCTCACCAAGCAGCAGCTTCTTGCCGCCCAGACCGGGCTGATCACCGGCTTTCTGCCCGCCGTCATCCTGTCCGGGTTCATTTTTGACATCAACAGTATGCCCGACGCGCTGCAATACCTTACGCTGGCCATCCCCGCGCGGCATTTCAACACGGCGCTTCAGACGGTCTTCCTTGCCGGGGACATCTGGCCCGTGTTCCTTCCGCGCATGGCCTTTATGCTCGGGCTTGGCGCCGCCTTTTTGGTCATCACGTACAGGAAGCTGGTGAAGCGGTTGGATGTGTGAACCTTGGGAGAGGGTTTCCGGAAAAAGGGAGCCCCTCCAGCTTCTTGCCTTTCTCCAATGAAGGGGCAATGGGCGCCGCCTGTTACCGGAGGTCTATTTTATGATGCGAACGCTTCGCCGTATCCTTGCGATTGCGCGGAAAGAGCTGCTGGTGCTCATGGGCACGCGGCAGAGCCGGTTCATGGTGCTGATCCCGCCGGTCATCCAGATATTCATCTTTGCGTGGGCGGCCACGATGGAAGTGAAGAACGTGGACGTGGTGGTGATCAACGAAGACTCGGGGTACTGGAGCCAGGAGGTTATCAGCCGGCTGCGCGGTTCGCCGACCTTCAGGCACATCACGTTCGAGGACGATTTCAAAAAGGCCGAGGAATCCATCAACCGTCAGGATGTGCTGGTGGTGATGCACTTCCAGAACGACTTTTCCGCCAAAGTGGAGCGGGGCGTGCCCGCCGAAGTGCAATTGTTGCTGGACGGGCGGCGATCCAACACCGCCCAGATTTTGACGCAGTATGTCCAGCAGATCGTACAGGGGCTGGCAACGGCGACGCCCGCTTTCGTGCAGGCCAAGCCTTCCCGCGTCGAGGTCGAGGAGCTGAACTGGTTCAACCCGAACCTCGATTTCCGCTGGTTCATCCTGCCGAACCTGATCGGCACGATCAACTTCTTGATGGGGATGATCATTACCGGCCTGACCGTGGCGCGGGAACGGGAGCTCGGCACGTTCGACCAGATGCTCGTCTCGCCCGCGAGCCCGGTGGAGATCGCCTGCGGAAAGCTGATCCCCGGCTGCGTGGTCGGCCTTGTGCACGGGACCATTTTCTTTTTCTCCATAATCGGGTTCTTCAAGGTGCCGTTTGTGGGGTCTGTGCTGTACGTGACCATGCTGCTGTTCTCGCTTTCGGTGAGCAGCATCGGGCTTATGGTGTCCTCGTTCGCCTCCACGCAGCAGCAGGCTTTCTTGGGGTGCTTCACCGTGGGCGTGCCGTGCATCCTGCTCTCGGGATTCATGACGCCCGTGAACAACATGCCGATGTTCTTACAGGATCTGAGCCAGCTTAACCCCTTGCGGCATTTTATCGTGATTCTTCAGGGGCTGTTCCTCAAGGATATCACCATGAGTGCGGCACTGGACAGCAGCGCGCGGATCGCCGCGATCACGGCGGTATCCATGCTGTGCGCGATCTGGATGTTTACGCGCAAGGCATAGGGCCCGACACGTTGCGTATCGATTCAGGAATGGCTATAAAGAAAAGAGCATGTCGCGCAAGGCGTTGCCGGGGCCCTGCGAAGGGCGTCCGGGAGGCGCGCCGCCGGTAGCAAAGACGCATGGAATAGTGTACGTGACATCCACTCAGGGATCAGGCGCAGCCCCTGCCCGGCAGGAACGCCGTCGTCCCTCCACCTTTACCTGAGGAGATACGCTTGGACCGAAGTACGGACAAAAGTTTGTGGGATCGGGTTTGCAACCTGTTCGGAGGCCGCTCGGGCGACTCGATCGAGCAGGCCGTCATGGAAGCCCGCGACGAAGGGGAACTGGACCTCGCCGAAGGCTCCATGATCCTGAGCATCCTGCGCCTTGACGATGTACAGGTGCAGGACATCATGACCCCGCGAACTGATTTCGACTGTATGCCTACGGGCGCACCCGTGAGCGAGGTGGCGCAGTGCATTCTGGAAACCGGACATTCCAGGTTGCCCATCTACAAGGATACGCGCGACAACATCATCGGGATCGCCTACGCCAAGGATCTCATCAGCCTCCTCGTCGATCCGGCCAAGCACCATACTGCGGTGGACGAAATCATGCGTTCGCCCTTTTTTGTACCCGAGACCAAGATCGTGAGCGAGCTGCTTCAGGAGTTCCGGTCCCGCAAGAACCATATCGCCATTGCCGTGGACGAATATGGCGGAACGTCCGGCCTCGCCACTATCGAGGACATCCTTGAGGAGATCGTGGGCGACATCGAAGACGAGCACGACGCGCCCAAGGAAGAGGATATCCATCCTCTCGGGGATTCGCGTTATGCGCTGTCCGGCCGCGCCTACCTTGAGGATCTGGAAGAACTCGGCATCAATCTGGAGGCTGACGAGGTGGATACCATCGGCGGCTACCTGTGCCTTGAAGCCGGGCATGTTCCCGAGAAGGGAGAAATTTTCGAGTGCGGCGGCTGGCGGTTCATCGTGGACGAAGCCGACGCCAAGCAAATCCGCCGTGTGATCGTGGAACCCGCCACGCAGGAAGAGAGCGGCGCCGAATAGACGGATGAGAAGGCTCCCCCGCAAGGGGAGCCTTCGATGCAGGAAAAGGCCGGAACCCAACGCTG
>ERZ831773.3025-NODE-3025-length-11834-cov-3.275830_pt1 | contig 11834 bp, 9 predicted proteins | sample MGYA00519696_ERZ831773 | MGnify/ENA primary metagenome ERZ831773 (study PRJEB31850, sample SAMEA3708720) | human gut metagenome | biome: human gut; feature: human-associated habitat; material: faeces | place: China | collected 2014 ...
GAAAAAAGAAAAAGCATGATGGAAAATCAGTACCAAAGACCAGGAAAAAAGAAATACAGAGGAATGGAGATTTAGAACTATGAAAAAACAACTTTATAATAAAAAGAATGGATTAAAATATACTTTACAGGGAGATTATTATTTCCCAGAACTGACTATTAATGAGGAAAAAGCAACATACGGAAAATATGGAATGATGAGAAAGAAATATCTGGAGGAGAATCAATTTCTGTTGTACGAGCGAATGGCGATGAACGGGACCCTGTTTCCAGAAATGAGGAAGGTGGACGAAGCAGCAGACCAGATCAAGAAGCAAATGTTACCGAAACTGGCTCAGGAAGCAGGAGCAACGGACGAGCTGAAACGGACAGATCAGTTCGAGTGGGTTCGCAGAATGGAAGCTTGCAACCATCAGGTAGAAGAAGTAATTCTGGCGGAATTGGTGTACAGCTGACATTATCCGATTATTTGGAAATGCGACCGACAGATCGCGAGAGCGTGTCCGAATCGGACACGCCGAAAATAATGGAACAAGAAGAATTCGATGATCTTTCAGAGGTCGCGGATCGAGAAACAGAAGAGGAACAGGAAGCAGGCGGAGAGAGTCCGACTGCTTCTTTTATGCCCAAAAACGAGATACCGGAATCAGAAGTGGTAAGAGTACTTCAGTCCGGTTCCGGTATTGAAAATGGGAAGATTCGAATTGCAGCTCTTTTTCTAAGTGAATCAGATGCCAAAAAACGTGTAGATTTTTTAAAAGAGGAATACGGAACCGGAGGACGTACACACTATTTCGAGGACGGGACGCATGGTTGGGTAGACTGGGATGCAAAAGGAATTTTGATTTCCAAATCTTATTCGTCAGATGCAGCCAGATTACGTTTGCCATGGACACAAGTGGAAAAAAGACTGGGTGAATTGATTCGCTATGACCAATATCTTAAACCAGATGAAAAAGAAGAACTCTCTAAGATTGAGAATAAATATGGGACACTTCCACTTCCAATGGTGAGATTTGAATACCCTTATGAGGACAGAACACCGGAGCCAACAGAAATTGGCTTGGCGGATGATTTACTTACGGTAAGGGAAACAGAAGATGGATATGTTGTATGGGATAGTATGCAGGAAGGCATACATACGGAACCGGACGGAACTATAGGCGGTCCATATGCTGATAAGGCGCAGGCTCAGTTGCATAAATATGAGTTTGAGAAAAAAATTCTGGAGAGATCAGAACAGGATAAAAGTCATGTGCTTTTAGAACCGGAGGAAATGCAGGCTGCACCAGAAAAAGAAGGTGTGTCCGAATCGGACACGCAAAAAGCAGACGGACAAGAAGAAACAGAGACAGGCATATCCGACAGCTTAATCGAGCCGGATCAGTCCATCCAATCAAAGCCTGTTCCAGCACAAAACTTCCATATCACAGATGACCACATTGGAGAAGGCGGAGCAAAACAGAAGTTTCGAGCCAATATGGATGCCATCCATACATTACATCAACTTGAAATTGAGAATCGAAATGCAACTGAGCAGGAACAGGATATATTATCAAAATATGTCGGCTGGGGTGGCTTGGCAGATGCGTTTGATGAGAAAAGGGATGCATGGGCAGACGAGTATCACGAGTTAAAAAACACATTGACGGAAGGAGAATATACAGCTGCGAGAGAAAGCACATTAAATGCACACTATACCAGCCCTGTAATCATTAGGGGAATCTATCGTGCATTGGAGCAGATTGGATTCAAAGGCGGAAACATACTGGAACCATCAATGGGTATAGGTAACTTTTTTGGAATGTTGCCAGATTCGATGCAGAATAGCAGGTTGTATGGTGTGGAGCTGGATTCTGTCAGTGGTCGCATTGCAAAGAAATTATACCCAAAGGCACAGATCACGGTAGCAGGATTTGAAACAACAAATCAGCATAACTTCTATGATTTGGCAATTGGCAATATTCCATTTGGAAATTATAAGGTGAATGACCGTGCTTACAATAGACTCGGTTTTTCTATCCATAATTACTTTTTTGCAAAGGCACTGGATCAGATACGAACAGGTGGAATTATTGCATTCGTGACAAGCCATTACACAATGGATTCTAAAAATCCGTCCGCACGACGTTATCTAGCTCAACGTGCAAAGCTGCTAGGCGCAATTCGTCTTCCAGACAATGCCTTTCGAGCCAATGCAGGAGCAGAAGTTGTTTCAGATATTTTGTTCTTTCAAAAAAGAGATCATATCATTGATGCAGATGAAAATTGGATTCATCTCGGAACAACAAGCAATGGATATGCGATCAACAGCTATTTCACCGAACATCCAGAAATGATGCTTGGAACACTGGAGGAGCAAAGCACACAGTTTGGAAAGAGTTGTACGGTAAAAGCAGATCCCAACCGTGAGCTGTCGGATGCACTCGAAGAGGCAGTCTGCCGAATTGCAGGGCATTACGAACCGATCAAATCAACTCGAAGTGGGAGCGTGTCCGAATCGGACACACAAAAAGTAGAGGAAACTCTTCCAGCAGATCCGTCCGTTAGCAACTATTCTTACACACTAGAAAATGGTGAAATCTACTATCGTGAAAACTCAATTATGCGAAGGATAAATCGTTCTGGTGCTGCGAAGGAGCGAATAAAAGGACTGCTACAAATTAGAACCGCGCTAAAACGTGTCATGCAGCTCCAAATTGAAGATGCATCGGATGAAGAAGTCCATCGTGCGCAAGAACAGCTGGGAAACATATATGATGCCTTTACAAAGAAATATGGTCTGATCAATTCCAGACAAAATGCGCAGGTATTAGAAGGAGATTCTTCTTATTTTTTAATGTGTTCTTTGGAAAATATCAACGATAAGGGTGAGTTAGAGTCAAAAGCGGATATTTTCACAAAAAGAACCATTCGCGCACAACAGGAGATCACAACCGCAGAAACACCAGAGGATGCATTGGCAATTTCCATCAGTGAGAAGGGACATGTAGATCTAACCTATATGGCAGAACTGCTTGGAAGAAAGGGAGAGGAAAGTGAGATTGCAAAGGCTTTAAACGGAATCATCTTTCACGATCCGCAGGCAATAGACGAACAGTCAGCATGGAAAACAGCCGACGAGTATTTATCAGGCAATGTCAGAGATAAGCTTCGTGCAGCAGAATTGGCATATCAAGATGATGAGACTTATGCTGCCAATGTAAAGGCATTGAAACAGGCACAGCCAAAGGACTTGACGGCTTCTGAGATTGATGTGCGTCTTGGTGCAACATGGATTGATAAGAGTTACATTGAACAATTCATGTATGAAACATTCCACACACCACACTACCAGAGAAATCATATTCGGGTTTCCTTTGCAGCGGTGACGGGGGAATGGCAGATCAGCTCAAAAAATACGATATATGGCGGTGATGTGAGTGCCTATACACAGTATGGTACAGAGCGAATGAATGCATATGCCATTTTAGAGCAGACATTAAATTTGAGAAGTGTTACCGTGTATGACCGTGTAACAGATGCAGATGGAACAGTAAGAAGTGTTGTGAATCCGAGGGAAACAATGCTTGCCCAACAAAAGCAATCTGCAATAAAAGAAGCATTTGCGGCATGGATCTGGAAAGATCCGCAAAGGCGAATGGCTCTGGAGAAGGAATATAATGAACGCTTTAACAGCTTACGTCCGGCAGAATTTTCGGGTGAACATATTAACTTTGTGGGAATGAATCCATTGATCGGGCTTCGAACTCATCAAAAAAATGCAATCGCACATATTTTATATGGAGGAAATACACTTTTGGCACACGAGGTTGGAGCAGGGAAAACCTTTACAATGGCAGCAGCTGCGATGGAAAGTAAACGTCTTGGATTGTGCCGAAAGAGTCTGTTTGTGGTTCCGAATCACCTTACGCTTCAGTGGGCAAATGAATTTTTACATTTGTATCCGGCTGCAAATATCTTGGTTGCAGGAAAGAAGGATTTTGAAACAGCAAACCGTAAAAAATTCTGCGCCAGAATAGCAACTGGAGATTATGATGCAATCATCATCGGTCACAGTCAGTTTGAGCGAATCCCCGTATCTGCAGAACGCCAGGAACGAGTGCTTCAAAAACAACTTATAGAAATTGAGCAGGCAATTCAACAGGCTGCATATGATCGTGGACAGACATTTACGGTGAAGCAGCTAGAAAAAACAAGGAAGTCGCTAAAATTGAGACTGGAAAAGCTGCGAGCTGAAGATCGCAAGGATGATGTTGTAACTTTTGAAGAATTGGGTGTAGATCGTCTTTGGGTTGATGAAGCACATGCATATAAGAACCTTTTCCTATTCACAAAAATGCGCAATGTTGCCGGATTGTCTACGTCGGAGGCTCAGAAATCATCTGATATGTTCATGAAGTGCCAGTACATGGATGAGCTGACAGGTGGAAAAGGAATTGTATTTGCGACAGGAACACCAGTGTCCAACAGCATGACGGAGCTGTATACAATGATGCGGTATCTACAGTATGGAGAATTGCAAGAAAGAGGCTTGACACAATTTGATGCGTGGGCATCCGTATTTGGAGAAACAGTAACGGCAAGTGAGCTTGCACCGGAAGGAACCGGATATAGACAGAAAACACGTTTTGCAAAATTTTTCAATCTGCCGGAACTGATGAATCTTTTTAAGCAGGCAGCAGACATACAAACGGCAGATCAGTTGAAGCTTCCAGTGCCGGAAGCGAACGTGCAGACTGTTGTTGTTCCGCCATCGGAAATACAAAAAGAAATGGTAGCCAATCTTTCAGAACGTGCAGCTCTGGTACACAATGGAGCTGTTGATCCAACGCAGGATAACATGTTGAAGATCACATCAGATGGACGTAAGATCGGACTGGATCAGCGCCTAATGAACCCACTTTTACCAGATGATCCGGGCAGTAAAGTAAATGTATGCGTACAAAATGTGCTTCGCATTTGGGAAGAAGGAAAGGCAGGGCACTTGACTCAGTTGGTGTTCTGTGATAATAGCACACCAAAAACAGGAGTATTCAATGTGTACGATGATGTTAAAACAAAACTTTTGGAAGCAGGCATCCCAAAAGAGGAAGTGGCATTTATTCATGATGCAGATACAGAAATCAAGAAAAAGGAACTGTTTTCAAAAGTAAGAAACGGACAAGTTCGCATCTTACTTGGAAGTACACAAAAAATGGGTGCAGGAACTAATGTTCAAGACAAGCTGATTGCAGTGCATCATTTGGATGTAGGCTGGCGACCAGCAGACATGACACAAAGAAATGGAAGAATTATTCGGCAGGGAAACAACAATCCAGTCGTACAAATTTATAATTACGTCACAGAAGGCACATTTGATGCCTACCTTTGGCAGACACTTGAAAACAAACAAAAATTCATCAGCCAAATCATGACAAGTAAATCGCCTGTGCGTTCTTGCGAGGATGTGGACGAACAGGTTTTAAGTTATGCGGAGGTAAAAGCTCTGTGTGCAGGTGATGATCGAATTAAGGAAAAGATGGATTTGGAAGTCGAGGTGGCAAGACTGAGAATGTTAAAAGCTGAGCATCAGTCAACACTGTACCGATTGGAGGATCAGCTACTAAAGACATTCCCGGAGCAGATCAAAAGGAAAGAAGCAATATTACAATCGTTGAGCGCTGATATAGATACAGCCAAACAGCATCCGGCATTTACAGAAGATACCATCTCCATTGAACTTTTTGGAAAGACCTATACCGACAGAAAGGATGCAGCGAAAGCTCTGCTGGATGCAGGAAAGATCTGTCGAACAATGGAAACGGCACATCTTGGCTCTTATCGTGGGTTTGAATTGGAAGGATATGTTAACATAATCACGTCAGAGATTCAGATTTCAGTGAAAGGAGAGTTGGGGCATCCATTTGAATTATCGTCAATTGCAACATTGAATTTAACACGCTTGGATAATGTGATTCAGAAAATGCCGGAGCAGATGGAACTGGAGAAGAGTAAGCTTGATGCGCTCTACCAGCAGAAGGCAGATGCAGAAAAACAATTAAGAGAGCCGTTTCCACAAGAGAATCAATTAAAGGAAAAAACAGAAAGGTTGGAAGAATTGGCTGCTGCATTGGATATAGACTCACATGAAAAAAAGGAAAGCTCTCATCCAGATGAAGATATGAAGGCAAAGCAGGAAAATCAACAACGGACAAGATCCGTACCCTCTCGACAATCAAGATTTTCACGTTTTCGTCAGGAAAGGGAGGAGGTGGAAATTGAGGAAGAAATGGAGTATTGATACACTTTGATGTTAATTTAGGAGCGTGTCCGATTCGGACACGCTTCTTGCATATGACAGAAAGGAAGATAATGAAGATGAAAAGAGTATATGCAAATGCATTTAAACACTATGACAGAGTGGTTTATTGCCAGACTATCGAAGGAGGACATTTTAAGGATCTGCTAAGATCGGAAGGTGTTAATTACACGGAGCTTCCAGTGTTAGATCAAGATATTATATATTATAAGAAAGATCTGAAAAAAGAAGTATATGCATTGATTAAAAGTGGAGAATATGAGGATATATATATCACAGCTTCTATTCCGCTCGATATGAATTGGAATCTGTTGGTGAAAGATTGTGAGGCACAGAAGTCCGGTAAACCACCGATGGAGATGGTTACAAAGGCAAAGATGATCGTTGATAAAGCATGTAACGATGCAACGAAAAGCACGGATGATCTGTTTGAAGTCCCCAAGAAGCCAGATGCAGCAGCTATAAGAGTAGCACTTGCCGGAATGGGATATGGAATTGATGATTTGAAGCAGATGGATCATCACGATATTGATGATGATTTTTGGAAGAAACTTGTAACGAAGAAAGCCTATCATAAGAAATCTGAAAAGGTAGCCAGAAAGCAGCCAGATGAGCAGCAGATCGAAGAAGAGGAAGAATTAGAACGATGATGAAAGCGTGTCCGAATTGGACACGCTTTCTGCACACAAAAGAAAGGAATAGAATCAATGGAAAAAATCACAGAAGGAAAGATAAGACTAGCACAAGCATCAAAATTGCCAGCGATTCCATACAAGTTAAAGGGAGCGAGGATAATCGTTTTTGATACAGAAACAACAGGAGTAACCGAAGATGATGAGATTATTCAGCTTTCGATTATTGATGGAAATGGTAAGACGTTGATAAATGAATATGTACATCCTTATTGGAAAAAGGACTGGGCAGCAGCTGCACGGGTAAATGGAATCACTCCAGAGATGGTGAAAGATGCACCATATCCGCATGATTTGATTCCTAAAGTCAAAGGCATTTTTGAAGCAGCTGATCTTCTGATTGCTTATAACAATCAGTTCGATTTATCTTTCTTGAGACGATGGGGAATTTCAGATTCTGGAAAAGAACAATATGATGTAATGCTGGAGTTTGCGCAAGAGTATGGTGAATGGAATGAGTATTTTGGAGACTATAAATGGCAAAAATTAAGTACAGCAGCGTCCTATTATGGATATAAATTTAAAGCACATGACAGTTTAGAGGATGTCCGAGCAACTTTGTATGTGTACAAGAAACTGCAAGCACAAGAGTCAGGGCTGTGATTGAAAGCGTGTCCGAATCGGACACGGAATAAAAAAGCAGTTGTCAGCGAAAAAATAGTAGAAGTGTCTTGCAAATATTTCGACATACCGATATACTAAAGATAGTAGGAGGTGTGGCAAATGCTTTTAAAAGAACTGATGAAAGAAGCCGGTTTTTCTCAGTACCGTTTGGTAGTGGAATCAGGTGTCCCACACGCAACATTGAGTGGTTTACTGACAGGAAAAACAAAGATAGAACGCTGCGAATCGGGAACGATTTATAAGCTGGCAAAAACTATAGGTGTGTCAATGGAAATCTTAGTAGAAGATGGTATTCGCAGGACAGAGAGAGAAAAATCGTATGAGTATGGTCTGCCGGGATATTTGCAGCATGATTTGGATATGTATAAGGAAGGGTTAAAGACACATTCCAATCTACTGGATTGCTATTGGGGAGAGTTATACGGAAGCATTAACAGTGCAGAAATTGATGATGGAGCAATCACAGCAGAACATGCAAACTATTTGCGTAACAAATTTTTGTGGGGGAAGGAAGATGAATAAGAAGATTGATTTTACAGACTGTAAGAAAATATATAAAGCATATAATGGTGCAAATGGAAAAAAAATAGCAGTAGAATATCAAGATACGGTCTATATGATTAAATTTCCACCATCTGGAGCAAATAAGCCCACAGAATTGTCGTATACAAACAGCTGTATTAGCGAATATATTAGCTGCCATGTATTTAATATGGTAGGGATCACGGCACAGGATACACTCTTGGGAACATATCGTATTGGGGAGAAAGAAAAAGTGGTGTGTGCATGTCGAGATTTTTCGATAGGCGAAAAAGTATTATATGATTTCTGTTCAATAAAGAATACAGTGTTAGATTCAGAGACGAATGGCTCTGGAACAGAACTGGAAGATATTATTGATACAATAGAAAAGCAAGGATATATTGAACCCAATAAATTAAAAACACATTTTTGGAATGTTTTTGTTGTTGATGCATTATTGGGAAATTTTGATCGTCATAATGGAAACTGGGGATTTTTGCAAGATATGAAAACACAGGAAATAGAAATTGCTCCTGTATATGATTGTGGAAGTTGTCTGTTGCCGCAAGCAGATGAAAAGATGATGAAAAATATTATGGAAAGTCGGGAGTTGCTTCAGGCAAGGATTTTCCAGTTCCCAACTTCTGCTATCAAAAGAAATGGAAAAAAGATAGGGTATTATGATTTCTTAATGAGCGACCACATGCCGTATGAATGCAGACGAGCTTTGAGACAGATTGTTCCTAAAATAAATATTCCGAAGATTGTTGAAATGATCAGTGACATACCGTATATTACAAAGACTCAGAAGGAATTTTATGGGTATTATCTATCAGAACGCTACAATCAAATATTGATGCCAGCTTTTCAGAGACTTGTTTCTTTGGAAAAGATGAAAAGAAAACATCAAAATAAACAGACAATGGAATATCAAGAAGAGGAAGAATTGGAGCGCTAAAGCAAGTGTGTCCGAATCGGACACGCTTGGGTGACTAAAAGAATTGGTGATATGATGGAAGTTAAAGCAGATACAAACAGGAAATTTTTTGTACAAGACATACCATGTACAATTCAGCTTCAGCTACGTCAATGGAAAGTTGTCTTTAACTATCATGGTGAGAAGGTATGCTTGAAGATATGCAGGGAAGGTTCATTGCCGGAATGCTATGTTCGAACAGCTGCTGAGTGGATGGTTGAAGAATATTTGGAAGACCGAAGGTTTGAAGAACTATGCCAATTTATGAATTGATAAAGCAAATGTGTCCGAATCGGACACGGAAGAAATATTAAGTGCAGAATAGGGTATACCTTAATCTGCAAGAAAAAAACAAAAGATAATTGTAAAAATAGAGCCTGATTTTGAAATAAATGCAGTTTGCAGGGAAAATCAAGACTCTATTTTTACGTTTTTTGGAGGTGGGAATATGCGGATAGCTTATGTGCGTGTCAGCACGGAAGAACAGAACGAAGCCAGACAACGAGAAGCATTGGAGTCGTATAATATCGAAAAATGGTATTGTGAGAAGCGGTCTGCAAAAGATACAAACCGCCCACAGCTTGAGGCAATGCTTGCATTTGCCAGAAGTGGGGATGTTATCTATATTCATGATTTTTCCCGTTTGGCAAGGAATACGCAGGATTTGTTAGAGTTGGTTCAAAGAATGCAGCAAAAAGGGATTCAGTTAGTAAGTTGTCGAGAAAGTGTTGATACGGAAACGGCAACCGGAAAGCTGATGTTAACGATGATAGCAGCAATCAATGAATTTGAAAGAGCTATTCTTCTGGAAAGACAAAAAGAAGGAATTGCCATTGCAAAGAGAGAACATCGGTATAAGGGACGTAAGAGAATATCGAAGTCTGATGATTTTGAACAGCTATTTGAAAAATACCAAAAGCATGAAATTAGTAAATCTGAAATTGCAAGACAATTGAAAGTTAGCCGTCCGACTGTAGATCGGCTGATCTTGGAGGAATAAGTAGTATGGAAAGATGATGTAATAGTGTTACTTAGTGGAATGGAAAGAAATAAATCATCAATAGGATCAAAGAATTTATCCTAGCATTGAATTAACAACCGGGAGTCAATGCAAGATCCTGAAAGGATGTTGCATTGCTTGCCGGAAGCAAAGGGGGAGCTGCCGAATGGCAGCGTAGGGGAATTGCAGATTCCCCTAATGAAATAAGGGGTTGAAATTTTTAAGTAAGTTTGCTATGATTACATTAACACGTTAATTCACGAAAGCAATAATGATTTAAGAAAGGAATAGGTGAAATCATGGCGAGACTTACACACGCAGATCGAATCAAAATGGAAGCTTTGTTAAATGCAGGGCATAGCGTACAAGAAGTGGCAGATCAGCTGCATGTACACCGAGCAACAGTATACCGTGAGTACAAGCGAGGAAAGTATATGCACCGGAATACGGAGTATATTGAAGAAGAACGGTATAGTAGTGATTTGGGACAAAAAGCGCATGACTGGTATGTAACAGGAAAGGGTCGTCCTTTAAAGGTGCGTAATAATCTTCAATACATTCAGATGTTGGAACAAAAAATTTTAAAGGAAAAATTTAGTCCAGAAGCAGCTTTAAAAGCATTGCAGGAAGAGGGTTGTGAGATGCGTGTCAGTGTATGTACGGTATATCGTTATATTGATGATGGTGATATTTTTCCAACACTTACAAATAAAGATCTTCCAGTGAAGGGAAAACAAAAAAAGAAAGAAAAACAAAAAAAGGTTCAGAAGAGAGCCAGTGCTGGTGTGAGCATTGAGAAACGTCCATTAGAAGTTGAAACGCGAGAAGAGTTTGGACACTGGGAAATGGATACCGTTAAGGGAAAACGAGGTGTGACAAAATCTTGTTTGCTGGTTTTGTCAGAACGCAAAACCAGAATGGAACTGATATTTAAGATAGCTAATCAAGGAGCTGCTGCTGTAGTAGAGGCACTTGATTCACTGGAAAGAAAGTGGGGAGAACAATTTCCAATCATGTTCAAAACGATTACGGTAGACAATGGTGTGGAATTTTCGGATACGGAAGGAATTGAGCGTTCTGTATTTGATAACCAGAAAAAACGCACCTCATTGTTTTATTGCCATGCATACTCAAGTTGGGAGAGAGGCACGAATGAAAATATCAATAAGATGATTCGTCGGCATATTCCCAAAGGAGTTGATTTCGATGATAAAACCGATGATGATATTATATATGTGGAAAATTGGATCAACAGCTATCCGCGAAGGCTATTCCGTTTTCAGACATCAAAAGCACTCTTCGATGCAGAAATGGAGAAACTAGGATGATTTAGTTGGGCTTGGCAGTTAATATGGACTTAACAAACTGCCGAGCCTATAAAAGCTGCCGTCAAAGGCAAATTTTTTTCAAAAAAATGTCGCAAAACTATTGACAACTAAGGATCAGATATTAAAAGTAAAAAAATGCTTGACATTCTATGCCATAAGTGGTATTATAACAAAGTCGCTTCTGAGAAAAGATACACAACAAAGATAATTCTAATACAATTATCAATGAAGTGAACATTTGCAAGATAATATTTAAAATTATTCTTAAAAAGTGCTTGACAAACGCAAGCGACTGTGATATATTATATGAGCTGTCGCTGAGACGGCAAAGAAAAATCACAAAGAACCTTGATAATTGAACAGTATAACCAACCCTGAAGATTTCTTAAAAA
>ERZ831773.3027-NODE-3027-length-11826-cov-19.001784_pt1 | contig 11826 bp, 7 predicted proteins | sample MGYA00519696_ERZ831773 | MGnify/ENA primary metagenome ERZ831773 (study PRJEB31850, sample SAMEA3708720) | human gut metagenome | biome: human gut; feature: human-associated habitat; material: faeces | place: China | collected 2014 ...
ATGAATGGGAAGACCGGTTATGGCAGGCTGTGAATACAGCTTTTATTTTGAGGTAGGTTTGTGTAAGTTAGACAGATAGAACGGTTCTTGTGTTTCAAAAAACGTACGTTTTTTGAAACACTATTGTTACCCTCCACACTGGATGCAAGGGAAATAGATAAACGACTGATAATTAAAATAATATGTAAATATTTGCACAAATGAAAAAAGAGGTTTATCTTTGTTGCATCAGACGTACGTCCTTTGAAACATGATGTTACATATAAGGTGTTTATTATCAGAGGAATGATGTTTCCTTTAGTTGAATTTTTGTGCTTGCTTTTTAGGGACTGTTGTCACTGGAGTATTTTAGATTTCCCTTCAAGCGGTGCGCTTGGAATTTTGTTGGAGGAATGATTAAAGTTATAATGAGGCAACTGATTCATTCCGAATCGGTTGCCTCGCACCTTTTGATTTATGCAATATCTTTGAAAATATTAGACTGTGGATTGTCAATAATATCTCTGTTTTTAGTCGTAAGAGTTTCGATAGTGGTGTTTTGCCTGGTGCTATGAAGAGCCGTTTTTGGTACATATTTGGCTTGTTTCTTCATTTCATTCATCGCATCAACCAGATTTAGATTTCCGGCACTTTTCAGGATTAAGATTTTGCTTTTTTATTTTCAGTAGTGTTATTGATCAGCCAACCTTAAAGTTCTGTTTTCATTCTTTTTTGTTTAAAGGTAAATATTATAGTTTGGGCCCTTTGACACAACGAGTTGTGTATGCCATTCTCTTCGGTGTGCTATTGACATCGGCTTTACCTTCCCCTGGAGATATATCTATTCTATAACAATCATTAGTATTAATTGATTCATCCGTAAAATAGTTACCGTATGTTCCTGGCCATTCGTCTGCTGCCGTTCCTGAACTATTATTACGCCAACCACCTAACGGTAGGAAAATACCGGTTGTAGCATTAAGGAACCATATCCCATTCACTCCATTAGAGACTTTTTTCACATTTGTACATCTCCCTAACCTTTCCATTTCATTGCGTGTAGGTAGCCGCCAATCATTTCCATAAGTTGTGGGATTCAGTCTGGCACACGGATCAATGTTGTTTCCATTATAGTCTTTTTTCCATTGATAATAATAGCCATATTCTCTATTGGTTGCCCACACATAATTGTTGCTTGCACCGGTACTTTTTAAATTGCCGTCAGCAAATACCAATTTTGATAACTTTTGCTTATCATCATTGGTACATGCTTTTTTCGGATTGCTCAGATTGATGCTGCCTGCCGGAACGTTTATTCCGGGGCTTCTCTTAAACTGTATTTTCATTGTATAGCTCATACCCTCTTTCAATTGGACACTTTGGTTTGAGGTAATGTCTATATTATCCGCATTATTAGCAATTATATTTCCTACTGTCAGTTTGTCGAAGTGTACTGTTATTGTCCTGGCACTTGCGAAGGGAACCATTCGTATAGTGGTAGTCAGGTTGGTGTTTGGGTTGAATGAAGCTGTGTTGTTGGTATTAGCAGCCACTGCCGAACTTCCAATCACCCACGAGGTTGAATTACCTCCCTGCTTTACGTATACTCCTGTACACCCGCTGATGGCATTACTTGTGAAGCCTGTTACACTAATGCTTATTGTAAGTTTGCATAGTTTCTGTTTAAATGTTACCGGAAGATTATAATTAAGACTATTCACATTGGCTATGTCTCCTGAATCATAAGTCATAAAGTCATTATTCATGTTTGAAATGTCTATCTTGGTGCTATTATAGGTATATGATGCAGGGATACTTCCCAATGCCGCAGTTGTATTGAAGGAGTAGCCGATTACCCGTATCGTTCCTGACCGTGTGAGTAGTTTCCCCTGTTTCAGTACAGGCGAGGAAGTACCATTTGAGGTATAGTCTGCGGCTGATTGGAATACGTAGTTGCTTCCTGATTTTCGGAAAACGATCAGACGAAAGTAAATACCTGTAGATAGAGTGTTTGCACGGGTAGTTAGGGTGGAAAGGGTATCTTCCGTCAGTTCCATGGATGCGATTCTGGGAACACTATATTCCGGAGATTCTTTTGTACGGGTATGGCTTAGAGTTTTTACCCCTGCCCATTCGGCAATCAGAGGAGCATTATGACGGGGGGGCATAGTATTGTCCGGAGAGTAAGCATTGTACTCACCATTTTCAGCCATACTGATGTTAATAGGTATTACAATGTTGGAATCGTTATCTTTTTCCGGAAGAAATGGATACTTTTCTTCTTGGGTGCATCCACTGACCCAGAGGCAGGATGCTGTCATTACCGCGATCCATAAGAGGGGCGTTCGCATAATAAAAAATTTGTTCATTCTAAATTTGTTTAGTGAATAATCAGATCAAAAATCTCTCGCCCGGCTTATACATGTGTGTATAAGCCGGTAAAGACTGTTTGATACAACTTTTATTATGCGTAAGTTTGTGTATTACAATTAGATATAACGTCCTTGGAAATGCAATCGTGTTTCAAAAGACGTTCCTTTTTTGAAACACAATTTTGGCTCTGCGCACTGAAGGCAAAAGGAAGAGATAAATGACTGATAATTAAAACAATGTAGAAATATTTGCACAGATGGAAAAAGCACCTTATCTTTGTTGCATCAGACGAACGTCTTTTGAAACACTCTATGATGGGTAATATGTTTGTTATTAATCTATTATATACTTATTGTTTAGGCTTTCGGGGATTTTTTCTATTGATTTTATTTTTAATAGAAAAGGGACAAAGCCTCCCGACTTTGCCCCTTCCAATCTTTTTCCCCGTAACTAATACGAAGAAAACACCACTAATCAAAATTTATACCTTTGTGTGTCAGAAATTTCTTCCGGTGTCCCACCATAGACGAGTACCGCAATTATCGGCTCCACCCAAAGCATTTACCAGTTGGGTATATTGTTCCGGGTTGGTTGTTTTGATACCTACGAAGAAGTTTAGTCGGCGTGGCCCGATGCCGGTGTCTACTGTACCTTCACTCTGATTGACCAAAACAGGGAATAATTTCGGATAACCAGTGCGGCGTTGTTCTGCCCAGGCTTCTCCTCCTTCCGGATACATGGCCAGCCATTTTTGTGTAATGATACGACCCAGTTTATCTTCGTTGCTGGCAGCATCGTCCCATTTAGGGGTCAGCGTATTGACGGCTTTCACATTGTTCTCCGCTTTGAAAGCATCTATGTAGTCAGCGGGTTTCTTCTCGCTTTCCAGGTAAGTTTCTGCTCCTGCAGCACCCCATTGGGCAAATGATGCTTTTACACCTCTCTCATAACAATCTTTGACGGACTCATTACTCCATCCCCTCAAAGCTGCTTCGGCACGCAGGAACCATATTTCGGCAGAAGTCATCAGTATGGCGTCACTCTGCTGGGTGATAGTACTTTTTGAATGTCCGTTATAGTTTTTGTGATTGAAGCCCGTACCTTGGCGGATACCTTTGTAAGTGCCCTTGTAATTGATAATGCTTGTTGCGTCGGAACCGGCTGCTTTATTAAAGTATTTTTCCAGACGGGGATCTTCATAGCCTACTAACAAGGACTCCATATTGGCGTTCATAAACACCTCGCCCCATCCAATATTGATTTCTCCGAAAGGATTGGTATAGCCCGACGCTGTCGATACGGCTACCACCTCATCATTTCCTTCCAGCAATCCTTCTTTGTCTGTAAGGGATTTTTGCGCCTCTGCAAGAGCCAGTTTAGAGTCTGCCATAGCGATGCGGACAGCCAGGCGCAAACGGAGAGAGTTCGCGAACCGGATCCACTCACTGAAAGTGCGTTTCCCCTGAGGCATCAGGATATCGAATTTAGCAAAACTCTCTATCTCCGGATTGGCTTTTTGATATTCACGTATCTTTGCGATACCTTCGTCCAGATCGTTGAAGAAAGCTTTGTAGGCTTCCGGTTGTGTATCGGGAGTAGAACCTGTTTTCGATCCGAACTGAGTATAAACGATCGGACCATACAAGTCGGACAAACGGTGCATCAGTTCCACCTTCAATATTTTGGTGATCCCATAGAATCCTATATTATCTTTTTCGTTGATTGTCTCAGACTTCTGGACTTCCGGCATGATGTATCCGTAGGTGTTATCCCATGTGGAGCCGTTCCATCCGTCCATCATATAATAGGTGCTGTTGTTCTTCCCTTCGTTGAAAGGGTTAAAGTCGTGTACGTATCCCGAGAATAAATCTGCTCCCAGATTTTGCATGGTCTGGAAAGGCCAGTTCTTACCGCTTCCCCAATCGTAATTGAAGTAGATTCCTTGCTGGATAATGCCCAGTGGAATACCATAATAGTTGAAATCCTGTTTCTTGCTATCGTTATCGAATCCCGCTTCGTTGGTATTGAATGATTCGAAAGAATCGGTACAGGCTGAAAATCCGATCAGTCCTCCTAAGAGTATACTTGCTATATATTTGATATTGTTTTTCATGATGAATCTCTTTTAGAATGTGAACTTAATATTGAAACCTAAGCTGCGGGTAGTCGGCATGCCGAATACATCAATACCCTGATTATCGTTACCTGTTGAAAGAACAGCATCCGGGTCGAACGGAGCTTTCTTGGAGATAAAGAACAGGTTGCGTGCTACGAATGACAACTGGACATCTTTGAAAGCACCGCCGGCTTTGGCCAACCAGCTTTGAGGAAGTGAGTAGCCTAATGAAAGTTCGCGGAGGCGGATGTTGGTAGCATCGTACATATAGTATTCCGTACATCCGTCACGTCCGCTGACTGCGGTATAGAACTTTTGCGGTTTCACTTGAGTCCCATCGACATTGACATAACCTGCATCACGGGCTTTTCCACTGTTCAGGCTGACACCTCTTTGGTCAAGTTCGGCCTGAGTCTGTGAGAGTACATCGCCACCGAAACGTCCGTCAATCAGGAAGTAGAGTGAGAAACCTTTGTAAGTGAAAGTATTGCTCCATCCCAGCATAAAGTCCGGATTACAGTTTCCGACTTTTTCTGTATTGCCGCCACCGATAACGTTTGGAATCTTGTCACCGTCTGCGTCTGTAGTGAACACCACTTTGCCATTCTTGTCACGCTCGAATGCCTTGCCATAAATATCACCGAATGAACCACCTTCTACCAGGCGCATGGAGTAGGAGGAAGAGAAACTTTCGTCACCATAAACAAATGTTTTCAGGTCCGGATGAAGCTTGATAATCTTGTTTTTGTTGGTAGAGAAGTTAAATTGAGTTTTCCAACGGAAAGCGTCATTCATTACCGGAGTAGCTCCTAAAGTGATTTCTATACCTTCGTTCTGAATGTTACCGGCATTTACCATGTAGTATTTATACTCGGCACCTGCCGATGAAGGCAATGTAAATAACTGATTCTTGGTGTTGGTACGATAATAGGTGAAGTCAAAATCCAGTCGGTAGTTGAAGAATTTCCATTCGGTACCGATTTCATAGGAAGTACTCATCTCGGGTTTCAGATCATTGAAAGGAGCTTTAGAGTAAGTAACGATGGCACCACCTGCACCGATGATATCATTACTGCCCGGAATCGTGTTGCTGATGAACAACGGGAGATCGTTACCAACTTTGGACCATGAACCTCTGATCTTTCCGAAAGAAATCCATTCGGGGAGTTTCACTGTATTGTTCAGCACCCATGACAGACCTACCGAGGGGTAGAAGAAACTGCTATGTTTGGTATAGGCCAATGTAGACGACCAGTCGTTGCGTGCGGTGACATCCAGATACAGGCTTTCTTTCCAACCTAACTGGGCAGTGCCGAACAGAGATTGTAATACTCTCTTTTGATTGATTTGTTCGTCGATATAAGCAGCCTGTGTCATTTTGATATTGGCTACGGTGAAGACGTTGGGGTAGTACAGTGAAGCTGTTTTGGAGTCCAGTCTCAAAGAATTGACATTCGTACTGTTAATGCTGCCACCGATCGCGCCATTCAACGAGAAGTCATTCCATTTTTTGTTTATCATAGCCATGACATCACCGTAATACAATGTTTCAGTATGGTTCAAGTCAATATAACGTCCGTTTTGTCCTGATAGGGCAGGAGCAGTAGAAGCGTACATACGTTGTTGATACTGATCGTGTGTGTAATCGGCAGTACCACGAGCCTGGATATTCAGCCAGTCAGTGATTTTCAGGTTGGCGGTCAGTGAAGCGATGGCACGTGTACGTTTATCGTTGCTGTTGATGCGGTTGGTGATCCAGTAAGGATTCTGTTCCATATCCTGATAAGAAGTATACCAGTTCTGTACATTCATATTACGTGCCGGGTCAAACACTTCGAAGTTGTTTTTATATTCGGATAAGTCTTCACCTCTCGGGAAACCGTAGAGTCCCACCAGCGGATTCATATAATAGCCACCGGAAGTCGGACGATTTTTGATTGTTTGTGTCATCAGGTTGACATTGGCGTCCAGCTTTAGGTAGTCGTTAAAGAAATTGGCTGTTTCGCGGAAATTTAGATTGTGCTTCTGCATTTTGTTTTTCTCGACTATACCTTTGGCAGTGGTATTAGCATAAGAGAAGTAAGTTTGCATCTTTTCACTGCCGTTCATAAAGGATACGGAATTGATGGCTGTTACACCATTCTGGAAGAAATTATCTGCATTGTCATAATCTTTTAGAGTTGCCTTTTTCCCCCAACCGTTTTTGGCTTCGGGATCCATGGCATAACTGTTTTGGAATTCGGGCAGGCAGATGGCATGGTCTACAGTCAAGTTAGAAGAGAATGTAATTTTCTGGATACCGGCTTTACCCTTCTTGGTAGTAATCAGGATGACACCATTGGCAGCTTGTGAGCCATAGAGGGCTGCTGCGGAAGCTCCTTTCAGGATACTCATACTTTCGATATCATCCGGGTTCAGGTTGGAGATACCGTCACCGCCATCACGGTTACCTGCATCGGCAGTACCACCGATGGCTGTAGAAGCCTGTTCGTTGCTGCTATTCAGCATCGGTACACCGTCAATCACATAAAGGGGTTGGTTGTTTCCGCTGATAGAGCGGCTGCCACGAATAGACACTTTGGCTGAGCCGCCCAGTCCGGATGAACTTTTGGTGATTTGTACACCCGCTGTTTTACCGGCAAGGGCATTAATCATATTCGGATCTTTGGCACGGGTCAGTTCATCGCCACCTACTTGTTGTGTTGAGTAGGTCAAGGAGGCTTCTTTTTTCTTGATACCCATGGCGGTTACGACTACCTGTTCCAGTGCCATGGCTTCTTCCTGTAGCTTTATGCTGAGGCTTTGCCGTCCGTTTACCTGTATGTTTTGTGGCTGATAACCGACATAGGTAATTACAAGGATAGAGTTGCTGGGTACATTAAGGCTGAAGTTGCCTTCCATGTCGGTGATGCAACCGTTTGTGGTACCTTTCTCCAATACATTGGCACCGATGATGGGATCGCCATTCTGGTCAGTAACTACTCCTTTTACGGTTACTCTGCCCTGCTGGGCTGTTGAGGCGTTATCGTTGTTTTTGGTCAGAACAATGTTGTGCCCTTCCATTACATATTTAATGTTGGTACCTTTAAATGCCTCGTCGAGAACTTCGGATACGGCTTTGTTGTCGGCCTGTACGTTTACTGTACGTCTGGTATCTACATTCTTTTTATTATAGACAAACAGATATTCCGTCTGAGATTCAATCTTCGATAGTAATTCGCTTACTTTCAGGCTTGAACGTGGTATGCTTATTTTAGCATTTTGAGAGTATCCATTCTCACTGTAAGCTTGGAGTGCTACGAAAAAGAGAAGGAATAATGTGATCTTCATGGTTAACAATATTTGTTTTGAAACAAAATTTTTTGGGCATAAATGCCTTGGCAAAGAAATTTTTCTCATATCTTTGTAACGTGTTAAGTTAATAAATTGATTAAGGTCGATTTTTGACTGTTTCGAATCGGAAAGTATGGGGGTACTTTCCGATTCTCTTTTTTGAGAATAATGGACTTTCTTTTCTACTTTTTCATGCGTATCTGGTTTTTAATGGTTTGTACTAATTTAAGGTTTATATTGAGCTCTTTCCTTATTTCTATTCAATGATGATACTGTCTTTTTCTTCATTGATGCGATATGTGAACTTATGATCCTTCTGAATGACTTTCAGAATATGCTCTATGCCATCCTGCTCTTTAAACTTACCTGTACAGCGGTAGTTCAGTATTTTCAGATTTCTTACGCTTATGTTCACATTGTAATATTTTTCCAGTTTGTTGAGCAGGCTGTTAAGCGGTGCGTCATCAAAACAGTATAATCCTTCTTTCCATCTCAGATAATCGTACGAAGGTAAAGTAGTCTTCTTGTACTTTCCGTTGTATGATCCGAAGAACTCGTCTTTGGTCAGTCGGGTGATCACTTGATCACTTCCTACCGGATAGATGTCGACAATACCTTCAATCAAGGTCGTTTCAAATTCGTTACTGCCTTTGTAGGCGCAGACGTTGAAATGGGTTCCTACCACTTTTACCCGGTTTATTTCCGTGTTGACAAAAAATGGTATCTTTTTGTTTTTGGCTACTTCAAAATAAGCTTCTCCGTCCAGCTCTACGTTTCTTTCTTGGCGTCCGAAGTTGGATGCATAAGTCAAAGTAGACTTTGAGTTCAACCATACTTTTGTTCCATCTGCCAGTGTGATCTGTGCACGTTGTCCTGCAGGAACAGTTATGGTTTGCCGGTGGGCTGATTTTTCATATTGGTAATTCTTAAACAAGAACCCACAACTGACAGCTATGATGAGTACGGCAGCAATACGTGCACTCCACTTCAACATCGGGAGAATCCGGTTTTTTTTGTCTCTCCGGCTTATTTGTTTTTCATCCGTGAACAGAGCTATGTCGTATAGCATCCGTTCTTTTTGAAATGCTTTCCGGTTTTCGGGAGATGCATCCACCCAGTTTAGAATTAGTTTTTCTTCTTCTTCGGAGGCAGTTCCTTTAAAATACTTGTATAGTAGTTCCTGTTCCATAAAATGTTTTTAGTTTATATATTGTCGGAGGCCTTATTTCCTCTTTCTGTATATATAACAGGATACTCCCGGACAACCCTAAAGGAAAATGAAGTTTTTTTTAGAAAAGTAGGGAAATAAGATAATCTTTGAGCTCAAGCCGCAATAATTTTAGCGCTTTAGTGATATGGAACTCTACACTTTTGATGGAAATGCCAAGTTGTTCGGCTATCTTTTTATTGGGAGCATTGTGATAACGGCTTAATATAAAGATGTGACGGCTTTGTTCCGGTAGCTGTTCAAGTGTTTTATATACAATGCGTTGTATTTCGGTGTCGAAGATCGATTCGGGTTCACAAGCTTCCAAAGTAGCAATGCGGAGGTCGAGTTCCCGCTGTTTGTGTGTGTTGATGGCTTCTTCGGCCCGCATACGTACCTGTTCGTGCTCAAGGTAGTTAAGAGATTTATTCTTGATGATAGTGAGCAATAATGCGTGGAGATTAGAGTCTTTTTCCCATTTTTCACGGTTTTCCCACAGGCTGATCATTGCTTCCATCAGGATGTCTTCAGCTGCGGCTTTATTCCGGGTATATGAGTAAGCAAACGACAGAAACCTCTCCTGGTTTTCTTGGAAGAACCGACTGAATAGGTCCATGGTATGAAGACTGTTGTTGCTTGACATGAATAGATTTTAAAGGTTCGTTGGATTTTGTTATGACAAAGCAACATAAACTTTTTGGAATATCAAAATAAAAGAATGACTTTTATACTGATTGCCGGTTAAAAAATAACCTGGCTATAAATAATAGCCAGGTTATCAATCTGTCAATAAGGACAGGAATTATTTATTTTTTTTCCGGACGGGGTAACAAAACTTTTCTTGAAAGTTTGAATTTACCTGTCTTCGGGTCAATGTCGATCAATTTCACTTCGATCTCGTCACCTTCTTTGATGCCGGCTTCTTCTACAGTTTCAAGGCGTTTCCAGTCAATTTCTGAGATATGGAGTAGACCGTCTTTTCCCGGAAGGAATTCAACGAATGCACCATAAGGCATGATTGAGCGTACCTTACCTTTGTATACTTCACCTATTTCGGGAACGGCAACAATGCCTTTGATCAGGCGGATTGCATCATCGATTGATTTCTTGTTGGTTCCGGAAATCTCGATGCGACCCACATTGTCGATCTCTTCGATAGTGATTGTAGCACCTGTCTCTTCCTGCATGCCTTGAATGATTTTTCCACCCGGGCCGATTACAGCACCGATAAATTCTTTAGGAATAGTCATTGTTTCGATACGAGGAGCATGATCTTTCAGTTCGGTACGCGGTTCAGAAATAGTTTCTTCTATTTTGCCAAGTATGTGCATACGTCCTTCTTTTGCCTGATTCAAGGCACGTTCCAGGATTTCGTAAGACAGACCGTCTACTTTGATATCCATCTGGGTAGCTGTAATACCGTCTTTGGTACCTGTCACTTTGAAGTCCATATCACCCAAGTGGTCTTCATCACCGAGGATATCAGATAATACGGCATATTTTTCTTCGCCTGCATTCTTAATCAATCCCATAGCGATACCCGATACCGGTTTCTTAATCTTCACACCGGCATCCATCAGGGCCAGAGTTCCGGCGCATACAGTAGCCATGGATGAAGAACCGTTTGATTCAAGGATGTCTGAAACAACGCGTACTACATATGGGTAATCTTCCGGAATCATTCTCTTCAGTGCTCTATGTGCCAAGTTGCCGTGCCCAATTTCACGACGGCCTACGCCACGTTGAGCTTTTGCTTCACCTGTTGAGAAGGGAGGAAAGTTATAGTGTAATAAAAAGCGTTCTTTTCCGTGGGCCAAAACGTCATCGATAATTTTTTCATCCAGCTTGGTACCCAAAGTGACTGAAGTCAATGACTGAGTCTCACCACGGGTAAAGATAGCTGATCCGTGAGGTCCGGGCAGGTAACCGACTTCACACCAGATAGGACGAATTTCAGTAGTCTTACGTCCATCCAAACGTTTTCCTTCATCAAGGATACAACGACGCATCGCTTCTTTTTCTACGTCATGGTAATACCGATCAATCAGTGCGCCTTTTTCTTCCAGTTCTTCTTCAGAAAATTGAGCTTTAAATTCGTCACGGATAGCGTCGAAAGCATCCTGACGTTCATGTTTGTTTCTGTTTCCGGAAGCTGCGATGGCATACGATTTATCGTAGCAGGCATCGTGAACGGCTTTGCGGAGTTCTTCGTCGTTTTCTTCGTGACAATATTCACGTTTTACGGTTTTACCAACCATTTCAGTCAGTTCCATCTGCGCTTTGCAATGTACTTTGATAGCTTCGTGAGCTACTTTCATTGCTTCCAGCAATTCGGCTTCCGATACTTCACTCATTTCACCTTCTACCATCATGATGTTTTCATAAGTAGCGGCAACCATGATGTCCATATCAGCTTTTTCAAGCTGGTCGAAAGTCGGGTTGATAACGAACTTGCCATCAATACGTGCAACACGTACTTCTGAAATAGGTCCGTTGAAAGGAATATCTGAAACAGCAAGTGCTGCTGAAGCAGCAAGTCCGGCCAATGCGTCAGGCATATCAACACCGTCTGCTGAGAAAAGGATAATGTTTACGTAAACTTCTGCGTGGAAATTATCGGGGAATAAAGGACGGAGAGCACGGTCTACTAAGCGGCAGGTAAGGATCTCATAATCAGATGCTCTTCCTTCTCTTTTTGTAAAGCCACCGGGGAAGCGGCCGAATGCTGCAAATTTTTCTTTGTACTCTACCTGAAGCGGCATGAAATCTGTTCCGGGAACTGCATCTTTAGCGGCACAAACAGTAGCTAACAACATGG
>ERZ831773.3044-NODE-3044-length-11726-cov-25.642276_pt1 | contig 11726 bp, 9 predicted proteins | sample MGYA00519696_ERZ831773 | MGnify/ENA primary metagenome ERZ831773 (study PRJEB31850, sample SAMEA3708720) | human gut metagenome | biome: human gut; feature: human-associated habitat; material: faeces | place: China | collected 2014 ...
AAAGCAGCTGGTTCTGGTTTCCGTGACAGGAAAGAATATAGGAAATCAGCGGTTCCGCTTCTGCTATTTCAATCGCATCCTCGTATCTTCGCATCTGAATTTCCGGGAAATACGGTGCTAACAGGTTTTCTCCGTTTTCAAGCCCGAACCGCTCATACAGCACCTCCGCTGACAAAACGATTTCTTTATGGAACTGCTGCACCAGATCGGTAATTTCCCGCATATGCTGCTTTCCGTAGGTACTGCATAGAAACCGTCCCCCATTTTTTAAGACTCTCCGACATTCTGCAAGCACCTGTGGGATATCTTCACAGTAAAACAGCACATGATCCGCGATCACAAGATCAAACATTTCCTCCTCGTAAGGAATTTTTTCGCAGTCAAATTTTTTATAGGAAAAACGGCTGTCCTCTCCCAGTGCACGCCGGGCATCCTTTAGCATTCCTTCTGATTTGTCCGAGAGAACGACCCAAAGATCCGCAGGCAGCTGTTCTCTGTTTTCGGTCCATAATGCTCCATTTCCACAGCCGAGCTCCAGAATCCGCATCCCCGGCTGCAGATTACACTGCTGCATAATCCACGGAAACCACCCCTGCAGATTGACGGAATACTCCCTGTGCAGGCGAATCCGGGCGGAAATATTTGCCGCATTCTGGTACTGGTTTTTCAGGCTTCGTTCCACTGCCGTCAAATGAATCAAATCCAGCATACTGTTCCAGTCAATCGCCTGTTCCGTCTGGATGGCTTCTATGGTGCGGTCAATTGCCTCATCCATCGCCTGCATTTCGTCCATTTTCTGCCGCAGCAGCTTCTTCTGTATCCGCATGGATTCGAGAAGATACTGCTGGTCTGCCGCAGCAAGTGTCATCTCCCGGATATCTTCCAGCGAAAATCCCAGATATTTTAATAAAAGGATCTGCTGGAGTTTTGCCAGATCGGCATCCGTATACAGCCGCGCCCCTGCGGCAGTCCGTGCACTTGGTTTTAAAATATTCTGTTTATCATAATACCGGATCGCGCGAAGTGTCACATGTGCTTTTTTTGCAAATTGCCCGGATGTGTAATACGCATCCTTTTTCATCTACAGTTCTTTCACCTCATCCCGCATTTCTTCTGTCATATTCTGTACATAGGTCGTCTGGGAAGAAATTTCTTCCGTGTTTGCGGCAATCGTTGACACCTTCTGCGTCATGGTATTCATGCTTTCTACCAGATCTTTGATTGAATCCATGCTCTGTGTAATCTTTGGAAGAATTGCCTCGGCTTTCTGGTCGTTCTGTGTCAGAAGATCCTTCGTGGAATCAGACAGTGTACGGATTTCCTCCGCTACCACTGCAAAGCCTCTTCCGTTCTCGCCGGCACGCGCCGCCTCAATGGAGGCATTGAGCGAAAGCAGATTTGTCTGTCCTGCAATGGCAGAAATATCTTCATTGCTCTTTTTATATACACTGATGAAATCCGACATAATGCGGATGGATTCATTCAGTTCATCGCACAGGCGGGAAATATCCTGAATATACTGCGCAAGATTAGTCGCTTCATTTGCAGACTCCTCATTTGCCGTATTCAATTCTGCAATGTTATCACTCAGGGTAATAAACCGGTCTGTGATATCTGTAATCTTCTGCTGGCGGATTTCCTGTTCCGTCCGCTCCTGATCGCGAAGTTCTGCAATCTTTTTTGCCTCTTCCTCTGCCAGACCCCGCACATAGTGCACACAGTTTTCTTTTATGTTGACTCCATTGTGGATGGCACGTACCATGTTGGTGCAGCTTGAATATCCACAGGATTCGCAGTCCCTGTGCTGTTCTTCGTAGGTATCTTTTTTCATTTCTGCAAACAGACGGTTCTTCTCCTGTTCGGACGGTTCCTCAATATGTACTGCGCGATTGGTGTAGCTGCGCATAAAATCGCTGATGTCCAGCTTCCCGAAAGCGTCCATGAAGTTTTTCAGACGTTCCTCCGGTGTCAGTGTATCTGCCCACGGACTCCTGCTTTTGCTCTTCCTGCCAAAGTGTGCCTTCTCCTGTTTTTCACTGGTTTTGCTGTTCCGCAGTTTTGCGATTGTCAGCATGACATCATCCGTTCCCCGTTTAGGATCTGTGGCAGTTCCGTAGAGACAGCCCTTCGCACAATTTAAGATATCTACCATAAACGGAAGTTCTTTATTCTGCTGAATACGTTTTGCATAGGAACGCAGATATTCATATGCCTCATGCTCGCCCTCTACCTGACGCACTACCTGTTCTTTTCCAAGAAAATGTTCTACATTCTCCCGCAGTCCACCAGGCATCGGATACAAAGAACCCAGTCCGTATTCCAGTTCATCGGTATATGGTTCACACCCTTCATAATCGTTTCCGATATACTTCATCATCTTTTCAAAAGTTACATTATAAGAAACATATCCGCCGCAATTGGGATCGGTAATCTCTAATTTTTTGGCAATACACGGGCTGATGAAAGCAATTTCATCTGTGACCTGCATGTACTTTTTCATATAAATAGCAGTACACATCATCGGGCTGTGTACCGGCATCAGCCGCGGAATCAGCTCCGGTATATATTTTTCCACATAGGTGACTACTGCCGGACACGGCTGGGAAATGCCCCCGAAAAATTTGTGTTCCGTAATGTATTTCAGATATCCCCAGGTTGTGATATCCGCACCGAACGATACACTGCAGATATGGCTGACTCCCTTACTCTTTAAATATCCCAGCACACGCTGGTATTCTTTGGGATAATTCGCCAGAAATGCCGGTGCCAGTATCACGGAAATTTTCTTTCCCGATGCAAGGTCTTCAAAGAAACGGTCCGTATCATCATAATAGTCTCTCGCTTCATGTGGGCAGACATCAAAACATTCCCCGCATACAATACATTTGTCCGGGTCTACCGTTACATAACCTTCCTGTGTTGCAATATTTGCCGTAAGTACAGGACAGCCCCGCACGCATTTGTTGCATCCGGTGCATAAATCATTTGTGTAAATCAGTTCCATAAACGCACTCCTTATTATGATTTTCGTATAAACACTACCCCTATATGCTTATAATTTTATTACTTTTTACTATATTTGTCCAGCAAAACCTTGCTTTTTCCGTTATTTTTATCAAAACACAAATGGTTGTCTATGATTTTTTGCAGACTGGATTTATATTTTTTTCCCATTTTGGATATATACACACCGATAGATCGCACTATACTAGGATACAAAGAACTATTTTCACCAATTCGGAGGTTTTCCATGAAAAAAGCAGCTGTTATCCATGATCTGTCCGGTTTCGGAAAGTGTTCGCTCACGGCAGCGATTCCGGTATTATCCGCGCTGGGCGTGCAGTGTTGTCCGGTTGCAACAGCCGTACTGACCGGGCAGACCGGTTATCCCTGTTATCACTGTACCGATCTGACCGCCATGTTACCGGACTATATCGATGCCTGGGGGAAAAATAACGCGCATTTTGATGCCATCTACAGCGGATTTCTGACCGGAGCGGAACAGATTTCGCAGGTGCTTGATTTCATCCGCCAATTCCGGGAAGAACATACGCTTCTTCTGGTTGACCCTGTTATGGGGGATGACGGAAATGCTTATCCGTTTTTTACTCCGGGGCTGTTAAATGGAATGAAAGAACTGACGCTTGAAGCAGACGTGATCACGCCGAATCTGACGGAAGCCTGTCTGCTGGCAGACATCCCGGAAAATGCCTTACTTCACTGCCGGACGAACACGGATCTGCTGAAGCTGGCAGAAGATGTGGCACTGCGGCTGCAAAAAAAAGCCTCACACCCACAGGATGTCGTGATCACCGGTGTCAAATGCCGTGATGAGAAACATCCCGTCATTTATAATATTGCTGCCACTGCAAATGGAATTTACCGGCACGAATCGCCGTTTTTTGACCGGAGTTTTTCCGGAACCGGGGATCTGTTTGCCTCTGTATTGTGTGGCTGCTGCACAAAGGGCATATGCACGGAAGATGCGATTCTGCTTGCCGGGAAATTTTTATCCCACAGTATCGGGGATACCATGAAAGAAAATACGCCGGGACGCGATGGCGTTAATTTCGAGAAATTTCTTATTGACCTGATTGCAGATTCAAACGTGTAAAAACGAAAAACCCGGAAAAGAATTTCGCAATTGATGAATCCATACGATAGAAAGAAGGAATTGTTATGGCAAAAATTTTATATGTGTACAATGATCAGGTATATGCAAATATCACAAATAAATGTGACTGCAACTGTACGTTCTGTATCCGTAAACAGTTTGATGGTGTGGGTGATGCGGATACCCTCTGGCACAAAGCAGAGCCTTCTTTAAGTGAGATTATTGCCGCAATTGATGCCTTTGATTTCACCGGCTACAAAGAATTTGTTTTCTGTGGCTATGGGGAACCGACCTGTGCACTGGAGAATCTGATCGCCAGTGCCAGATATGTCAAAGAAAAAACAGGTCTCCCGATCCGTGTCAATTCCAATGGTCTGGGAAACCTGTATTATAAACGTGACATTGTACCACAGCTGGCAGAAGTGGTAGACAGTATCTCCATCAGCTTAAATGAGGCAACTGCAGAAAAGTACGAAAAAGTAACCCGCCCATCCTTCCCTCATGCTTATGAAGCAATGCTTGATTTTGCAGAGGAATGTGGAAAACTTATCCCTCACACGCAGCTGTCGATCGTGGATATTCTTCCGGAAGAAGACATTAAGGCGTGTCAGCGCATCGCCGACAGCCGCGGTGTCCATCTGAAAGTACGTCCATGGGAGCACAGTGCATAAAGAAGTTACCGGTTACTGTTCTCATGCTTACCTGTGAACACCAACGGCATTACAGCCCCAGCACATCCAGAAGGATCTGTTCATCTTTCTTTTGTTTCTGTGGATGCTGTAATTCCGCATCTGCCAGACGGGTACGGATATTCTGCATCCGCTGATCCAGATCTGCACTGATCTGTGCACATTCGCTCAGTTCCTGTGCCAGACGCTCGGTTTCATCAGCTGGAATATTTTTCTTGTAGCGCACTTTATGTTCCAGACTCGCCCAGAAATCCATGGCAATGGTCCGAAGCTGTACTTCTACTTTCATTTCCCGTTTCTCGTTCTGCAGAAAAATCGGTACAGCTACGATCAGATGCAGGCTGCGGTATCCGTTTTCCTTCGGATGCTTGATATAATCTTTCTGTTCGATCAGACGGATATCATCCTGCTGAAGCAGGCAGTCTGCCAGCAGATAGATGTCCTCCGGGAAAGAACATACCACGCGGATTCCTGCAATATCATTGATGTTCTGTTCTATGGCCGGCAAAGTCAGCGGAATATTTTTTTTGCGTACTTTACGCACGATACCATCTAACGATTTTAATCGCGTCTTGATCGACTCAATCGGATTGCGGTCATATTCCAGGGAATACTCCTGATTCAGCACCTTGAATTTCGTCTCCACCTCCATGATGGCACACTGATAATAAGACATCAGCTCGTCCATGGGGCGCTTATTCTTCTCGATCAGATCCAAAAACTCGTCTGAGAGTAAATGTTGCTTCAAAAATTTACCTCTGATGGTATCCATTGTGATTTATTCCTTCTCTAAAGTACTGCATTACATAACGATTCTATTATATACACTCAATCGCATCACTGCAATAAAGTTAAAAGAAAGAATTTGAGAAAAAAACAGGAACAGCAGCGATCTGCCATTCCTGTATCACTTTTGCTTTATCCATTCTCACAATCAGCTATGATTTTCCTTACTTCCTCAATGCTTTTCTCTGTGACCGCCGCAATCTGCTCCGGTTGCATTCCGTTTTTATGCATCCTGGCTATCATTGTTGCTTCTGCTCTCGCTTCACCGATTGCAATTCCCTTTTCTTCGATTCCTTCACTCAAATTACACATTGTACTCACATCCCTTCGCAAATTTTCTTCCAACTCAATATCGTACTCTGTTTCCATGATCGACATTTTCTCATCTACTGTCAGTTTCTGCGACAGTAGTGCTCCCAGAAGACGGTGCAATTCATATCTCTCATCCTGTTCCGGAAGTTCTTTTGCAATCCCAATCATTATAATATTGATCAGATCGATTTTTCCCTTCCATTCATGGTTCCCGATTACAGCATCATTTACAAAATGAATATGGTTCATACTGTTCTGTTCCATATTCATACATATCCAAATGGAATAAACTCGTTTAATATCATCATAACCGGATTTAACAAAATCCCGCTCCTTTTGGGATGATACCAGGCGACTCGCATAAAATATCGCACGATTTAAAATCTCATAACTCGTCGGTTCATCTTTCTGTGCTTCCACATTTATGATGATTTGTGTCAATCCGGCATCCTTGCTATCTTCAGATGGTAACCGGACATAAAAAATAATGTCAAATCTTATCAGTCCCTCGTTTATTTCCACGTTTTCCGTATTCAGACCGATAATCTGCTGTCCCTGTTGTTCGTGATTGGTCATCCCCGGTTCTATCGGCACCTTGCTGATATAAGGTGTTCCTTCTATATAGGGGATCACCTCCCTGGGATTCATCCCCTTGAATTCATCTACTGTTCTGGTCAGTATATGAGCCAGTATAATTTTATGCCCCAGCAGATTTTTGACTTTCGCATCATATTGTGCCTTTTGATTTGTCGCTATTACAGCTCTTTTCAGTGTATTATGCATAAGGTCTTATCCTTTCTACAAGACCTTCTCCGAAATTCTCTCCCGAAATATATTATATCTTACGAAAACTATTGCCACAACTACTATTTTCACTTCCGCAATCTCTTCCGATACCCTGCCGGTGTCTCCCCGTAGGCCCTCTGGAAGGCATCGTTAAATGCTCTGGCATCGCCAAAGCCTACATTCATGGCAATCTCGTAGACTTTTTTGTCAGTGTCCAGAAGCAGTGTGACTGCATGTTTCAGGCGGATCTGATTGACATAGTCCTTGAAATTTTTGCCGGTGCTTTTATGTGCATTTATCCACAGAGCATAACTTTAGCACAGAAAGCACCATTCTGATAGGTAAACGTACTTGCACCGCCGCTTTTTTCTGCAATATGTTGGATAGACTGGATGCCGACGCCGTTTTCCTTTCGTTTGGAGGATCGGAAAACACCGTCCTTCTCCCTGATTTCGCCGTCATAGGCATTCTCCACTTCGATCAGAAGCAGCCGCCCGGCATGCAGATATGCAGTGATTTTGATCTGCCGTCTGTCTGGTGCAGTGCGGATACTGGCTTCGAGCGCATTTTCCAACAAGTTGGACAAGACCAGACACATGTTGATCTCATCGATTGGAAGAGTCTGCGGCAGATCGAGCTTTGCACAAAAGGGAATGCCTTCGCGCTTTGCCAGGGCACAATAATAGCCGATGACGCTATCTGCTGCGCAGTTTTCGCAGAAGTGTATACCGAGATCCGGGATGCGGGAAATGTTTTTTTCAAGGTAGCTTTTCAATCTTTCCAGATCGCCGGTCTCAGCCAGTGCAGAAATTTGATTCAGTTGATGGCGCATATCATGCCGCGCCTGCCGCACTTCTTCGATGGCAGCTTTGAGATTCTCATAGCGCTGCTGCTGCAGGAAAAGAAGCTGGTTTTCCTGCTGTAATCTCGCGTTGCGGTTAAGACTGGTGGCCATTAGCAGGAAAATTGCGTTGAACAAGAGCAAAAGCAAAAGAAGTGCAATACTTATCACAATATATCCCTGTAATACACGACCGATCCTAAGCGTCGTCTGATAGCGCGGGATCATAAAAAGGTTCAAAAGAATGAACACCAGCGGCAAGACCCAGAACACATACCACGTTTGCGCAAAATTATCGTCCTCAACCATCACACGCACTGCATGGGTTGACGGATAGAACGCAGCCAGCACGAAAATCCAGCAAACAACATTATATAATACACAGGCTGCAAGGCAGAACCACGGTTCGTCCGATGGCAGCTGCATATGCAGAGCAATCGCAGCGCTGATAGCCCGGGACAAGCTGTTGATGCATGCAAATACTGCGCAGACAGTCAGTGCAATTGTTCCGGATTTCCAGCGGGAGATTTGGAGTGTTCCGGTATATAGCCCAATTGCAAGCAATGTGATCCCTGCCAGGGCAGACGCAGTGGAAGCATGCAACTGATAGCAGACGATCCCACCACCGATACATAATCCTGCCATCAGGGGGAGAATCCGGGCGGCAAGCTTTCCGGGGGACTGCTTCAGATAGGATTTTACAGGGAAATATGCAAGTAAAAGACCGGGGAGTACGACGGACAGCTCCAGAATCGGACGCAGAATATCTTTCATCTCATACACCCCCTTGCAGCAGAAATTCCATAAATGCCTGCCTGGCAGGCTTCAAAAGTTCCTGGTTGACATATACGCGGCTGCCGTCGGTCATGCAGAAAGCGGCGGCCTGAAAATCAGCGGCATGTTCTAAATTGACAATCGTACCGCGGCCGCAGACAAAAAAGCGGGGATCTTTTTTCAGCGGCTCGGTAAATGCCTTAAAGCTTTGCCGCGTGGCAAGCGTTTTTCCGGCAGTCGTGCGAATGTTGATCATATGGGCAAAATGCTCGGCAAAGATAATGTCCCTATAGCGAAGGCGAACGTCGCTGCCACTGACTTTCACCGTCAGAATCGGCTCCGGACGCGGAAGTTTAGCGAGCATTTCAGTAAGCAGACCGGCAAGTTCTCCCTCGGAAAAGGGCTTCACGAGATAGTGAAATGCCCGCACCTGAAAGCCCTCCAGCGCATGATCGGTAGATGTTGTGGTGAAGATCAGAAAGCAGTCTGCATCCGTCTTCCGAAGTTCCTTTGCGGCATCCATGCCGCTTAATCCTTTCATGTAAATGTCCAGAAATGCCACAGTAAAGTGCCGTTCTTTTTCTGCTGCGAGAAAGCTCTCGCTGCTATCAAATTCTAAGATCTCCGTCTCTACACCGTACAAGCTCAGCTGTCGCTCAAGCCGCATTTTCAACAGCGCACGTTCGGTCTCGATATCATCCACTATTGCTATTCTCATATCGGACTGACTCCTTTGTAAAAAATTCCAACTAAATTATATCATACCTGTCCAACACCGGCACAATGAAAAACTCAGATTTCGTGACGGAATTGAGGGTTTCGTGCCAAACGGCTTGAAAAGCGTTTGCATATCCGTATACTGACAAGCAGAAAGCATCAATGACGGCAGAAAGGAGGGAGTGCCGTGTACCACATTGCCGTGCTGACAAGTAGTGAAACACAGGAAGCCTTTTATATAGAGCAGCTTTCACGGTTCTGCTTTGAACGCGGTCTGTTTCCCAAAATGGACTGTTACCGTGGGCAGGAGTTGTTCTTTGATGTGGCGCGTATAAATGCGCCAACCTGCACTGTGATCGCACTTCCGGGGGTAGCAGGATTGAATGCGGTGGAGCATCTGCGGACGCTTTTTCCCGAAATGCGCATCATCTGGTGCAGCGATCTGGATTTTTCCCTGCATGCGTTTCGGCTGCGTGTAGACTATTTTCTGTTAGAGCCAATAACAGAAGAAGCGTTTCAGCAGGGACTTTCTACATGGTCAGATGGGAAAAAAACGTCTGCCTTATTCCGAGCGGATCACAACAAACATAACAATGAGGAGGATTATCGATGAAAAAGAGAAAAAAGATTTATTCTGTATTTAGCTTTCTTCTGGCGGGAACACTGTGCCTGTCTATGGCGGCCTGTGGTGGAACGCCCATACCGGCAGAGGACGAAACAACATCTTCTGCACCGTTATCCGGTGCACTGCCCGTGAAGGCTTTACAACCCAAACACGTGGATGAAAACCCTTATATGGCAAAAAGTGATGCAAACATCCATCACGACGGCTACAACACCGACTCAACGGATGAAATTCTGCCGCTCGGCATCTATCCGGAACTCAATGTTTCCTTTGAGACAACGAACCCGAACGCCTCACCCGCGATTTACTTTGACAACTACGGTCACGCGGTCGTGCCACTGCTCGGCGGCATCGCCATCCGTGATCTGAATGCAACAGAGACGAAGACGCTCGGCTATTTTTCACCGATGCAACATGATGGCGGCGGTTACGTCATCCAGAGTTCCTACACATTCCTTGACTCTAAAAACCGTGTCGTCTGCCCGACGAGCAACAACCATGTACTGATACTGCGTACGACAGAGGAAGATGGCAGCGTCATTCCGGAATTTGAAAAGGTTCTGGATATCGATATCAAGGCAGCTGCTGAGACCGCGCTCGGCAAAGAGCTGACACAGAATCTTCTGTCCGTGGTCTTTGACTACGACGGAAACCTTTGGTTCGCCACCGGCGGCTTCCGAATCTATCCCGAGCGGCAGCAGCAGGGTGTTCTCGGCTACATTGCCCACACAGCGATAGAATCGATTCTGAATGGCGAACAAACCGATCTTTCAAAGGCTGTCTTTGTTTACGGGCTGCCCCTTGGCGAGGGCGCAGAAAACGGCATTGCTGCCTCCAAAGACGGTGCGGTCATTCTGACGAACCAGAACTGCTATCTGTTGCGCGCGGAAGAAGGTGTGAACGTTGTGTGGTGCACGCCATATGAGAGTGTCGGTGCGAAGGTCAGTCATGATGGCGATAAGACTACCGGCGGCGGCCTTGCCTGGGGTGGCGGCTGCTCGCCCACACTGACACCAAACCTTGTACTGTTCACCGACAACGCAGACCCCGTTAAGCTTCTTGCGCTCGACATGAAGACCGGAGAGGTCGTAGCCAGCATGCCTGTTTTGGATGATCTGCCCGATGGGTATCAGGTGGCGGTTGAGAACTCTGCAATCGTTTATGACGACGGTGAAGGCACCGTCAGCACGATCGTCTGCAACTGGTTCGGCGCTGGTAACGCAGGTCTTGCCGACCCTGACAATGACTCTTCGATTCAGAGCTACGCCAACATTTATGACCAGAACTGGCTGATGAAGGGTAATGTTATGATCGCCCCGGGCGTTGAGCGGGTGGACACCCTAAAAACCGCCGATGGCTATGAAATGAAGAGCGTCTGGAGCCGGAACGATTTGCGCGACACGGCGATCATGAAGCTCTCCACTGCAACAGGCTATATCTACGGTTACGTACAGGATTTGGATACCGGCATGTGGCAGTACATTATTTTGGACTTTGCAACAGGCGAAACCGTCTTCACGATGGATGTGTCCAACAAATACGGCTACAATAATATGGCCATCGGCATGTACACCGGCAGCAACGGAAATACGCTCTACTGCCCGACAGGCTATCTGGAACTGCTGCGTTTGCAGGATCGCTTTGTGTACCTGCCAGAGCTTCCGTACCGTGAGGTTGATCTTGATCAGGCTGCAAGAAATGTTCTTTCGCAGGATCAGTTTGAGCAGGATGGCGGTGAAGGTACGGTTGCAAGCTGGCACAACACCGCGACCATCTGCAACGTGCATCCCAACACCATGGTAGCCTTCCGCATGAACAACCTGTCCGGCAGTGCCTCCGATCTGACGCTCTACGCCTATGGTGCAGACGGCAAGCTGGAAAAGGTTGGCTCTGAACTGTGGTCGCTCACAGACGAGACCGGAGCAAATGTGACGGAGCTGACAGACGGCGTGCTCTATGAGCTGCGCGTGACCGTCTCCGACGGCGGTGATCTCGACCTGAGCGAAACAGAAAAAGAAATCAAGCTATCCGTTGTACTTGGAAAGTAAATCAGTTTTAAAGACAGCTGTCATTTACCGGCTT
>ERZ831773.3045-NODE-3045-length-11725-cov-4.070951_pt1 | contig 11725 bp, 7 predicted proteins | sample MGYA00519696_ERZ831773 | MGnify/ENA primary metagenome ERZ831773 (study PRJEB31850, sample SAMEA3708720) | human gut metagenome | biome: human gut; feature: human-associated habitat; material: faeces | place: China | collected 2014 ...
GGTATCGCTTCTGTGTGCTTAGGCGCAGGAAGAAGCAGGAAGGACGATGTGATCGACTATAAAGCAGGCATTATCCTGAAGAAGAAATACGGCGAGCCGGTGAAGGCCGGGGAGACTCTGGCAGTGCTCTACGCAGATGATGAGAAGCTGTTTGCGGAAGCGGAGAAGAAGCTTTTAGCGGCTTATGAGATTGGTGATACAAAACCTGCCGAGGAGCCGCTGGTGTATGACCGGGTGACGGCGTAAAGCCTTTGCACCCAACATCTTGTTATAAAAGAGGATTAAAATGTTATATCAGATCAATGATGGAACTGTAAGCCTGGGCGGTAATGTGATCCTGGATCATATTGATTTTGAGATCCGGGGAACTGAAAAAGTTGCAGTGACAGGCGCCAATGGAGCGGGAAAAACCACACTTTTGCAGGTACTTTCCGGGGAACTGGAGCTGGACGGCGATGACAAGCGGATGGGGCCCGGAATCACCATGTCCCGCAGGCTGACAGTGGGGATGTTAAAGCAGGGGGTATTTACCGGAGATGACCGGACGGTGGAGGAGGAGCTTTTAGCGGCCTGCCCCTGTAAGGATACCTTTGCACGGGAACGGTTTGAATATGAACAGGAATATGACCGGCTTTTCACAGGATTTGGTTTGAAAAGAGAGGACAAAAAGAGACTTTTGTCCTCTTTTTCTGGTGGAGAAAAGACCAAGATCGCCCTGATCCAGCTTCTTCTTAAAAAGCCGGATCTGCTGCTTCTTGATGAGCCCACTAATCATCTGGATATGGAAACAGCCAGCTGGCTGGAAGGTTATTTAAGGCAGTATCCGGGGGCTGTGGTCATGGTCAGCCACGACCGTTTCTTTATGGACCGGACTGCAGATATCGTATATGAACTGGAACAGGGAAAATTGACCCGTTATCCGGGAAATTATACGAATTACCGGGAACAGAAGCGAAAAAACTATGAGATCCAGATGAAATCCTATCTGCGCCAGCAGGAGGAGATCGAGCGTCAGGAAGAACTGATCAAACGGTTTAAAAATAAGCCTTCCAAGGCTGCATTTGCCCGTTCCAGAAAGAAAATATTAGAACGGATGCTTCCGGTGGAAAAGCCAAGGGAGGATATGGCCCATATTTTTACAGGGACTATTACCCCGCTGATCCCAGGAAGCAAATGGGTCTTTGAGGCAGAACATTTAAAGATCGGCTATGACAAACATTCATTACTGGAACTGAGCCTGCGTATCCGGAAAGGACAGAAGATTGGTATTTTAGGTGTAAATGGTTCCGGCAAGACTACTTTTTTAAAGACAGTAGCCGGATTTTTACCTGCTGTAGCCGGGGAATGTGCATTGGGAAATAATATTACTATCGGCTATTTTGACCAGTATTCCGCTGCGATCCAGTCAGAAAAAACAGTAGTAGAACATTTTTCGGATTTGTTTCCGTCCCTGACGGACAAGGAAGTGCGGACGATTTTAGGGGCCTATCTTTTTAAAGGAAAGGACGGGGCAAAACGGGTGGATGATCTGTCCGGAGGTGAAAAAGCAAGGCTGGTGCTGGCAGAACTGCTGCAAAGCCGGCCAAACTTCCTGATCTTAGATGAGCCTACCAACCATATGGATATCCAGGCGAAAGAGACCTTAGAGTCCGCCTTTCAGGCCTATGAAGGCACCATCCTTTTTGTATCCCATGACCGGTATTTTATCCGTCAGGTGGCAAAGTCCGTGCTCATTTTTGAAAATAACGCTGCTTTTTATTATCCTTTTGGATATGAGCATTATCTGGAACGGAAAGAAAAAGAGGCTTCCGGAGAGCCATTGGCAGCCAGGATAAAGGCAGAAGAGCAGGCGCTGATCGAAGGCTTAAAAGCTGTGCCAAGGGCAGAACGTCACAGGCTGCGGGAGATCCCGGAGGAAGAAGCTTATGACCAGTGGAGATTGCGGTTGGCAGCAGAGGCAATAGAAAATGCGGCAGAGCAGGTGGAGGGACTCTGGCAGCAAATTTTGGAAAAAAATGGGAAAAGAGAAGAACGGGAGCTGGAACACTGGGACCATCCGGTAAATGAAATTGCTGATAAGAACGAGGATGCGGCTTGTGGTGAAAAGCAGGAAAAACAGGCAGAAGAGGAACTTTCTGCTTTCACAGAGCAATACGAAAATGCCCAGTCTGCCTGGACCGATGCCTGTCTTTTCTGGTATGACATCTGGTGTGAGGCTCATCCGGAACCAGTCATGGATCCTGGAACATCAGACACAGATGGATCTGTTCCGCAAGATACAGAGTCGTCCAAAACGGACGGCTCCGAAATATAAGTTTGATCTACTGCGTGTTCACCAGACCCCCTAGTTCTGTGATCTCACAGCCGCCACGGGTCCTGTGAACTTTGATATATCCGGCACTGGCCAGTCGCTGCAGGCTGGTGCGGATATTGGCTTCAGAAAGCTGGATCCCTTCTTCTTTCAGCCTGCTGCACAGGAAAGAACGTCCGCTGCGGGGATTGGCAGCAATAAGGGACAGGATCCGGTGTTCCGTTATATCTAACTGCTGTTCATGCTTTCGGATCTGGTTTAAAATGTATCCCGGCAGGTCGCTTAATGACAAAGGTTCTCTGTGATAGATACAGGAAAAGTAGGTACAAACATTTTTAAGTTCCAGCACATTTCCCGGCCAGTCATACTGGTTTAAGAAGGTTAATACCGGTTCTGTCAGCAGTTCACGGGAAGAAAGCCCCGGTTCATGGAAAGAGCGTTTCAGGAAGGTTTCCAACAGCAGGGGGATATCATTTCGCCTCTGCCTTAAAGGAATGGTATATAAAGATACGGTACTTAAAAGGAAAAACAGTTCATCCAGGAATTTCCCTTCCAGTACACGGGAATACAGGTCACTGACAGATGTGACGATCAGGCGCAGATCCAGTGGCTGGGGAGAGGAACCATTTCCCAAAGGGATAAAAAAGCCATTTTTTAAGATACTTAAAAGCAGGCGCTGCAGTTCTGAATCTGCATACTGAAGATTATTGATCAGCAGTGTACCGCCTTTTGCAGCTTCCAGTACACCGATTTTTTTACGGACACCATTTTCCTGCTGTTCACAGCTGCCAATGAGGGCTGCTTCAGCGGACTCTGACTTCAGGGAAGAAATATTTAAGGAAATAAATGGTCCGTCGTGACGGCGGGAATTTAAATGGATGGCCTGGGCCAAAAGTTCCTTTTCTGTGCCGCTTTCCCCTTCTATAATAATAGGAAAATCATTGACAGATACTCTTCGTGCTGTGTCTAACATATGCAGCTGCAGCGGGTTTACAGTAGAAAAGTAACTGAAATCGCATAATTTCGTAATACGGGTAGGAAACTGATCATCCTGGAGCGGGTTTGTATGGATCAGGCGCACCTGACGGCTGTCTGCAATGCTGAAGTCCTGAAACCACATGCGGAAAGCTTCCTCTCCATTGTGTACTGCAATTCCGTCATTCTGGCTGGGATAATCGTAAATAATCCCAGCCTCTTTTAACAATCTTGAAAAATCTTTTTCCTGAATATCCCGTTCTTTGATCCCGGTCATTTGCAGAAAAAGGGAATTACACAGCTCTATTTTGCCGGACTGGTTTAGCAGGCACAGGCCTTCTGAGGCATTCTCCAAAATTCCCCGGGTGATCTCTTTCATATCCAGAGCCTGGCTTAACTGCTGGTTGGAAAGTTTCTGTATCTGGATAATATGGTTTAAGTAATTTTTTGTAACCTCATCAGCCAGACTGGCGGGAAGTTTAAATACGGCGATCAGTTCATTGATGGTGGAAATGTCTACAATACGGTTGCCGATATCTACTACCTGGCGGATAAAAGAAGGGACTAAGTGTACCTCTCCGGGAGTTACGCAATACTGGATATCTTCCCGCACCTCTTCGATCCCCGGAAGATAGGGAAGAAAATGATACTGGGAAAAGCCATATTCTTTTAACTGGTCCATGATCTCATAGGTGGTGTCCACTGTATCATTGACAAGGTATACAAAAGATCCCGGCGGAATCTGAAGGATGCGCTGGAGATAAGTGTGATTAAATGTGCGCATACATACCAGCTGTTTTACAGAATCCGGAATGGAAAAAGGCATCTGCTCTTTTAATTCACCTGCTGTATACAGGATACAGCCTGCATCTTCCATATCCTCTGGCGTCAGGTCAGCAATTCTGGTAGACACAATGGTGAGGTATTGTCCAAAAAGGGAAGAAAGGTAAGAGGCGATCCCTACTTTTGCCACCGGATTCCGGGTAAGGATCAATAGTTTGTGCTTCATGTAAGTAATCCTCCTTATTAGGCTGATTATATATCAATAAAATAAATAAAACAACCTAAAGGCAATAAAAAATTAATTTTAGTAAAAAAAGTGTTGTATTTTCTGTACGGACATTTGACAGCGATATAAAGAATCGTATAAAATGGTCACTAAAGCAAGGGCGCTTTGAAAACAGTCAGGGAACTGTGCATGCGAGAAGTGTGCCCTGCTTTTTCTATATAGTCTTTCAGTGAGGAAGGCTGGCGGAAAAAGTAAGTAAGATAGAGGAGGATATGAAAAATGAAGAAAAGAGCTTTATTAGTAGCACTTGCAGCAGCAATGGCAGCAAGCCTTGCAGGCTGCGGCGGATCTTCTGCATCCAGCACTACAGCAGCTGCTGGCAGCGCAGCAGAAGGCAGTGAAGCAGCAGGAGAGACTGCAGCAGACGCTTCTGGAAAGGACAGCCTGGTTATTGTTACATCATCTGATGTACTGTCTATGGACCCATACAGATATGATGAGGGACCTACAAACCAGATCATGCTTCATATCTATGAGGCAATGGTTGCCCAGAATGCAGATATGTCCTTTGGTCCTTGTCTGGCAGAAAGCTGGGAGACCTCTGAGGATGGTTTAACCTGGACCTTCCATTTAAGAGAAGGCGTTAAGTTCCATGATGGTGATGTAATGGATTCCGGCGACGTTGTTGCATCCATCAAACTGGCTTCCAATCCTGATTCCCCATCTGCATACAGCAGCTACACATCCAGCTTTGAGTCTGTGGAAGCGCCTGATGCAAATACCGTTGTTATTAAGACTGAAAGACCAAACCCTTTAATGCTGTTTGACGTTGCCCAGCTGTATGTATTAAAACAGGAAATTGCAGAAGTTGGCACAGAAGAGCAGGTTGCTGACAATGTAATCGGTACCGGCCGTTACAAATTCGTAGAGCAGGTTAAGGAAGACCATATCGACCTGGCAGCAAACGAAGATTACTGGGGCGAAGTTCCGGCTATTAAGAATGTACGTTTCCGTCCTATTACAAATGAAGCAACCAGAACCGCTACCATGCTGACTGGCGATGTTGATTTTACTATTGACGTATCTGCAAGAGATATTGACCGTCTGGACGCAACTGAGGGTATCAGCGTGATCAAGCAGAAGGGTCTCCGTGAGATCTACCTGAACCTGGACAGCCGTGAGGATTCTCCTCTGTTCCCTGGACAGAAAAATCCGATGTCTGATGTCAAAGTAAGACAGGCTATGTATCTGGCAATTGATGAAGGAACCATTATCAAGAACATCATGAATGGATGCGCATATGAAATGAACTCTGTTGTTCCAGAAGATTATGTAGGCTACACCGAAGTTACCCGTGAAGCATATGATCCTGAAAAGGCAAAAGAGCTGTTAGCAGAAGCTGGATATCCAGATGGTTTTGAAGTAACCTTTGATGCTCCAAATGACCGTTACATGAACGATGAGCAGATCGCCCAGGCAGTAGCAGGTTATCTTGAAAAAGTAGGTATCAAGGTTAATTTAAACCTGATGCCAAAGGCTAACTTCTTCAGCTACATTAAACCACTTGAGAATAAATCCATGTTCTTAATGACCGGATGGTCTGATGCTTCTGGTGATGGACTTTCTCTTATGCACGATATGCTTTACACCTATGACCGTGAGGCAGGTAATGGCGGTGTCAACAGAGGACATTACTCCAACGCACAGGTAGATGCCCTGATCGATCAGGCATTCACTGAGATGGATGATACCAAGAGAGGTGAACTGGTAGCAGAGGCTGACAAGATCGCAAGAGAAGATTATGCATACATTCCGCTTCACTTTGAGCAGGATACATATGCGATCAAGGATACTTTAAATTACACCCCAAGAATGAACAAGTATGTATATGCATGGGAGTTCTCTTACAAATAAAAGTTAGGTAACAAAGTAAAGGGGCCGTGTAAAATTGAACGGCTCCTTTTCATTAAAATATGCTTCCGGAATCCGCCGGAGCCCAAACATCCTCTCTGTACCTGCGTGTGCAGCTGACGGTGATGATCCAAACCAGCCGCAAAGGCAGGTGAAGATGAGGATAAAAGGAATATTAGATACTCTGATGATAACAGGAGGTAAGATTTTATGATAAAGTATGTTGTAAAACGGTTTGCGCAGATGATCGTGGTACTTTTTATAGTATCTCTTCTCGTATTTCTGCTGACCAACTTTATCGGTGACCCAGTTGATATGCTGGTACCGGAAAATGCAACCCTTGAACAGATCGAATCTGCAAGAGCCAGATTGGGACTTGATAAGCCCCTTCCAGTTCAGTATGGTATTTTTATCAGAGATGTGCTTCACGGCAATTTTGGTAAATCTTATATATATGGAAAACCTGCCATGGATCTGATTTTTGAACGTATGCCAGCGACTCTTGAATTAGTTGCTGTTGCAGCCTGTCTTGTACTGTGTATTGCCATTCCTTTAGGTGTATATGCAGGTGCTTATCCTAAGAGAGCCAGCAGCAAGCTTATTATGTCCGGTTCTATTTTAGGTATTTCTCTTCCTTCCTTCTGGGTCGGCATGATGATGATCTACATTTTTGCAGTTGTTTTAAGGCTGCTTCCGGCTTCCGGCCGTGGAAATACGGTAATGGTGGGAAATGTAGCTTTAAGTATTTTTGCTCCCGGTGGTATCCGTTATGTCATTCTTCCGGCAATAACACTGGCTCTGACCAATGTGGCTACCATGCTTCGACTGACCCGTTCCGGTATCCTGGAAAATATGCGTCAGGATTATATTAAATTTGCAAGAGCAAAAGGTGTTCCTGCCAAGTCCATTCTTTTTGGACATGCTTTAAAGAATGCGCTGATCCCGGTCGTTACTATTTTTGGTATGGATCTGGGAAATATGATCGCGTTCACCACCATCACAGAGACCATTTTTGCATGGCCTGGCATGGGCAAGCTGCTTATTGATGCTATTAATAAATCAGACAGACCTATTATCGTGGCTTATCTGATGGCAGCAGCCTGCATGTTTGTGGTGCTGAACTTTATCGTTGATATCTTGTATACACTCATTGATCCTAGAATTGAATTGAGGTGATGAACATGGAAGAGAAAGTAACCATTGAAAAAACAGGATGGTGGAAAAGCTTTTTAAAGTCTGAGTTTTTCTATCACTATAAACACAATATTCCAGCCATCATCGGAAGTATCCTGGTGGTAGTTGCAATCCTGGTTGCAGTATTTGGACGTTTCCTGGCTCCGCAGAACCCATACGACCTGACTGCCATCAGTCTGGCAGATTCTTATCTTCCACCTGTATGGTTAGACGGCGGAAAAGCCGGATTTTTTCTGGGAAGTGATGAACAGGGCCGTGATATTTTAAGTGCCATTATCTATGGTAGTGCAAGTTCCATTATGATCGGTCTGGTAGGCATGATCTGCTCCTGTGCCATTGGCACCACACTGGGACTGTTAGCAGGATATTTTGGCGGAAAAGTAGATGCTGTTATCATGCGTATTGCAGATGTACAGCTGTCTTTCCCATCTATGCTGATCGCATTATTCATCATGTCCGTATTTGGACGCGGCGTTGGAAAACTGCTCATCGCCCTGACTATGGTAGGCTGGGTAACTTATGCAAGAACAGTCCGCGGCGAAACACTTTCCGTTAAAAAAATGGAATATGTGGAAGCAGCACGTACCATCGGCCTTCCAAACCGCATTATCATTATAAAACATGTACTTCCAAACGTTATCAATTCCATTATCGTTCTGGCAACCATCCAGATCGGAAGCTTTATCCTGACAGAAGCAACCTTAAGCTTTTTAGGTGTTGGTGTGCCGATCACACAGCCTTCTTTGGGACTGCTTGTAAAAACTGGTTTTGATGTATTGTTCTCAGGCCTGTGGTGGGCATCTGTGTTCCCAGGTCTGTATATCATGCTGATCGTATTCGGTATTAATCTTTTAGGTGACTTCTTAAGAGATGAGCTGAACCCGAATCTGAAATAGGAGGTGCGGTATGGAAGATAAAGTATTATTAGACGTACAGGGATTAAAAACATATTTCCACACCTTCAAGGGCGTGGTAAAAGCAGTAGATAATGTAAGCTTCAGCTTAAAAGAAGGTGAGATCTTAGGTATCGTAGGTGAGTCCGGAAGTGGAAAGTCTGTTACCAGTTTCTCTATCTTAAAGCTGGTAGAAGATCCAGGTGTGGTTGATGCAGACCATATCATGTTTGATGGAAAAGACCTGGCAAAGATCAGTGAAAAAGATATGTCAAAGATCCGTGGAAAAGACATTTCCATGGTATTCCAGGATCCTATGACATCTTTAAATCCTCTTTATACCATCCAGAGACAGATGGAAGAGGTGCTGATCCTTCATGAGCCACAGATGAACAAGGCACAGAGAAGAGAGCGCTGTATTGAGCTGCTCCATGCAGTAGGCATCCCAAATCCGGAAGAACGCTTAAAAGAATATCCAAACCAGTTTTCCGGCGGTATGCGCCAGCGTGTTATCATTGCCATTGCACTGGCTACCAACCCGAAGCTGCTGATTGCAGATGAGCCTACTACTGCCCTGGATGTTACCATTCAGGAACAGATATTAAAGCTTATGAAAAAGCTGGTGAAGGAGCATAATACATCTCTGATGCTGATCACTCATGACCTGGCAGTTGTATCCCAGATGGTTGACAAGATCAATGTTATGTACTGCGGAAAACTGGTAGAGACCGGAAAGACAGAGGATATTATTTATCATAATGCACATCCATACACTGAGGGACTTTTAAATTCCATTCCAAAGCTGTATGAGGACAGAGACCGTCTGGACTATATTCCCGGTATGGTTCCAAATATGTTTGAGCTGCCGGAAGGCTGTTATTTTGCACCAAGATGCAAATACTGCCAGGAGATCTGCCGCCATGAAAAGCCGCAGATGCAGGAAGTGGGACCGGGCCATATGGCTGCATGTCACTTCCCACTGTTAAAGAAAAAAGAACAGGAGGAAGCATAAATGGAAACATCTGAGACACTCATTGAAGTGAAAAATGTATGTCAGGAGTTCCACCTTACAAAAGGCCTCCTGCAGTCCCTTCGTTTTGAAAAGGGAAAGCTTGTAAAAGAAGATAAAGTAGTCCATGCTGTAAATGATGTAAGCTTTGAGATCAAAAAAGGGGAAGTTTTCAGTCTGGTAGGAGAAAGCGGCTGCGGTAAATCTACTACAGCAAGAACCGTTATCCGCCTTCTGGAGCCAACCTCCGGACAGGTACTCTATAAAGGAAAAGATATCAGCCACTTAGGACCAAATGAGCTTCTTCCTTACCGCAAGAGTATGCAGATGATCTTCCAGGATCCTTATGCATCCTTAAATCCGAGACAGAGAGTTGCTGACATCATTATGGAACCTCTTCTGTTCCATGGCATTGCAAAGACCAAAGAAGAAGCAAGAGAACGCTGCATGAGTATTTTAGCCCGTGTTGGTTTAAGACCGGAGCAGGCTGGAAGATATCCTCATCAGTTCTCCGGCGGACAGAGACAGCGTATTGGTATTGCAAGAGCCTTAGCTGTAAATCCGGAGTTCATCATTGCCGATGAGCCGGTATCCGCTCTGGACGTATCCATTCAGGCCCAGATCTTAAACCTGTTAATGGATCTGAAAGATGAATTTAATTTCTCTTATCTGTTTATTGCACATGACTTATCAGTTGTACGCCACATCAGTGACAGACTGGGCGTTATGTATCTGGGAAGTATTGTGGAAATGGGAGATAAACACACCCTTTTCACCAATCCGGTACATCCGTATACCAAGGTGCTGTTTGCAGCAGTTCCTACTGTAGGCGAAAAGCCGCTGGTTCAGGGAATTGATGCAAAGGGAGAGATCCCAAGCCCTGTAAACCTTCCAAAGGGCTGTTATTTCAGCGACCGATGCCCATATGCTACCGACCGCTGCCGTCAGGAAAAGCCGGTGCTGCGTGAAGTAGAACCAGGACATATGGCTGCTTGTCATCTGCTTTAAGTTGTAATTAAGTAAGGCTGCAGGCGCCATTTGGATACGTCTGCAGCTTTTTGTATACACATTTTATTTTTTGGAGGTGTGGATCATGACAGAAATAAAAGGAATATCTGTGGATGAATGGAAGAAAAAGATATGTGAGGAGACAGAGCGGTTAAGACCGCAGCTGATCCAGCTTTCCCATAGCATCCATGATGAGCCGGAGATCGGTTTTCAGGAGTTTAAATCATCTGCCAAGATATGTGATTTCCTGGAAAAACAGGGATTTGAAACAGAAAGAGGCTATTGTGACCTTCCAACATCCTTTAAGGCAGTGAAAAAAGGAACAGGAAAAGGCCCGGTAGTGGCGTTTTTAGCAGAATATGATGCTTTAAGAGGCGTAGGACATGGCTGCGGCCACAATGTGATCGCCACCTGTGCTTCCGGTGCATTTGCTTCTCTGGCAAAAATATTTGTGGAAATGGGAATTGCAGGAGAAGTAAGGATCATTGGAACTCCTGCAGAAGAAGGAGGTGCCGGAAAGGCTATTATGCTGGAACGGGGCGGCTTTGATGGAGTGGATTTTGCACTGATGATCCATCCCACCTGTGGCGGTGAAAGCAGGAACTATATTAACCGGAACGGAAGAGCTTCCGGAAGTCTTACCATTTCCTTTACAGGACAGTCTGCCCATTCCTCTGCACCGGCAACTGGCATCAATGCCCTGACAGCGGCTATCAGCGTGTTTAACCAGATCGATATGCTGCGTCCGTTATTTGAAACAGAGGACAATGTAAACGGTGTTATTTTAGAGGGCGGAACTGCTTCTAACGTAATTCCGGGATTTTCCAAATCGGAGTTCTGTATCCGTGCGGCTACCATGAAGCGTATTGATGAGCTTCAGAACATGATCATCGGCTGTGCAAAACGTGCAGAAAGCCTTACAGGTGCAAAGGTACAGATCCAGTCAGAACCGATCTATGCAGAGCGTTATCCATGTCTGCCCATCTGTGAAGATTTTAAGGAAAATATGGCCCGTGTAGGTATCAGCATGTGCCTGCCGGATCCAAAACTGCTTTTTGGTTCTTCTGACATTGGAAATGTGTCTATTAAGATCCCGGCAATCCACGATTACCTGTCTATTACAGATGAAGAGATCCCGGCACATTCCAAAGAATATGCCAAAGCAGCAGCAGAACCGGCTGCAGATGAGATCTGCATCAAGGGGGCACAGGGACTGGCAATGACCGGTCTTGACCTGCTGTTAGATGAAAGCCTTCGTCAGGCGGCAGCAGAGTACCATGAAAAAGTCGTACCGGACTTCTACAAAGAAAAGTAAAAGATGGATATCCGGTCCGGACGCAGCTGCGTCTGGAAAATTTGGATGTCCTCTCGGAGTCTTTCCTGCACCTGCCTTTGTGGCCGATTTTCCGCCAGTC
>ERZ831773.3051-NODE-3051-length-11680-cov-22.285677_pt1 | contig 11680 bp, 9 predicted proteins | sample MGYA00519696_ERZ831773 | MGnify/ENA primary metagenome ERZ831773 (study PRJEB31850, sample SAMEA3708720) | human gut metagenome | biome: human gut; feature: human-associated habitat; material: faeces | place: China | collected 2014 ...
GTCATCGAGAACCGTCTGGTCGCGTTGAACGTGACCGACTACGAGCTGTATGTGGACAACAACTCCGACAGTTTGATTCTGGAGTTTCCGTGGCAGTCCGGCGAGACGGATTTTGACCCCGAGTCTGCCATTCAGGAGATCGGCACCACCGCCTACCTGACCTTCCGCGAGGGTGCCAGCAAGGACGGCGAGCTGATTTTGGACGGCTCCATGGTCGAAAGCGCTTCGGCGCAGTACGGCGCTGTGAGCAACGGCGGCAGCTCTGAGTATTACGTTGCCCTCAAGTTCACCACCGAGGGTGCCAAGGCCTTTGGCGATGCCACCACTAAGCTGGCCGCCGATAAGGGCAGCATCAGCATCTGGCTGGACGATGAAAACGTGAGCACCGCCACCGTCAACACCGCCATTACCGACGGACAGGCTATCATCACCAGCTCGGCGTCCAATCCCTTTACGCAGGATGCCGTGGTCAAAATGGCACGCCAGATCAACTCCGGTGCACTGCCCTTTGCGCTGAGCGTGGACAGCTACTCCACCGTAAGCCCCAGTCTGGGCGAAAACAGCCTTGGCGCCATGGTGCTGGCCGGCCTGATTGCCTTTGCCCTCATCGTGGTGTTCATGACGGTGCTGTACCGTCTGCCGGGTTTCCTGGCCTGCATTGCACTGGCCGGTCAGGTGGCCGCCACGCTGGCCTTTGTTTCCGGCTACTTCCCGGTGTTTGAGAGCTTTACCCTGACGCTGCCCGGCATCGCCGGTATCATTCTGGCCATTGGCATGGGCGTGGACGCCAACGTTATCACGGCCGAGCGCATCAAGGAAGAACTGAAGAATGGCAAGTCCCTGGACGGCGCACTGAAGAGCGGCTTTGCCCGCGGCCTGACCCCCATCATCGACGGCAACGTGACCATCGTCATCGTGGCCATCGTGCTGATGGGTGCCTTCGGCCCCTCGGACGGCCTGTTTGCCAAGGCACTGCACTTTGTGTTCTTTGCCTTTGGCCCCTCCACCGCCGGTACCATTTACGCTTTTGGCTATACGCTGCTGACCGGCGTGCTGCTCAACTTCGTGTTTGGCGTGTTTGCCACCCGCGTCATGATCCGCGGTGCGGCCTCCATCAAAGCTCTGCGCAACCCCTGGCTGTATGGTGCTGCCAAGCTGGGCAAGGATGAGACCGAGAAAAAGCAGATCAATTTTGTGGGTCTGCGCAAAAAGTTCCTGGTCTTTTCCTCCTGCCTGATGGCAGCCATCGTGCTGTGTGCTGTGGTGTTCGGTGTCCATCTGGACACCGAGTTCACCGGCGGTGCCATGATCACCCTGAGCTACGACGGCAGCTTTGAGATGGCACAGGTGCAGCAGACCGCCTCCAATGCACTGGAGAACACCGGCCTGACCCTGCAGACCGGCGAGAACGTGGCCACCGGTGACCAGACCCTGAAGATCTCCATGCCCGGCACCGAGACCGTGACCACCGATCAGGTGGAGGCTCTGCTGGACTCTTTGAACGAGACTTATCCGGACAACAACTTTGCGCAGCTGTCCCTGAGTAACGTCAGTGCTGCCATGGGCACCAAGTTCCTGCAGAAGAGTCTGGTGGCCGTGGTGTTTGCACTGGTGCTCATCCTGCTGTACATTGCCCTGCGCTTCAAGAACATCGGCGGCCTGACCGGCGGCATGATGGCTGTGCTGGCACTGGTGAACGACCTGATGGTGGTGTTTGGCACCTTTGTGCTGCTGCGCACTCCGCTGGACGGCAACTTCATTGCGGCCATGCTGACCATTCTGGGTTACTCCATCAACGATACCGTCGTGGTGTACGACCGCATCCGCGAGAACCGCGCCCTGATGGGCAAGAAGGCCAGCTTTGAAGAGCTGGTCAACCGTTCGGTCAACCAGTCTGCCCGCCGTACCCTCATCACCACCATCACCACCGTGATGGCACTGGGTGTGCTGTGCATCGTGGCAAAGCTCTACGGTCTGGACAGCATCTTTACCTTTGCCTTCCCGCTGATGATGGGCATGATCAGCGGCGTGTACACTTCGCTGTGCGTCTCCACCTCGGCATGGATGCTGTGGAGCGAGCGCAGCCCCAAGTCCGGCAAAAAGGCCTGACGCAAAATTCCCGCAGAGGTTCAGGAGGAACAGAACATGAAATGTCCCTATTGCGGTGCTGAGGAATCCAAGGTGATCGACTCGCGCCCTACTGAAGACAGTGAGCGCATCCGCCGCCGCCGGGAATGTCTGAGCTGCCATATGCGGTTCACGACCTACGAGGTGGTGGAAACAGTCCCGCTCGTGGTCATCAAAAAGGACAACTCCCGGGAGCCGTTTGACCGGCAGAAGCTGCTGAATGCCATGCTGCGGGCCTGCGCCAAGCGCCCCGTGAGCTACGAGGCCATTGAGCGCGCAGTCACCAGCATCGAGCAGACCCTGCTCAGTTCCTACGACCGCGAGATCCCCAGTGTGCGCATCGGGGAGCTGACCATGCAGGAACTGAAAAAGATCGACGAGGTGGCCTATGTCCGCTTTGCCTCGGTCTACCGGCAGTTTGCCGACGTGGAGAGCTTTTTCAATGAACTGAAAAAGCTCATGGGCGACCGGAAGGACGCACAGTAACCCATAATTTGCAAAGCACCGCTTTCTCTGTACAGCAGCAGGGAAGCGGTGCTTTTTGTGTTTACACAAACCGCCGGGCCAGCCATTGCAGTGTTTCCACCCGTACCTGTGCCCGGCGCAGCTCCCCAAAGGCTTCTTCGGGGGCGTTCTGCTCCAGGTGCCCGTCGGCGGTGCGCAGGGCCGCTTCCAGCTCGGTAAAATCTTCCGTGCGCAGCAGATGGTTCATCTTTTCCCGCATCCGGTCACACCGGTCGGCCCCGCGGGCCAGTGCCTGCCGGGCGGTGGGTAGGTCACTGTTGCGAATGGCCTCAATGGCACAGTCCAGGTCGGTGGAAATGTCATCGGCAAAGCGCTGTACCTGAAAGCTGCTGTAAAAGGCAGTGGCCAGCAAAGCGGCCACGATGGCAAAGCAGGCGTAGATTCGTTTCATTTCCGGCCCTCATGCACCGTAGCGCGGCGTTCCTTTTTCAAAAGAAAATAGTCCTCGGTCTCATTGCCGACAAGAAGCAGGATTTCCTGCGGCAGCAGGGTATTGGCCTGTGCCGTGCGTTCCAGCCAGGCACGGTCTTTGCCACACCAGTGCAGGTTGTCCTCGAGCACCTGCCCATCCAGCACAAAGGGGATGGTTGCGTGGCAGTGCTCCACCCGCAGCTGCAGGTCAGCCAGCCGCGCAGGTTCCTTTTCCGGCCGCAATGCCACCGAAAGAGTCCCGTTCGTCTCAATGATCGCGTAGGACACATCCCGCGGATCAAAGACGTCCTTGCCGCGCAGCGCTTCCATCAGGTCGGCCACCGTCAGGCGCAGGGTGCGCAGAGCGTTCTGGTCGATCTCTCCGTTCAGGATCACGGTTTTGGGCCGCCCGGACAACAGATTGAAAAACTTCTGGCTGCGGAAGCTCAGCGCGGAGCCCAGCAGCTCCAGCGCAGCAATGAGAAACAGCGGGATCAGGCTGGCCGTCACCGGAACATCCTCCGATTCAATGGAGATGGACGCCAGATTGGAGATCAGGATGGTGGACACCAGTTCTTCGGGCTGCAGTTCCCCCAGCTGACGCTTGCCCATCAGCCGCATGGCAAACAGCACGCACAGGTAGATCAAAATCGTGCGGAAGATCAACAACTTCATCGTGGAAACCTCCTGTCGGCACCCGCCGGTATGGAACCGGCTCCGGGCGGGCATACTGCTGTGCAAAGGAGTGGATGTTGTGTGCAGCAGTTGTCGTTGCATCTGGCCGAAAATCTGGCAGAGCTGGATGCCCGGTTCGGTGCCTCTGCGGATTATTATGCCAAGGAAATCATGATTTATCATTGCCGGGGCTGCATTGTGCTGTTTGACGGCATGGCCAGTCTGGATTCACTGTGGGAGCTGCTGTTGGACGCGGCCAGTCGGCAGGCGCTGCAGCAGCCCTGCCCATGCACCGGGCAGGAAGTGTATGAGCGCATCCTGCATGGTTCCGCTTCCCCGGCCGAGAGCACCCCGGTGGAGGATCTGCCGGATCTTGTCAAGCGGTTAACGGCAGGCATGGCTGTGCTGCTGCTGGATGGCTGCGCGAAAGGCATTGCCTTTTCGGTGCAGGCCCTCAAGTACCGCTCGGTGGACGAGCCGGAAGGGGAGGGCAACCTGCGCGGGTCGCGGGAGGGCTTTGCCGACCTGCTGCGGGTGAACCTGAGCCTGCTGCGCCGTCTGGTCCGCACCGATGATCTGGTGTTGGAGGTGGCGCAGGCCGACACCGCCGCAGGGACAGAGTACGCTATTTGCTACTGCAGGGGCAAAGCAGACCCCGCCATGGTGCGCCAGGTACGGCAGACCCTTGCCGCTGCAAAGCCGGAGCTGCTGCTGGACAGCAGCTATTTTGTACCGTGGCTTCTGCCCAGCCGGGCACGGCTGTTCACTCCGGTCAGCTACACCCAGCGCCCGGCGGTGGCTTCGGCCAAACTATGTGAGGGCCGCATTGTAGTGCTGGTCAACGGCAGCCCGTCGGCCATGGTGCTGCCGGCACTTTTCTGCGAAAACTTTGAATGCTTGGACGACTACGCGTCCACTGCTGTGTTCGCCTCCTTCTTGCGGGTGCTGAACTATGCTTCCTTTTACCTCACGGTCTTTCTGCCGGGGGCGTTCGTTTGTCTGGCGGTCTATCTGCCGGAGCTGATCCCGCCCCAATTGCTGTATAAGATCGAAGCCGCCGAAAAGGCTACGCCGCTGCCCTTGTTTGCAGAAATGCTGCTGGTCATCCTGCTGCTGGAAGTTATCCGGGAGGCCGGGCTGCGGATGCCGCAGTCGCTGGGGCATTCGGTCAGTCTGGTGGCCGCCCTCATTCTGGGCGATGCCGCCATTGCCACCGGCCTGATGAGCACCCCGGTCATCTTTGTGGCCAGCATTACGTCCATTGCGGTGTTCGTCACGCCCGCTTTGTACGAACCGGCCACCCTGCTGCGCATCGGCGTAGTGGTGGCTGCGGGGCTTGCCGGGCCGGTGGGACTGGCCGGGGCTTTTTTTGTGCTGCTGCTCAGCCTGTCCGGCACCGGGATGCTGGGGGTGCCGTATCTTGCACAGCATCCGTTCCCGCAAAGCCCGCTGGCCGAGGACGGCGTCATCCGGCGCAACTATCGGCACCTGTCCCGCAAGGGGTTCAACATCTGGCAAAAACGGAGGCCCCGCGCATGAATAAAACGCAGGACAAATTTTCATTGCCGGCAGTGACCCTCAGCATCTTTGCCGCGGCGACGGCAGAGCGTCTGCCGGTATGCAGTTCGTCCCGGGCACTCCTCTGGCAGGAGGTGCTGGCTGCAGTACTGCTGATGATACTTTCTGCTTTGGCCAGTCGGTTTTGGCAGTCCGGTCCGCCAAAGCCTGCCGCCTGGGCAGCTGCATTTTGCCTGCAGGTCTGGCTGGCGGTGGAACTGGCCGGAACATTCTGGAAGGCTCTGCAAGTCTGCCGGGAAGAGTTTTCTTCGCTGGCATTGCTGGGGTTTTTGCCGCTGCTGCTTTGGGCGGGCTGGCAGATGCCTGCCCGCGCATGGGGTGCCCCGGCGCAGGTGTTGTGGTGGTTTGTGGCGGTGGGAAGCGCGGTGTGTCTGCTGGGGCTGGCCCGGCAGATGCACTGGGCCGGGCTGTTTGCGCAGGCTGCGCCGCAGAGCACGGCATTCACCGTTCCGGTCTATGCGGAATACTTTGCGGTGCCGCTGCTCTGCGGCCGGGAGGAGCGGCGTGGTGTCTGCCTGCCCATTCTCACAGCCCTTGTACAAACGGCGGCAACACTTGGCATGGCACTGGTGTTCGGTCGGACATACCCGGCGCGGGAATTGCTGCGTGCATGGAGCACCGGGACATTTTCCCGGCTGGACGCGGCGCTGCTGCTGGTCTGGCTGACCTGCGCGATTTTTCGCATCGGGGTGCTGTGCACGGCCATCCGGATGCTGGGGCAGGAGTACGCCATACAAAAGCGAAAGGAAGTGCGGCAATGAAGCGGCGATGGGTCCGAATTCTGCTTTATGCGGTGCTTGTCGGCTGGTGCCTGCTGTTCCTGCGCTGTGAGACCACCGAAAAAAGTATGATACGGGTGGTTTATCTGGAACAGAAGGAACAGACCTGGTCGGTGGGGCTTTTGTATCAGTCACCGGAAGCGGCAGCCGACGCAGCCGATGCCTCAGCCGCATTGCGCATCGCCGATGGCCGAGGGCAGACATCGGAAACAGCTCTTGCCGCCGCCGAAGCAGCCCTGCCGCAGACGGCCGATTACCGCCTGTGTGACTATTTGCTCTTTCCGGTGCAGACGGACGACGGCGTGCTCTCTGCATACGAAGCACTTGTGCTGGAACGCGGCTGCGGGCGCACAGCGGCCCGACTTTCCTGCACGGAATTTGATCTGGAAATACTCTTGCAGTCGTGCGGAAAAACGGAGACGCTGCCCGACAAACTGCTGGACAAACTCAAAGCGGGCTCGGCGGCAATGCCCCGGCTGTATGCACACGAGGAAAGCATGCTGCTTCCTGTGCTTTGCTTGCCCGAAGCACAGAAAGGGAAAGTGATGTTTTCTGGCAGCGGGGCCTTCCGCACCGGGAGCGGTGCGGTGCAGCGCCTGACAGAAAACGAGACAGAGGCGTTTCTTCTGCTGACGGGCACACCGGGCAAACGAACCTTCTGGCTGCAAGGAAAGCGTGTAGCCATCCGGCGGTGCACCGTCTCAGTTGCTCTCCGGAAGCAGACGGCCACCCTGCGTCTGGACTGCCAGACGGCCTACGGCACGCCGCAGCCGGATGCAGCACAGTGTCAACAGTTGGAAGAGCTTTGCCTTGGGGTGGTACGTTCCTGCTGGCAGCAGGGGACAGACCTGCTGCATCTGCGGGAGCACAGTCTGCTGCGCACAGGCTCTCCCGACGGGTTTGACCCAACAAAAAACGCCTGCCCGCAGCTGCAGGCAGACGTTGTATTTCTGGGTGCTTGAAAAATCAGGATGCCGTGGGGAAGGTGACCGTGATGGTCGTGCCGACGTCCACCTGACTTTCCAGCTTGATGCGGGCCCCGTGGATGAGGGCAATGTGCTTGACGATGGCCAGCCCCAGACCTGTGCCGCCGGTGGCCTTGCTGCGGCTCTTGTCCACCCGGTAGAAGCGCTCGAACACACTGCTCTGTGACTCGCGCGGGATGCCGATGCCGTTGTCGGTCACGGTCAGGCTGCAATGGCCGTCCCGGGTGCATGCTGTCACGATCTGCACCTTGCCGCCGGGGCGGTTGTAGCGGATGGCGTTGTCACACAGGTTCTGGCACAATTCATCCAACAGATTGCGGTTGCCCCGCACCGGTGCGCTCTCGCCCAGATAGGTCAGGGTGATGTAGGTGTGGCGGGCGTTCAGCTTCTGACGCTCCACACACTCCTTGGCTACGTCCAGCAGGTCCACGACCTCCATTTCCGGCATGGAGGAGGTCTCGGAGGCGTTGTCCAGGCTGGACAGCTGCAGGATATCGTTCACCAGCTGGATCATCCGGCTGGCTTCGCCATGGATCTTCTGGGCAAAACCGGGCACATCCTCCGGCTTGGCGATGCCGGTCTCGATCAGTTCCGCATACCCGGAAATGCTGGTCAGCGGGGTCTTGAGCTCGTGGCTCACATTGGCGGTGAAATCCTGCCGCATCTTCTCGTTGTTTTCCCGCAGGATGCGGTCGGCATGGATGCTCTCGGCAAAGGGGATCAGTTCCTTGTACGGGACCTTATCCTGAATGTGGTCCAGATCCTCGGTCATGTTCAGCACCGGCTGCACAAGGGCGCGGGTGAGCAGGGTGGACAGGATCGCGGCAGCCAGCATCAGGGCAACGCAGCTCAGCACGATGGCCGGCAGGGCTCCGTCGTAGACCGACCACACCGTTTCGGCGTCCTGCGCCACGCGCAGGATGTTGCCGCCGGGCAGCTGCACGGCATAATAATAGGTCTCATATCCCATGGTCTGGGAATCACGGATGTCCTTGCCGATGCTGCCCTGCAGCGCCTGCACGATCTCCGGACGGGTAAGATGGTTCTCCATGGGCTGATCGGTGGCAGACTCAAAGATCACGTCGCCGTCCGGGGAGATCAGCGTAATGCGCAGGTCACCGGTCACAAAGAAAGAAAGCTGCTGCGGCTCGCTGGTCAGGTCATATCCGGCACGGATGAGATCGCTCTCTTTTTCCAGGTCATCCCAGGCCTGGGCGGTAAAAGCCCGGTGAAAGACAAAGATGCACAGTGCTGCGGTGAACAGCAGCCCCAGAAAGCCCATGAGGAACAGCCGGTAGCTGATTTTTTCTTCCATGCTGTGCGGCTTCATTCGTCTCCAGCCTCCTCGTCATCGGCCAGCTTGTAGCCCACCTTGCGGATGGTGCCAATGTAGCGTCCGGCATCGCCCAGCTTTTTGCGCAGGGTGCGGATGTGCATGTCCACGGTGCGGCTTTCCACCGAAATGTCGGTGCCCCATACCACCTGCAAAATCGTCTCGCGGGTCACCACAAGGTTGGTGTTCTCCAGCAGAAGGCGCAGCAGGCTGTATTCTTTGTAGGTCAGTTCGACAGGCTGGTTGTTCACCGTCACGCTGTGACGTGCATTGTCCAGCAGGATCTCATGGAAGCTGAGCACATTGGGCCGTTCCTCCGGAGCCGCCCGGCGCAGAGAAGCACGCACCCGGCTGAGGAACTCCATAATGCCGAACGGCTTGGAAATGTAGTCGTCGGCACCGCAGTCCAGCCCGCGCACGGTGTCCAGCTCGCTGGATTTGGCCGTGACCATGATGATGGGCAGCCGGTGCAGGGAAGGGGTGTTGCGCAGCTTTTTCAGGATGGAGAACCCATCCTCGCCGGGCAGCATCACGTCCAGGATCACAAGCTCCGGGGCTTCGGTGCGCATGGCCTGCCAGAACGGTTCGGAACTGGCAAAGCTGGCCACTTCATAACCATTGGACTGCAGGGCATACTGCTCCAGCTCACGGATGGCGTCATCATCTTCTACGATATAGATCATTTGTCAAATTCCTCCGCAGATTGATTGTCCGGGAAGAGATACCGCTCCCGGTATTTGTCCAGTCGACGATGAAATTCTTCGCTCTCCTTGGTATCTTTGCCATGGCGCAGATCGTTGAGGTAAGCGTGGGTGTCAAAACTGTCCTGTGCTACCTCGATCTGGGCAACAGCTACATTGCTGCAGTGGTCGCACACACGCTCGTAGTTGGTCAGCAGATCGTCCAGCACAAAGCCGTACTCAATGGAGCAGCTGCCGGTCTGCAGGCGGGCGATGTGGTGTGCCTTGATGGCACGCACCAGCTCGTTGACCACAGCTTCCAGCGGCTCTACCTTGCTGGCCAGGTGCAGGTCTCCCTTGCGGAAGGCGTCGGTGGTGCGGCTCAGGATATCCTGCACGGCATCTTCCAGCACCTGCAGCTCCTCTTGTGCGTCCTTGGAAAATTCAATGTTCTTCTGGTGCATTTCCTCCGCGGATTCCAGCAGGTTGACCGAGTGGTCACTGATGCGCTCGAAATCGCTGATGGTGTGCAGCAAGGTATTCACGCTCTGGCTGTCGGCGTGGCTTAGCTCGCGGCCGGACAGCTTGACAAGGTAGGTGCCCAGAGCGTCCTCATAACGGTCCACGGTGCTTTCCTCGTCACGCACCTTCTGGGCCAGCTCGTCGTTCCACTGGTGGGTCAGGCTCATGGCCTGCACCACGCCCACGCGGGCCAGCTCTGCCATGTCGGCGGTGGCGCTGCGGGCGCGCTCCACGGCCACAGCCGGGGTGTTCAGCAGACGCTCATCCAGCAGGGCAAAACTCTCTTTTTCCGGGGAGTCCGGGATGGTGAGGATGGCCAGCTTTTCCAGCCCGTTGGCAAAAGGCAGCAGGATGAGGGTGGCCAGGATGTTGAAGGCGGAGTGCACCACGGCGATGCCCCAGGCTTCAATGGTGGAATCCACAAAGGCAAAGTGGCACACGGCGTTCAGACCGTAGAAACCAAACAGGAAGATGGTCACGCCGATGATGTTGAAGTACAGGTGCACCATGGCGGCCCGGCGGGCATTCTTGGTGGCACCCACCGAGGAGATCAGCGCCGTGACACAGGTGCCGATGTTCTGGCCCATGATGATTGGGATGGCACTGCCGTAGGTGATCACGCCGGTGGCGCTCAGTGCCTGCAGAATGCCCACACTGGCGCTGGAACTCTGGATGATGCCGGTGACCAGTGCGCCCACCAGCACACCAAGGATGGGGTTGGAGAAGCGGACGAACAGGCTGGTGAACCACTCTTCGCCCTGCAGCGGCAGCACTGCGTTGGACATGGTGGTCATGCCGGTCATCAGCACGGCAAAGCCGATGAGGATGGTGCCCACACCTTTTTTCTTCTCACTCTTACACATATACAGCAAAATGCCGATAAATGCAAGCAAAGGACTGAAAGAAGTGGGTTTGAGCAGATTGATGAGGAGGCTGTCGCCCTGCAGGCCGGAAAGGCTCAGAATCCAGCTGGTGACAGTGGTGCCCACATTGCTGCCCATGATCACGCCGATGGCCTGATGCAGCTCCATGATGCCGCTGTTGACAAAACCGACCACCATGACGGTGGTGGCGCTGGAGCTCTGGATGATGGCCGTTACGCACAGACCCAGAAAGAAACCTTTGAGCGGGCTGTCGGTCAGCTTGCTCAGGATCTTCTGCAGCTGGCCGCCGGCCTGCTTTTCCAGCGCCTTGCCCATGATGTCCATGCCGAACAGGAACAGGGCCAGGCCGCCCAGAAGCGAAAAGACATTGAAAATAGTCATAAGGATTTTCCTCACTTTGATTTGACGTGTTTTCTTCCGAGTTTCAGTATAGTGGATGCATTGTAAAATCCGAAACCGAGCAAATGTAAAATCCATGTAAATGTAAAATCTTTTTGCATGAAGCCCGGACAGACCTCTTCGCAACAGCGTGCCTTGGCCCGCAGGATAGAAAAAGATGGGAACAGGCGTTGTAATCGTCCGGATTTTTTACTATAATAAAAAGAAGAAGGATGCCGACGCACAGCCGGGCACAAGAACACAGGAGGAACAAGGATGGGTACGTTCAACGTCTCGCTCAAAACGCTGACCGAGCGCGTCAGCCTGGAGGTAGTCTATACCCCCAAAGAACTGGACCAGATCAATGTTGAGATCGCAGAGGTCAACCGTCCGGGTCTGTTTCTGGCCGGATACTATGACTATTTTGATAAACTCCGTCTGCAGATCATGGGTCTGGCAGAGATGAATTTTCTGTCCGGACTCTCGGCCGAAAAGCGCTACGAGGCGCTGGAACAGCTGTTCCGCCAGCAGCCGCCGGCTGTTATCGTGGGCCGCAGCGAAGAGTTGGAACCGTTCCCGGAAATGCTGGAGCTGGCCAAAAAGCACAGCGTGGCGCTGCTGCGCTCCAACGAGACGACCTGCACCCTGATGGGCAGCCTGATCAGCGTGCTGAACCTGGAGCTGGCTCCCCGCATCACCCGGCACGGCGTGCTGGTGGAGGTGTACGGCGAGGGCATCCTGATCCTGGGCGACAGCGGCATCGGCAAGAGCGAGCTGGCCATTGAGCTGGTCAAGCGCGGCC
>ERZ831773.3053-NODE-3053-length-11666-cov-5.176471_pt1 | contig 11666 bp, 10 predicted proteins | sample MGYA00519696_ERZ831773 | MGnify/ENA primary metagenome ERZ831773 (study PRJEB31850, sample SAMEA3708720) | human gut metagenome | biome: human gut; feature: human-associated habitat; material: faeces | place: China | collected 2014 ...
CCTCCGCCGCCTCCAGATTCGTCTTCAGATACGTCTCCTCCGAAGTTTTCTTTGAGACACTCTTTGCCGTATTGACGTCGATCACCGTGAGCGCCTCCGTCGGCTCGATCACAAGATTTCCGCCGGATTTCAGCCAGACCGTCTTCGCGAGCGCCTGCGACAGGATCGTCTCCAGGTGATAGAGCGCGGTGAGTGGAAATTCATCCTCATAAAACCGGATCACCGGTCTCCCTGCGCCCATGCCTGCGGCGTGCTCTCCGGAGCCAGCCGCATTGGGAGATGCACCGGAAATCGCATCTGGAAGAACCGCCGCCCCCAGTGCATCCTGAAGTTCCTTATAAACTTCCGGCAGGTCCGTAACAACCTCAAGACCTTCCGAAATCTTCAGATCCCGAACCGTGCGGACTGCAAATCTCTCCGGCCGGTACAGCACGCTGCAGCATGTCCGGCTCGCAGCTATCCTGCAGATCTCTCGGTAACGCTCAAACAGTGATTCAAACTCCGCAAACACCGCGTCGAGCCCGGCTGTCTCCCCGTTTGTGCGGATGACGAGACCGCAGTTTCCGTGGGAAGTCTCTTCCCAGCGACGTTTTGCCGCCTCCCGCCATTCCTTGTCGCGGATCTTTGCGGAGATCCCGAGGGAACTCTTCCCCGCAGTGAGCACTGCCGTCTGCCCGGTCAGTGTGAGATTCGAGGTGAGGACTGCGTCCTTCGTCTTCACGGCGGACCGCTCCACCTGGACAAGGATCTCATCCCCCGCTTTTAACGGACCATGATCCGGCTTCCCGTCCGCATACAGCGGGCAACTGTTCTCCTTCAAGCTGTAAAACCCGTTGACTCCCGGCCGGTACTCCACGAACGCCGCGTTGATGTTCTTTGCGATATTCTTTACTTTTCCGACGAAGATGACCCCCGTCTCTTCCTCCGCTGCCTCCGGCTCAAAATCGATCCGGACGGCACGTCCATTTTCAAAAAGCACTGCGGCGGTCTTCCCGCGCAGTGCCGTAATGATCAGCTTATCCAATCTTTTCTCCAATTTCTTCCCCGAATGATTCCAGAGTCACAAAATCATGGTCTCCTGCATCCGCGTAAACTTCCTCACGGTTGATGCGGAATGCAAACTGCGGATACTCTTTTCCGATGGACTTGCAGTACGCCTCAAGAACGAGCTCCGGCTTTACGTTGGCAGCACTTCCGGAAGATAACTGGAGGAACAATCCATCTCCGTTCTCCGCGCGGTGTGCCTTGTAGATCAGGGGCTTTAAGTCCATTTCCTTCTCGCCCTTTTTCGTCTTTTTCACGATATTAAGGTTCCCGTTTTCGATGAAATCAAGGATTCCTGTATAGAATTCCTCCGCCGTCATGGAGAGTCCGTTCTCGTAATCATCCCTCAGGACGATCGTGTAGTCACAGGCTGCAACGATACTCATCGCATTCTCCGCGTCATCCGGGAGCAGGCGGTAGCTTAAGACCTCCACGCCCTCGACCATTGTCTCATTTAAGCGTTTTACCATCTCTGCGGAAGAGTCCGTGGACAGCACTTCAATATCCAGATACTCGCCGCTTCCGGTGAGGCCGACACCAAGCGGAGCCGCAAAGGACATGATCTGGTGCGGGGAGAAACCTTCCGAATAGCGGATATCCACATCCGCGCGGCGCATCACCTTCTGGAAATAGCGCATCGTGTCAAGGTGTCCGATGAACTTCATCGCTCCCTGCTTGGAAAACTTAATTCTGATCTTCATAACAGACACCTCCTCCAAATCTTCTCACGCCGCATCCCGAGCATCTCATCCGGCAGTTCGGGGTAACGGTCTCTTTCGTCGCATTGATCCATTCTCTCTTTAAGAATTCCTTCGTCACGCCGGTATCGATGAAATCCCACGGGAATACTTCATCGAGGGAACGTGCTCTCGTCGTGTAGAAATCAATATCCACGCCGCATGTCTCAAATGCGTCCATCCAGACATCATTCTTAAAAGTCTCAGACCACGCATCATAGAGTGCACCCTGTCGGTAAGCCTCCTCGATGACAGCGGCAACCTTCCTGTCTCCTCGGGCCAGAACGCCCTCAAGGACGGTCACGTCCGCCTCATGCCAGTTGTACTTTAAGCTCTTGTGGTTTAACATCTCATGCATCTTGTGGTTTACGACGCGCGCTTTTCCGAGGAATTCTTCCTTCGTGCTCATCTGCGCCCACTGGAACGGGGTAAATGGCTTCGGAACAAAGAAGGAGGTACTTGCAACGACCTGCACCTTTCCGTTTCTCTGGTCCTTCGGGATCTCGTAATACTTCTCCGCGATCTTCTCGGAGAGCAGGGCGATCCCTTCCATATCTTCGACCGTCTCCGTCGGAAGTCCGAGCATGAAATAGAGCTTTACACGGTTCCAGCCGCCCTTGAACGCCAGCGCAGAACCGTTCAGGATATCTTCCTCGGTAAGGCCCTTATTGATGACGTTTCTGAGGCGCTGGGAACCCGCCTCCGGCGCGAAGGTCAGGCTGCTCTTCTTGACATCCTGAACCTTGCTCATAACGTCAAGGGAAAAGGCGTCGATACGCAGGGACGGCAGGGACACGTTTACGCCTTTGCCGTGGAAGGTATCGATCAGGAATGTTACAAGCTCTTCCAGACTTCTGTAGTCACTGGAGCTTAAGGAGCTTAAGGAGATCTCCTCGTGTCCCGTGCTCTTTAACATCTTATAAGCCAGCTCTTTTAAATGCTCTACATTCTTCTCGCGGACCGGGCGGTAGATCATTCCCGCCTGACAGAAACGACAGCCGCGGATGCAGCCGCGCATGATCTCGAGAACCACACGGTCCTGCGTCGCGCGCAGATACGGAACCACCGGCTTCTCCGGATACCAGGTATCGCTCATATCCATGACAAGCTGCTTGGAAACGGTCTGCGGCGCGTGCGGGTTGTTCGGGATCATCGCCTCGATCGTGCCGTCCGCTTTATAGGACACGTCATAAAATGCCGGTACATAGATTCCTGGAATCTGTGCCGCCATCTCTAAGAATTCCTGACGGCTGCCGCCGCGCGCCTTGATCTCCTTGTAGCGGTCGATGAGGTCATAATACACCACCTCTCCCTCACCCATGTAGAAGAGATCGAAAAATGGTGCAATCGGCTCCGGATTGTAGGTACACGGACCGCCGCCGATAACGATCGGATCCTCCTCGGTACGATCTTCTGCATGGAGCGGAATCTGTGATAATTCCAGCACCTGCAAAATATTGGTGTAGCACATTTCGTACTGGATTGTAATTCCAAGGAAGTCAAATTTTTTGATCGGATCCTGGCTTTCAACAGCAAACAGAGGAATCTTCTGCTCCCGCATGATCGGATCTAAGTCCATCCACGGGGAATAAACACGCTCACAGTAAACGTCATCCCGGCGGTTGAACATATCATAAAGAATCTGGATGCCCAGATGGGACATACCGATCTCGTACACGTCCGGAAAGCACATGGCAAACCGGACTGCTACCTTCGACGGATCCTTCTTCACCATATTCACCTCGCCGCCAATATAACGCGCCGGCTGGGAGATCTTGAGAAGGATTTCATCACTTAATGCTAATTTTCTCATAAAATTATTTTTACCTACATTTCTCATTTTTTGCGATGTGTTCATCGCTGTTTTTTAGTTCTTTTTTTGTTCTTCTCCGTAAGCGTAAAAACACAAATTCTTGTCAAGTATTTTTTTGCAGACAGTTTACATAACTTTTTTTCACTCTTACAGCAAAAAATTGTTTCTGAAATACGCACAATTCTGATTTTTCATTTTTTTACGGACAAATCTGTTGCATATGTGCAGATCAGACCGCATTATTATACGGTATTTCCCGCGTTTCCGCAACAGATTCTTTCCCGAAAGAAATCTTTCGAACTCCTATCATCGAACTTTTTATCAAGTTTTCCGAATATTCATCAAATCCAGGAACCTCAAATAACATCGGCTCGATGAGCTTTGCCGTTCCCATGACCAGTACGCTTTTCAGCGCACCAAAGTCCGGGGGCTTTTCAAAGACAGCAAGACTGACATTTTTATTCCTCTCAAGTCCTATGAACTTCTCGCCGCCTTCTGTAAAAATCCAAAACTGGCCATCGTGATAGCTATATTCCAAGAGAGTACATCGCACATAGTCACCGATTCCGGCAGCTAATGCACATACTACATTGCCGTGAAGGGACTCCAGAACCTCCATTTCATTAGTTCGCTTAGCGCGAACTTCTGTATTGTCTGATTCAGAACAAAAAATACCCCGTTGGTTTTGAGGTAAATTGTTATCAGCTTACCACATATATTGTTCTTTTCAAATATTCCGCAAGCATATATAACGGAACATTTGTCAGCCAGTCTTCCTGCTTATAATTTGACATACTGCTACGAATCGCCATGCCCGGCTTATATTTATCGCAAAATGCCCTCAAACTCCTGGCACGGAGATTCTGTTCTGCCTTCACCTCAATCGGAACGCAGTCTAAATCTCCCTGCAACATAAAATCTATCTCTCCAGTTGATCGTGCTGTTGCAAAATAATAAAGCGGATATCCTGCAGCGTGTAACTCCTGTGCAACATACTGTTCCGTAAGTGCCCCCTTGAATTCTTCAAAGATCCGGCTTCCCTCCAATAGAAGTCTTGCTGATAGTCCGGCCTTTGCTGTTAACAATCCCACATCGAACATGAACATTTTAAAACTGTTCATTTCCATGTACGCAATCAGTGGAATATCTGGCTTTGATACTCTATAGCTTTTCAGGATTAACCCTGCATCTTCCAACCACTGAATTGCAAGTTCAAAATCTTTTGCCCGTGCACCCTCTCGTAGTGCTCCATACATAAACTTACGATTTTCCTTAGCCAATTGGGAAGGAATCGAATTCCAGACCATCATGATGCGCGGAACAACTTCCTTTGGCGCATGTTTGCTAAAATCCTCTTCATAGTACTGCAGAAGATTGTTTTGGATCTCACGTACCTCAAATAGATCATCGGAATCAATATATGTCTGGACTACTTCTGGCATTCCGCCCACATAATAATACTTTTTTAACAAATCCGTATATTTCCCGGCATATGCATTGATCAGTTCATAATCTTGGGACCTCAACGCTTCATGCAACCCCTTTTCACCAACTGCCAAAATGAATTCATTGAAGCTCATAGGGCATAATTTTAAAAAATCAACTTTCCCAACAGGAAAGGATGTTCCCTGATGTAATGCAACACCGAGCAGGGAACCAGCTGCAATGATAGAATACTGCGGTGCATTCTCATAGAAATATTTTAAAGATGCCAGCGCCTTTGGTGCTTCCTGGATCTCATCAAAAATAATCAATGTATTTTCAGCCTGAAAACTCTTTCCGTACTCAATTTTGATTGCAGAAAGGATCCGCTTTAAGTCAAAGTCTAGGTCAAATACATCCTTCATTGCTTTATTATTATCAAAATTGATATAGACTGTATTTTCATAGAACCTGGCTCCAAATTCCTTCATAATCCAGGTTTTTCCGACCTGGCGCGCTCCTTGTATGATCAGCGGCTTTCTGTTCTTTTTATTCATCCATCGTTCCAGTTTCGTAAACAGCTCTCTTTCCATTAAGAAACCTCCTGCGCAACATATACATCCAAAAGCATCTGTATTCTATCTTAACACTTTTCAGGGCATATTTCCATTGCTAAACAGCATTTTTGCGGACATTATTTTATTATAAATCACGTTTTTTCGGTTAATATTATTATAATTCCAACATTTTTTCGGACATATTCATTCTTCCAGAAGCGCCCATTTGACGACCTCCAGATAGACCGAAATCGTTTCTTCTTTTTCGTGTTCCAGAAAATGGGGGAAGGTTCCGCTTGGAATACAGTTGATTTTTATAGCCATATGTAAAGTCTTTTTGTATTGCAAAAAGCTATATCATAGATATAAGGATTCCAATCAGTATGCTTCCCGCACCGTCCAAAGACATCAAAAATGAGGTGTCCTATACAGCCTGATTGGGTAAAAAAATACCCCGTTGGCTTTGCAACGAGGCATCGAAGATTATAATGTTTTAATTTGATTTCTGATTTCAGAATGTAGATGCATTCTTGGATTTTTATTCACTTTACAGTCCAATCATATAAAATTATCCCTGGTATCACTCCAGGAATCACTGAATCAGAAACAGGCAGAATACACAGAAGATGAATTATTCTTCCATACAGAAAATAAAAATGGTCGTATTTTTCTCGAGACGACACCGGAAGAATATCTGATTCTCAGCGATCCGATTCATACAGATGACCATCAGAAAATCATCCAGGCTCTTTGCCGCCACATCGGTTACTGCAATGCCCACGCTCTAAATGCCGGTCATCCTTATGGTGCCATGCTGGATGTGGCAGATTTACGAAAAAATCATCTGGATACCTATGCTTATTTTTTCACAAAAGTTATAACAAAACCGAAAAATCACCCCTATCACTTAAAACCGGCCGGAACCTACGTGGTTGCCTACTTAATGGGAAATTACTATGACTCGAAAGACACCTACGAAAAACTCTTTGATTGGATCGATGAACACAAGTTTAAAACCGGCAAATACTCTTATAAAGAGGCTGTGATCGACGAATTGGCCACAGCCTCTCCCAGTGAATATCTGACGAAAATATCGATACAAGTGTTTTAACCCTGCCGCTTCATCGCGTTTCCTCCGCACTGCCTTTACATTTCTCATAAGCAAATAGCGCCGCTCCCAGCGCACCGCAGAGCTGCGCCTCATCACAGATATAAAGTTTAGCACCAAGCTTCTCTTCCAATGCCTGGATGATACCCTGGTTCTTCGCCACACCGCCGGTCATCATATATTCGCCTGGATGATCCTTTCCAAGGCGGGCTGCCAACGCGCCGACTTTTGAGGCAACTGACACATTTAAACCGTGGATAATATCTGCCACATCCTTATTCTGTGCCACCAGCGACACGACCTCCGACTCTGCAAACACCGTACACATGCTGGAAATCACGATATTATGCTTCCATTCCAGCCCTTTCACACTCATTTCCTCCAGGGAAAGTCCCAGCGTTTTCGCCATCATTTCCAGAAAACGTCCCGTTCCGGCGGCACATTTGTCATTCATCAGGAAATTTTTCACGGCTCCCTGCCCGTCGATGCTGATCGCCTTGATATCCTGCCCGCCAATGTCGATGATAGTGCGGACATTCGGATTCAGATAATTTGCGCCCTTGGCATGGCAGGTAATCTCCGTGATGCTGTCATCCCCGCTGTCAATGTAGGATCGTCCATATCCGGTCGTATCGATCCGCACGATCTCCTCTTTCTTAATTCCCGCTTTCTCAATCGCCAGATCCAGACTCTTCTCGGCGCTCATCATCGCACCGCCGCCGGTCGGAATAATCATCGTCGATTTAATTTTTCCATCCTGATCCAGTATGACCACATCCGTACTTGTCGAACCGCTGTCGATTCCCGCTACATAAAAAATGCCCGACTCCATCTTCTTTCTTGCCTCCTCACTGATACCTTTTCCCGGATCCATATCCTCTGATCCCTCGATCGTCTCCTCAAATGCCTGAATGCGCGTCAAAAGCTGCCCCGCGCTCTGGCTCGTAAAATCAGTCTCAATCTTAAGGAGCGGAACCTTGATATCCCGCTTGATACTCGCATACTCAAATCCATAATAATCACAGAACTTGATCGTGTGATAAATAATTCCCTTTAAATTCGGATCCAGATACAGACGGTTTCTGCGGATCGAACGGTTCATGCGGAAACACGGCATCTGTCCCAGCAGAACGTCCGCGTAAGAAAGAAACAGCTCTTCTTCCTCCATATTCCACATTTCATCCTGTACGACCGACAGTTTCCGACCACCCGTACAGGTCAGATTTTCCACATCCATCTGGATATTGTCCCGGATCATATCCTCCAGAATGCCGCTGACCCGCACGCCCAGCACACCAATGTACGGCTCCGTGTTCATTTCCGGCGTAATAAAGGACTTGATAAAAGCGCGTTTATCAAACACTTTCCCGGAATATGCCTCATACGCCTTTTTAAGCCTCCGGATCGTGCCCGCAAATTTCACTTTTTCACATTCATTATCATCATGCGGCAGATCCAGCATATATAAAAACTTACATTTTCCCGTGCTCTCCACGATATCGTAAACGCGCCGCATCGAATCGCAGCAGTTTACCAGCACCAGCTGTTCAACCTTTCCTTCCAGCACTGCCTGAATGACCGATTTTCCAAAGCCGCACAGATTTGCATGTGCAATCTGATCCGACTGTTCGAAATTTTCCGGCATTTCCTCCAAAACAGAACATTCTTCTCCAAACCCCCGGAACAGCTCAATCGGGGTGTACTTACAGACGTAATAAATCATGCGTGTTTCTCCTCCTTGCCCTTTTCCAGCATTTCCACAAACGCCTGAAGCCGCGTCGATACCTGACCGTCGCTTGTATTGGCAGGGTTGCAGCCGTCACCATCGAGAATCATCGTCGGAAGTCCTGTCTTTTCTAAGGACTGCTTAATCAGGCTGGATGCACCAATCGTTCCCTTACAGCCCCAGTGGGCAAATAAAACAGCACCATCCGCTTCCGTGATTCTGGCAAGCCGTTCCGCTTCCTCAATTCTCTGTTTCACACTGCCGTTGTAAATGCAGTAGACCATTTTCTCTGCCATCGCCTCATACGGGTCTTCCGCATGCATCTCCTGAAAACCATCTGCGATGAAATCACAAGCGCGGATGTGCATTTTCTTACTATAATTAAAAATATCCTTAACCGGCTCCTGTAAAAATGGCATGATGTGCATCCAGATTACCGAAAGACCATCTCCCCTCGGTGACATCCGCACATCGCGCAGAAGTTTTTCCGTATAGGTAACCGCCGTCTCTGAGCCAGCCATCAGATGGCACATAAAAAGCGCATACAATTCATTCGTCAGAGAGGTCACCGGGTCATGCGCACACCGCAGGGCAAGCTGTTTTTTATAATTCGCTGCCGCTTTCCGGCTGTTATCTACCGCACTCCGCACTGTTTCCTCCGAAATCCGTCTGTCCGTCGTCTCCTCCAGAAATCGTTTCAATTTCCGCAGCTGATCCGCCACATACAGAACCGATTCCCGGTTTTTCTCATACGGAACATCAATATAAAAGCCTGGACATTCAAATTTATCCTTTAAATACGGAAACGTCATCATATTTCCATCACACGCAAGGTTCGTATAAATCATGCAGTTCGGTTTTGGCAGAATCCCCGTCAGCGCCGCCCCCAGAAACACCCTGTGGTACGAACACATCGTCTCCGGAAATCCTTCTTCCTCCGTTTTCCGAAGAAACGTCTGCTCACACTTCGTTCCCGCCATAAAACAGGACATCGCCTCCACTGAGTACGGCGTCAGCCCTGCCGCCATCACCAGCTCTCCCGGCACAAATATGCTGACCATCGCCGCATTCTCCGGTTCCGACAGCGACTGAATGATATTTTTCATAACCACCCGCGCCACATACTGTCCCGACGACGGCAGCTCCCGATCCGGCAAAAACTGAAGCTTCTTTTCCTGCAGGCGGTATCCCGCAAGAAGCAGCCGACGCGCTTTTTCCGGATCCTTAAGCGCCTGGCTGCTCACCCTATTTCCAAATTTTCCAATTACATCCATTGTTGTTTCTTCCATTCTTTTAAATTCATTTTTCTGTCATATCGCCCTGATGCAGATGGATATGGTTCCGCGCCTTTGCAGGCAAACGGGCATTCTTTATTATAGTCAGTTGGATGGGAATTGTAAATATATCGGATATGAAACGCGAAACAGAGGGGAGAAGAGCTTTACACCTGTGACAAAATCATCTATATTCCAAAAAACTGAGCAAACAACCACCTATCATTTCCCACAAATTCTGGTGACCTTCAAGATGCGGCAGTGAAGTTTTCTATACGAAAAAAACAACCTTATGGCTTCATATGTTGAAATCATAAGGTTGTTCTTATCTTCCCAAACTTTAGATTTTAGGAAAAACACCCCCGCTTGTGCGGGGAATACGTGATAACAGTTTTTTCAAAATCGACTGCACTAACTACCATTTTCGCGTTTATATGTTCGCACGGCTATTCCCCATATGGCATTTTCGGCTCTGCTACCATTGGCGGATTTTCCTGCTCACTCATGTCATATGTCACAACCTTTTGATTTGATTCAACAAAGGTGGACGAACCGCCGATGCCAAAATACTTTTCAAAAAAGCCCTTCATTTTGTCAATGACACCCTGCTTTTTCTTGGCTCTTCCTCCGCCGCCAAAGCGTGAAATTGGCGGCATAAGTTTATCTATGTCCGTTCCAGCTGTTTTGATCTCCCCATCACGGAATGCATTCTCCATGAATTTCCACGTATCTTCCGGCTTCAGTTTTTCTTCCGCAATAATCCTATTCAGATCCTGATCTCGCTGTTCTACCACATATTCATGCCATTCGTTCATAACATCATCTACATCATTGATTCCTGCAATAAAGGTTTCAATGAGCTGTTTCTTGCTGCGAAGCTCCGGGCTGGCATCGATTGCCTTATTAATGGTTATCAACACTTCCTTGTCTTCGCAGTGGGTATCATGGTACTTCTTTACGAGCATAAGGATATAATCGATGTTGATTTCTATCTGCCGGATCAGTTCAATCTCAAATACTACATCATCTGTAATATCCGTGCTTTCCTGACGCTTGCGTTTCCACTCATCACGCAAATCCTGATAGCGTCCAAGGTAATCCTGTAAATCACGTTCGGAAATCAACTCATTCCCCTTAAACTCATCAAAGGAAAGTAGAAGATTTCTCATACGAAGAATTGCACCAAACAAAGCAATAAAATCCTTCTGGTTCTGCTCTCCGACAATCTGCGGTTCTGACAGCGGAAACTTATGATTCAATTCCTCCATCAGATCCACATACCCTGGCATTGGCTTACCATCTACGGATTCATATCCGTAATAGTAATCCTTAAAGCTCTGCAGCAAAACAAGGCCCCCGGCATTCTTATCCCCAAACAAGGAAATGGCACTATCTACTCGCTTCTTCAGATTTCTGAAACATACAATATTTCCAAAGGTCTTGATAGAATTCAGAATACGGTTTGTACGGGAAAACGCCTGTATCAGTCCGTGCATTTTCAGATTTTTATCTACCCACAGCGTATTCATAGTCGTCGCATCAAAACCGGTAAGAAACATATTGACTACGATCAGAATGTCCAATTCCTTATTCTTCATGCGAAGCGACACATCTTTATAATAATTCTGGAATTTATCACTTGAGGTATCGTAGTTCGTATGGAACATTTTGTTATAATCCTTGATTACTTCTTCCAGAAACTCTCTGGACGGCTGGTCGACAGATATAAAACAAGCATATCACGAAAACGTGAATTTTTCAATCCGCGCAAAAAATCACTCCGCTTCAAAACACAGAAACGAAGTGATTTCTTTTTGCACAAACTGGCACTCTCTATAGCTAAATCAAGGATTATATGTTGCATAAAAAACAGCAAAGCGCCACCAAACATCTCACCTTCAGCATTTCTGCCAAATTTCACCGTGTTTGGTGGCGTTTTAACCTGTTTTATTGATTGATTTCGTACAAAATCTAATTATTTATTG
>ERZ831773.3058-NODE-3058-length-11641-cov-6.686173_pt1 | contig 11641 bp, 11 predicted proteins | sample MGYA00519696_ERZ831773 | MGnify/ENA primary metagenome ERZ831773 (study PRJEB31850, sample SAMEA3708720) | human gut metagenome | biome: human gut; feature: human-associated habitat; material: faeces | place: China | collected 2014 ...
TGTGGTGATCGTGATCCTCGTAATTCTTTTCCTTTTACAAGGGAAGTTGCTAAGATACCTTTATCGTACAAGTCGCAGTCTGAAAAGATAGAGGCTTCTTCTATTAGGCTTTCTAATACTTCATCGAATACATTGTCCTGAATACCTCTATAAACGATAAGATCTGTGTCTGTGGTATTATTATTTAACATGTTAATAATGTCTCGGATATAAATGTCTACATCTTGCATTTCACGATTGCGTAATTGCTTATTTATATTTTCTCCCTCATTTGCAAGTAAATATTCAAGAGAATCCATGCATTGTTCAGGTTCTGCATTGATATGTTTATGTGCAAAATCAATGGCATTTTCTTCTTTTATAGCCTTTTTATCCCATTTAGCTCCAATATGGAAAAGAAGTTCCTTAATTCTGTAATAAATCATTGGTTTCATAGATTAGATTTCCTTTATTTGAAATAGTAGGTCTTTTCGGCTTTTATGTATTTCCCTTTATAGTATACAATAACTGCATCTTCATTTGGCAGATTACCAAAACTTTCAGGCTCATAGATTTTTTCACGTGTTTCAGTGACAGAGATCCCAGCGGTTCCATCTTTTTTATTCTGCTCTGAATTGCTCACTTTTAAGCATTTTTTCGTACCGATTAATCGGCTCGCCCAGTCTCTTGTATCGGGATCCATGATGGAGAGAAAACAATGAGCCTTAGTACAATCCATAAGTAGCTTACGTCCGGCTGTTCCGTAATGCTTCTCAATCATGGCAAGCGACTGGCAGGATAAGAGCAGAGAGCAGTTATACGCACGTAATAAGGCGGCACTTTGTTCTATGACTGGCATAGCCGGAATTTGTCCAAATTCGTCGATGATATAGGCTATAGGGGGTGTCTGTCCTATTTTACGATATAAGGCGTTAGATAGGAAGTCTTGATAGATCATGGATATAACAGGCGCATAGAGAGCCATTTGGTTTGGGTCAAGCTGAATGTATATATCTGTGCAGTTTTCCAAGTCATTTGGTGAAATACAATTGTTATCATTTCTGAGAAGTGTCTGCATAATCTCTGTTCCGAATAATCTTGAACTGGAAACTAGCTTACTATACGTTCCAGATACATTCTTCTCATTTTCTCCGTAAAAATGATTAGTAAAGGCTTGTGCTGACAGATCAGAAGATTTCATAATTTCGATTACCCATTTACTATAATTGCCGATTACAATTTCCTGAATGATTTCAGGAAAACTGATATTTATATTTTGGTTCATTAAGTAGAGACAAATGCCAGTGAAGAAGTCCCTTGCTCCATCTGTAAAATATTTTGAATCGGCTGATCCATCATCTGGAATAATGGTGATAGCTAGGTTTTCAAGAAAGATAGCTCGGTCATTTACAGACATTTTGCGTGCATTTACTAATGGATCATAGTGTGCGCTTTCTTTCCAGTTTATGGTAGAAAATCGTTTGATTTTACGATAATCTTTATTAGCTGCATAAATATCACCTTTCAGATCAGTAACCATAACTGCACCACACTGTGCCAATTTTCCGGATACGTGTTTCATCCCAAATGTACGACTGGACGTTATGATATTTGCTGTAGTCTTTCCATCTCCGGGAGCACCCCATACCATAGAAACAACCCCATTTTTGTTCGGCTCAAATGATAATAATTTATTTCCAACTTTTCCGAAAATAAGACCGCCGGAATCCTGCCACTTCATTGTTGGCAAATCTGCCACATTCATTCGCAGTGGATCAGCGTCTTGAAAGTAAGTGACTAATTCTTGATAACTCCGCTTGTAGTGAGTGCTGTCATATCCATATCTGCGACCAGTTTTATAGAGATAGGTTTTATCTCTGATATTAGTAAGAAGTAGTAAGATCCATAATCCAAATAGTGCTATTGGAATTATGATTTTATAAATCGTATGAAATAGGCTTTCGTCTGGTATCTTTTGCAGATAGCATAAGAGATCAGAAAGCGGTGAGCTGATGATACAGAATCCTATACCGAGTAAAAGGTGAAATAGGATTTTATAATATCTCAAAAAGTAACGGATTTTTTTTACCATAAGTGTTCATTCTCCTTATCCATATTCTTTCCCCAATCTGATTGTGTTCCCCAAGAATCAGTACCCCAAGAATGTTCCTGATCTACAGAGGAATGAGAATGGAGATTTGTGCTTTCAAGTTCCTTTATTTTTTTCTGTGATTTTTGCAGTTCAGTATTCAATTGTTGTGTCTTTTCTTTCTCCGCAGATAATAAAGTGTCCTTTTCTTTTATGGTATTAAGCAAGGCTTCTTTTTCTGAAAGATGGAGTTTTTCATTTTTCTGTAGTGCCTGTATAGCATGATCACATTCAAGTAGCAAGGACTTTAACTTTGAAATGGTAATTTTAGCATGTTCAATTGTCTCTTTGGATTGGGTGTGATCTGTTTCTACCGCATGTAGTTTTTGTAGTAGTTCTTTTCTATCCTTTTCTAGGTTCTGTATTTGATCTAAAGATAGTCCGGTAGTTTTGCTAATTTCTTTCAAAGATTTCACAGAAATTCCTTTACCAGAAGTTTTACCGGAATAGACAGTAGCTTTTATTCCTGCATCATCAAGCCATTTCTGATATTTAGGATGCCATTGCTTTAATACGGAACGTCGTGTCAGTTCGTCACTACAGAGACGAAACTTGAAGCCCTCATGCTTGGTATCAGGCACTGCCGGAACATACATAACATGAAGATGTTTTTGCCCTTGTGATATAATTTTTCCATCTTTCGATACAAGACCCTCATCGGAATGAATCTCACTAAGGAAAATACATCTCTCCCCCATGGGCAAGGTGCTACAAATATATTTGAATGTTTCTTTGAAGAAATCATGTTCCTGTTCAGGTGGCGTATCTTCAGGAAGTGTACAAATAATCTCGTTCGCCATCACAATATTTTTTCGCTTATAGTGGAAGCATTCCGCAGTGATTTTCTTGCGGTAGGATTCGATTTCAGATGCTGTATTTCCTCTGCGAATGAGATTGTAATTATACTTTGTTCTTTCGGGATCTACTTCTAAATTAGTCGGGCATTTTCCATCTTTAAATTCACGGATATTATGCTTAATTACGCTCTTGATCCCAGTATGATATTTTTCAATTCTTGCCAATCATAAATCACTCCTTTATGTGTGAAAATTTATAGGTAATTGTTTGGGATTGAATGGCAGTATAGTTTCTGCAATTTGATTTCCAAAAGTCGCTCTATGCTCCTAATGAAAATCAAAAAATTCGGTATGCGTGCCATTCAAACCCTAACAAGCTAGGGAAAGACAAGTTTCCCCGACCTCTGGTCGCCCTCCGGGTAGCTTGCTTTCTTGAGACAAACCGTGCCGGTTTTTCTCATGCAAGACACAGCTCTTTTCGGCTCGGTTCTAAATTAGCTCACAGAAGTTCGCTAATTTAGAAACCGATAGGGGACTGCGTGCCCCTACAGCGTTAGAGCAGTCCTTAGCAGTCCTGATCTAACGCTTACCCCTGCTATCTTTCCTGGGGCATTTAGCCACTGGAAAGATAAAAGGAGCTGCGCCCCTTTCGTGAATGCAGAGCATTCACTATTCCGCTTCGATTGCGTTAGTTATCGGAATTAGGATTTTCTTTTGAACTGTAATATTCAATAAATTCATCTGTGCAGAATGTTTCAAGAAAATCATGATAATCTTCTTCTGTTTTTAAATCATAAAAATCTGCAATTTTCTTGATAAAATCGGATTTAAAAGAGTGCTGATTTTCTGCAATTTTTCGTAATGATTTAATATCCATTCCGAGTTCGGTTTTGACCATTTTATCAAATGATTTTTCAAGACTTTTTAATCGGATATTTTCACTTTGGAGTGATTCGATTTGTTCAGAAATAGTTTTTGCCATAATGATTGTCTCCTTTTCGATAAAAATATAAAATTATATAGGGGTTATCATGTATGGAATCAATTAAGAAATGATTGAGAATTTCAATGTATTATGATACTATAAAGAGTGCGAATCTGATAATAATTCATAATATTTTGAGTTGTTATCATAGGCTACAAATGCTACCAACATTTGTAGCTTTTTTTCTTATTTGAATGTTCCATATTTAAAATTTTTTACTCAAGAAACATACATTCAGAACTTATCTCCGGAAGATATTCAAATCCGGCTTTCTTTAACAATTCTTCATCGAGTAATGCGACATATCCAGTTCTATAATTATAAATAGTAAGATATTTATATCCATGCTGTGATTTGTACAATTTCAGTTGATGGACTATAGATAAAAAAGTCTGCGGATTGCGAAACTGAAAGCGGATATTATAGACCTTGTCATTGGGGTTCCAAACGAGCTGATCGGGCATTGCTTCTGATGATGATAATGTGCCAATGCAAACATCATTTGCATATACTTCAATTCGATCGTCTATATAATTTGAGCTTGGTTCAAATCTAATGTCTATTCCCATGAGTATTTTCCTTTCTACCATTCTTCTGATATTTCCGAAATAATGTCATAAAGTCTATTTCGTGCCAATGAATTGTCTTGAAAATCGCAAAGTGCTGTAAGACACGCCAAATATCGATAAGTAATCGACCAATCATTCAGCATATCCCAACAGTCATAAATTAGCTGAAAATGATTTTGGGGAACAATTTCTTCTGGTTGATCTTCGGCAGTTTTTAATAATATTTTTGCAAAATCTAATTGCGTAGAATACATCTTGCGATCCAGTATTTCAATACAGGAATCTGTGCAGTTTTCAATTCTGTCTACAACGCTTTTCAGTTGACTTATAAAATACTGCAAATAGGATTCGTTTGGCTTTGTGCTTATACTGGAATATCCGTAAGAAATACAATATTCAATAAGTGGTTTCAAATTATTGTGTTTCGAGTTCCAGCCTGTTCCGGCTGCATTGATCGAAAAGATAGAATCGAGAGTTTTCTTCACACCATTTTGTGAACTTTCAGGATAAAGATTATTCTGAATGATAGATCTTGCTTCTTCATTTTTGGGTAACAGTTCGTTAAGCAAAAGAGTTTCGATAATATACGACGTGGAGTGATTCGTCTTAACAGACAAATCATCAAGTCTGTTCTCAATAAATTTCTTAACAGTTTCACTTGAATAATAGAACATTTTCTGGATTTTTTTGATAGCCATGTTAAAATTTCTCCTTTCCAAAAAAGTGCCAAGCAAATAGCAAAAAGATAATAGCAATTTGCTAGCCTAATTACATTATACATCTTCTAGTGAAAAAAACAAGTAGATTTTAAAAACTTTTGTACCATTCCTAGCACCACCTATTCAGGCGTTGGTCTGCCCCATCCACAGACCACTTGCACCTGACAATTAGTAAATAATTGTCTGAAAGCGGTGCAGTAAGAGGAAGAAATAAAATCCCCCTTTTCCGATCGGTTCCCCATCGGGGGAACCCCTTTTTTCTCCGGCATTTTTCTATTCTTTCTTCTGCTACTGTGTTTTCATATTCTGTCGGCTATGCATCATGCAACATACCAGTTCCGGCACGGATCACAAGTATTGCCCTACGGCGTATCGAGCCTGGAAACAGGCTCTTGCTACTTGCAATCCGTGCCGGAACTGGTAATAGGGTTGCAGCATACCCGAAAGAAGATGAAAACTCAAAAAGCCAGTAGGAAAAGTAGAAAAATTGCCTACGAAAAATGAAATAGCACCCCTCAATCAGAATCAAATCTAAAAAGCCAGTTTTGGCGGTAAGCGGAAAGGATGGTAGAAAATGAACGTATATGAGATGGTGACAGAAAGAATTATTGAACAATTAGAAAAAGGTGTAATTCCGTGGCAGAAACCGTGGACAGGAACAAAAAACGGTGCTTACAATCGTGTGAGCCGGAAACCGTATTCTATACTGAATCAGATGCTTTTACAGCATTCCGGAGAGTATGCGACATTTAAACAGTGGACAGAAGCAGGGGGACATATTAGAAAAGGTGCAAAATCAGAAATTGTTACTTTTTGGAAGATGCAGATTGTGGAAGAAGAAAAAGAGGACGGAACAAAAGTGAAGAAACAAATTCCACTATTACGTTACTATCATGTGTTCCATATTTCACAGGTTGATGGAGTAGAGCCAAAAGAAAAAATAGAGTTACAGGAAATTGAACCAATCGAAACAGCGGAAAGAGTAAAACGAGAATACATGGATAGGGAACACTTGAAAATCTATGAAAAGATTACGGATAAGGCATTTTATACACCGACATTTGATTATATTGAGATCCCATGCAAAGAACAGTATACAAATATTGAGGAATTTTACAGCACGTTGTTCCATGAAATGATACATAGCACCGGATACTATAAGCGATTAAATAGACTGGAAAGTGGAGCAAACGCAGGATTTGGAAGTGAAACGTATTCAAAAGAAGAATTGACCGCAGAGATTGGTTCGGCTATGATTTTGAACCGGATAGGAATTGAAACGGAAAAGAGCTTTAACAATTCAGCAGCCTATATACAGAACTGGTTGCAAGTGTTGAAGAATGATAACAAATTTATTATATCAGCAAGTAGCAGATCAGAAAAAGCTGTGAAGTACATTTTTAATGATAATGAAGTTGAAGAATAGAAATTGTAGTAAAAGAGGAAAGCATACTAACGGTGGCTTTCCTTTTTTACTGGGGGAATATTCCCCAGACCCCCTTATCAGTGAACCGGTGTATAGGTTGGAATTAACGGAAATGTGTATCAAATTTAATGTATTTTAAAATCTGTCAAAGTGTATCAAAAGTTATTGATGTTTTGAAAAAACAGGTGTAATATAAGTGTATTAAAAATAACGAACGTTAGAAATGATACATAAAAGGAGAAGACTATGAGATATGGATATTGCAGGATAAGCACTAAGCAACAGAGCATAGACAGACAGATCAGGAATATCAAGAAAGAATATCCAGATTCTGTGATTGTGGCAGAAGCATATACTGGAACGACAACAGATAGACCGGAATGGAACAAACTTTATAAAGCTGTAAAAGATGGCGATACTGTAGTATTTGATTCTGTATCACGTATGAGCAGGGATGCAGCGGAGGGATTTAAGCTATACGAGGAATTGTATGACCGTGGGGTTGAGCTGATTTTCTTAAAAGAGCCACATATCAATACAGAGACATATAAAAAGGCTCTGACAAATGGTATAGCAATGACTGGTACAAATGTAGATTTTATTCTTACAGGCGTAAATAAATATCTGATGGCATTAGCAAAAGAACAGATTATCATAGCCTTTGAGCAATCAGAAAAGGAAGTAAAAGACTTACATCAGCGTACAAAAGAGGGAATAGAAACCGCCCGGTTGAATGGGAAACAGATTGGACAGGTCAAAGGAGCTGTACTGAATGTAAAAAAGAAAGAGCCAATTAAAGCACAGATCAGAAAGAAAAGCAGAGATCTAAACGGAACAATGACTGACAGAGATCTGATAAAGGTGTTAGGAATAGCACGAAACACATATTACAAATACAAAAAAGAACTTCTGGAAGAAGCTGCATCTAAGTGATGCTAAAAATCCGGTAGAGATAAAATAGGCTCTGTCTGATTTTTAGACTCATGTTTAACATGAGTGGATCTTGCTCTTTAAGAATGGTTAATAATTAACATAGAAAATCAGCTTAGCTTGACCGTTTACAGCTATCCGGATTTACATGGATGCAAAAGATCAAAAAAAGTGCACTACACATGTATTACTGTGTAGTGTATTACAAAGAAAATGCATTTACAAAAACAAGAATATATGGTAAAATGTATTATATAAGTAACACGGTGTAATGTATTACATAAAGGAGAAAAACCATGGCAGAAAGTAAAGAATTAAAGCCGAAATCATTCCGGATAAATGATGAGACGGCAGAAAAATTTAAAGAAATATCAATGAATATCGGTGGTAATCAGCAGGAAACACTTTCTAAGCTAATTGAAGCGTATGAGTTTCAAGCCGGTAAAGCGGTTCTGACAGAGAAGAAAGCTGACATTGAACAATTTGAGAAGTATATCACAGCAATTACACGAATGTTCATGGGTTCTCTGGAGGATAACCAGAATGTTTCAGAGACAATCCGGACGGAGTTTGATGCCTTATTGAAGTCAAAGGATAGTGTGATTGCAGACTTACAGAAGAAAGTAGTAGATGCAAAGGAAAGCAAAGATACAGCAGAAGCAAATGCTAAAGTGGCAGTGGCAGAGAACCAGAAGCTAAATGATCGTGTAGATCAGATGGAAAAGATGCTGATTGATAAAGAGCAGCTTAACAAAGCACTGACTGATTCTTGTAATGAGCTGAAATCAAAGGTAGAATCAATGACAGCAGCGTCAAAGGAAAATGAAGCGTTAAAGAAAGACATAGCAGATCTTACATCATCAAAGGATAAACTGATGAGTGACATTAAAAAACATGAAGAAATGCTGAAAGAACAGCAGGAACATGAAAAGATAGCATTGGAGCAGCTACAGCAGAAATGCGATCTGAATAAAGAAAAAGAGATGCTACAGTTGGAAAAACAGTACAGTGATGAAATTCAGAAGCTGAAAGCAGAGAAACAGGCAGAAGTTGACAGTTATCAGAAAAAATACATGGAGCTGCTTGAAAAATTACAGGATAAATAATTTGATAAAAAACTCAGAATAAGCATATCTAACAATCAATCCATAACTGATTGTGTGGCAATATGGTTGTTCTGAGTTTTTTATGTACAGAGGTCTGGAGGTGTAGCCTCCAGATTTTAAATGTCTGGAGAAAAAGTAAAAATAGGATCACTATGCATAATGTCACTCTTGTTTAAATAGACAGAGATACGCAGTTGTTTTGGGTGCATTAAATCTGTACTAAATCGAACGGAATGGAAACTATTATCATTGTACTTTTTTAAAATGTTAGTCTCAATATCTTTTTGAGTAGACGAATTAAACCATAGCTGATTAAGAGTTACGTTAAAGGAAAGTGTGTCACCTGAATAATAACTTCCAGAAGCATCAATGTCTATTCCGTATTGCAGATATAGAATGCAGGAGATAAATATTAAGACTATAACTGCAATAGGAAATTGTTTTAAATGTTTACGCATACCAATATTCCCCAAATGATTATCTTATTGTTACAGCAGTATTGTAACATAATTAGATGATAATAGATATAACCACTTGACATTTATGCGGTAATAATATTAGTATAATATACATATAACAATGATATAAAAAGTAATACTTTTACAGAAAAGGAGTGATCGCATGAAAGTAATAGCAATTGCTAATCAAAAGGGCGGTGTTGCAAAAACTACGACAACATATAATCTTGCAGTAGCAAAGGCAATGATAGGGAAAAAAGTTTTAATGATTGATCTTGATCCGCAGGCAAGTTTGACAATATGCTGTGGAATGAACCCGGACGATAAAGAATTTGAAAATTATAATGTATGCAAATTATTTGACGGAAAGACAACACCTGCGGAATGTGCTTTTAATGTAGAAAAGACAGAATTAGAGAATTTGTTCATTATTCCATCAAATATAGATTTAGCTGTCACAGAGACAAAATTGGTTGTTGGAAGAAACAGTGATGTACAATTGCGAAAAGCGGTTCTAACGTTGAAACCTTTTTTTGATTATATATTCATTGATTGTCCACCACAGCTCGGAACCCTCTTGATCAACGCATTGGTGGCTGCGGATGAGGTTATAATTCCGGTTAAGACAGAGTATCTGGCATATCGGGGGTTGAAGGCTTTGCTTTCGACAATTAAGGATGTACAAAGTGGAGATGGAGACAGATCACTAAATCCAGATCTTGTACTTACTGGAATTATAGCAACAATGTATAAGAAAAAAATTAATGATAATCAGGATGTATTAGCTATGTTAGAACAGAAAGCACCAATTCTTGGAATCGTAAAGGACTCCGCAGATGTGAATAGAGCTATTACTGATGGAAAGCCGGTTGTTTTATCAAATAAGAAAGCACCGACTGCAAAGGAATATATGGAAATTGCATTTAAACTATAATGAGAGGATAGTGGAATTATGGCGAAGAGAACCAGATTGATAGATACACTTCAAGAGGAAGAAATACAGGAATTAAAAGAAGAACAGGAAAAAGATAATTCAATCGTTGAAAGAAAAGCACCAATAGATCAGATCATATCAAAAGATGGAGCAAAGGACAAACAAATATCTGCAAAAGTAAATATGAAGATGTATAGTGCATTTACCACGATAAATAAACGACAAGGGGTATCAAATAATAGTGCTCTAAATATGTTGATTGCGAATTATGTACGTGAAAATCGGGACATTTTAGAGGATGATGGAATTTATTAAAAATTCAAAATATAATAATCATATAAAAAGTAATACTTTTTATATGATTATTTTTTTTGCCCTATTGCTTTTTATCGAATTAGCTTGTACAATAAATGATAGCAGGGAAAATTGAAACAATCAGATACTGGCAAGCAATTTTGTAATACAGGAAAAGAGGTATGCCAGATGAATGACATACCTCTTTTATCTCAAACCGTTTTCTTTGCTCGATCAGCTTTACCAGAGCTGATTATCCAATGGTGCATTGGGAGTGCGACCATTGAATCATAAACTTCATATCGTCAAAATCAACTTATGATAAGGGAACAAACTTCCCTATAGGTTATTTTAAATCACAAATGCAGTTTTTGTCAATAAGAAACAGGTATTTGGGTGTATTAAGGTTACCTAAAAATGGTTGGACAGGGTTTTAAGGTTACTTCTGAATAAAGAAAATCTGGTATCGGCAAGCCTAAATAATAAATTGTCGGGGTAGAACGCTATATCTATTAGTTGTTCTTGACCTAAGGGGTTGAAGAGATTGCAAGACCTCATATGCCTAACCTGTGGGTTCTATTGGTACGAAGTCGCAGTACATTGGTTAAAGTAGCATATACGGGGGCGAAAAGGTGAGCCTAGACGTACATAGGGTAGACCTGTACACGGATACCTATAGAGATTATAGGTATCGGAAATGGACAAGCATTGGAAACGATGTGTATTGTGGGCGTGGAATGACCAATATGAAAGTCCATGCGGAAACGAAGAAAACCGCACTCATAGATTGAACTGCTCTGCAAGGAATACGGATACTTCTGAAAAAGTGGATTATTGCAAAGCGGACAGAGTTTCAAAATCAATTCGATAGGGAAACTCTGTCCTGATGCAGAAAGCCGTTGCTTTTCCCCTATGGATTATTTGCCTTCGGCATGGCTAAAGTCAAGTGATTTCTAAAAGATTTTAGACTTCGGTATATGCATAGCATATAAAAAGTAATACTTATTGGAATGATGAAAGGCATGTACTTCTGATTTGAGATACATGCCTTTTGCTGTGTTAGTTGGTAGATAGAAGTGAGCAGTTGATGTATTCATTGTCTGCTGAAATAATTTTTAGTTTTGCTCCATGCTGTATATCTACTTCATAATAGTGTTGTTCAAAATTTACATTTCCCATGTATTTTACATGAGAGCCTTTTGGAACAAGTATTCTGAACCCTTTAAATTTATTTGGTTTTTGTGGTGATCGTGATCCTCGTAATTCTTTTCCTTTTACAAGGGAAGTTGCTAAGA
>ERZ831773.3076-NODE-3076-length-11558-cov-4.449970_pt1 | contig 11558 bp, 9 predicted proteins | sample MGYA00519696_ERZ831773 | MGnify/ENA primary metagenome ERZ831773 (study PRJEB31850, sample SAMEA3708720) | human gut metagenome | biome: human gut; feature: human-associated habitat; material: faeces | place: China | collected 2014 ...
AATACCTTTTTGAATATTCTGATTATTTTTATATATAATCCTTTATTTTGTCTTTTGCGCGCAATATTATATGATTTTTAGAATATAAAAAAGTCAATAGATTTTTGATTTTTTCTGTCGTAAAATGCGGATTTATCATTTTACACAAAACATTCGTTTCTTTTTCTGTTATGTAAATCAAGTATTCCACACACATAAAATGTGGATAATGTGGATAACTTTGTGTATAACTTTAATTTACGGGATTTTTTAAAGGTTATACATGTGGATAGAATGTGTATGACTTTATCCACTTATCCCACCTTTCGACATTCTTTGTGCAATTTGTCGAATCCTCTGTTTTATGCTTCTTATGGGTGGATAAATGAATATTCAAGAAAGACTCTACTCACTACTTATTACTGTCTGCAATCTCCGCAGGGGACTTACTTGATTCGGTTAAACAGACACATAAAAAGCCTCATTTATCGTTACTCAAATATAAGAGTAAGCTCTAAACGAGGCTTTTACATAATCACAATTATTTCTTATTATTCCATGAATGTTCCAATCGCTGTCGGCTGTTCATAATCATAGTTGGAAATCTTGATTCCTGTAGCAGCACCGCTGGCATGAATGATCTTTCCATCACCGATATAAAGCGCTACATGATCGATAGCTCCGCTTCCATAGAATACCAGATCTCCCGGCTCAATCTGGTTGATATCTTTCTTAGTGGAGGCATCACACTGGGCTGCTGCCACACGCGGAAGGCTATAGCCAAAGTTGGCAAATACAGACATTACAAAACCAGAACAGTCAGCACCGTTTGTAAGGCTTGTTCCACCGTATACATAAGGATTTCCCTCAAACTGCAGTGCAAAATCCACTACTGCCTGTCTCTTGGCGACACGCTTTGCTTCTGCCTCTTCGGCTGCTTTCTTCTTTGCATCCTCAACTGTCTGCCGGATACTCTCCAACGCTGCTGCCTTTTCCTGCTCTGCTTTCTCAGATGCATTTTCCGCCTTCTCGATTCTTCTCTCCTCGCGGATCTGGGCTGCTTCCTCTTTCTTCGCTACAAACTTCTGAGTTTCCTCTTCTGTCTGCTTCGCAAGAGCACTTGCCAGAGCACTCACACTTCCGGTTGCTTCGCTGCTGTCTGTTCCATCAGAAAACACCTGCTCACCGTCATCAAACTGTGCCGCACTCACTCCTTGTGTCAGAACCATAGAACTTACAGCTACTGCCATTAAAATTGCTTTTATTTTATTATTCATTTACCTGTCAACTCCTGTTAATATACACTCCAATCTCTGGGACACTTTCACTATGCTTCTATTTGGCATATTTCATATTGCCATGAATCAGACAAACACCTTCCAAATATCAGCTGGCGAACATCATTTACTGTTCACTCCGTGCCCAGTAACAAACATCATTCTCTACATTCCTTGAATAATGAAGCTTCGTTAATTGTTACGTTTTTGTTACAACAAGTTACGCATTTGTGTATATTAGCATAGTTTCCAAGTTATGTCAAATAAAAAAAGTATGAAATAGATATACTAATCAAGCTCTCTGTTAACGAATTCTCAAAATCAGAGTGAAGTATAACATTAATGCCGAATCAGATAATTATGTGCAGAAATCACCGCATTCGCGCCATCCGCCACCGCTGTCACAACCTGTCGCAGCATCTTTGTGCGGATATCTCCCGCCGCAAAAACACCCGGTGTTTCCGTAATTCCCTCTTCTCCCGCAATAATATATCCGGCTTCGTCAAGTTTCACCAGACCTTTGAATTTTTCTGTATTCGGAAGGATTCCTACAGCAATAAAAACTCCATCTGTATCGATTACGGATTCTGTATCATCCAGGACATTTCTGATTTTCAGTCCTGTGACGCATTCTGTACCCTGAATCTCCACTGCCACACTATTCCATATCATCTCCACATTCTCACATGCTGACAAGCTCTCCTGTAGGATCTCGTCTGCGCGCAATTCATCCCGTCTGTGAAGCAGATAAACTTTCTTACAGATTCTTGAAAGAAAGATTGCGTCCTCTACTGCCATATTTCCACCACCAACGACAACCGCGGTCTTATCCTTAAAGAAAGCACCATCGCAGGTAGCGCAGTAAGAAACACCCATTCCGGACAGTTCTTCTTCGCCAGGAATATTCAGTCTGCGATGGCTTGCACCACAGGCAAGGATCACTGTTTTCGCTCTGTATTCATGTTTCTTTGTTCGGATAATTTTCTCAGTTCCGGCATCTTCTACTGACAGGACATTCTCCCTTACAGGTTCAATTCCCAGCTTAGCCGCATGTGCTCCCATAGCCTCACCAAGATCCATCCCACTGATTCCCGGCATTCCCGGATAGTTGTCCACCTCGTAAGTGTTAAGTACCTGTCCGCCCTGGGCAAACTGCTTATCCAGCCATAAAATATTCATCTTCGCTCTGGCAGCATAGATTGCTGCGCTGATTCCCGCAGGACCTGCTCCCAGAATCGCTATATCATAAATCTCTGACATCCTCTTACCTCCATCTGTTGTTACCAAATATGATAGCATACTCACCCCTCTTTTCCAATAAGATAGTAAAAAGCGCCTTCCGAGGTGGATATGCGTATTTATAAGAGCATCCCCAAAAGACTCCTTGCCCTCTGCCTGGTTTTTGCCACAGGAATCGGACTGGGCTGCCTGTCCGATCATTTTATTTCAGAAAATTCCCGTTTTCAGGCTTTTACCGACGAATTATTTCAGTCTGAAGTAAGCAATAACACGCTCACCCTGCATTACACCCTCGCCAATCCCTCCAAAAAAGGAATCAAAAAACCCGAAGCCACCCTGGGTACTGTCCTCTCAGACTCAGACAAAACAACCAACATCTGCCAGAAATATGAAAAAAAACTGCAATCCTTTGCCTACTCCAAACTCTCCAAAGAAAACCAGCTTACCTGTGATCTGCTCCTTCTCTACTTCCACACCAGGGTATCCCTTGGAAAAAACAGCATTCTGGATGAGCCGCTAGGTCCAAGCCTGGGCGTGCAGGCACAGCTCCCGGTTCTTCTCGCAGAATATTCTTTCTATAAAAAAGAAGATATTTCCGATTATCTGAAACTCCTAAGTACCATAAAACCATATTTCCAGAGCATCCTGAAACTTGAAAATCAAAAGTCCCAGGCTGGTCTTTTCATGAGCAATACAACCCTTGACCGGATTCTGAAGCAATGCCGTTCCTTTATTGCTGATCCTGACTCCAACTATATGGATGACATTTTCACTCAGAAATTAAAAGCCTTCTCTAATCCTGCCCTGACTGACAAAGACCAGAAAAAGCTCTGTACATATCATCACAAACTAATCTGCGAAGAAGTAATTCCTGCCTATCAGGAGCTGATTAATGGTCTGGAGAAACTTCGCGGAACCGGGAAAAGCAGCCGGGGACTGGCTTTTTTTGAGGGCGGTCGTGAATACTATATTTATCTGCTCAGAAGCCAGACCGGAACCTACGTCCCTGTCAAGAGAATCGAACAGCGCCTGTCCTCCCAGCTTCTTTCTGATTATCAGCAGACCCGTTCTCTTCTTCAGAAAGATCCTGACTTGATTTCTGGTCTGTCCAGATACGTCAGCGAACTTACACTGTCCCCGGAACAAATGCTGGATGCACTGCCCAAGCTTATGACTGAAGATTTTCCCACATTAAGCGATGTGACCTACGAGATCCGGTCTGTCCATCCATCCATGAAAAGTTTCCTCAGTCCGGCCTTTTACCTCACACCACCTGTTGACACCCAGAAGCCAAATGTGATTTACATTAATGATTCCGGCCGCACTACCAGTCTGGAACTCTTCGGCACTCTTGCCCACGAAGGATTTCCCGGACACCTGTATCAGACAGTTTCCTTCGCCCGGAGCAATCCCTCTGACATCAGATACCTTGTCACTTCTTCCGGTTATGTGGAAGGCTGGGCCACTTATGTGGAATCCTACGGTTACGAATATGCTGCCTCCCTTATGAAAAACTCTGCCGCAGCCAAAGGCGCAGTCCGTCTGGCATGGCTGAACCGTAGTATGAACCTGTGCATCTACTCGCTGATAGACATTGGCATCCACTATCGTGGCTGGGACGCCGCCCGCACTGCTGCTTTTCTAAAAGCTTTCGGCATCACCAACGCCTCCACTGCAAATGAAATCTACCAGTATATTGTTGAAACCCCCGGGAATTATCTGAAATACTACTGGGGATACCTTAACTTCCTTGATCTGAAAACAGCCAGCCAGAAAAAACTTGGCGATGATTTCGACCTGAAAGAATTCCACCGCAGGATCCTCGAAATCGGCCCCGTACAGTTTCCGGTGTTGGAAAAATATCTGAAATAGCCTTTGGCTGTCTGCTTTGTTCTTAAGAATCTTGTTTTTATTATTGAAAACAAAGTGGACAGCAGGTTTCTTTCACAATTTTCGCTTATGTACTTCATTTTATTTGACACTTTCAGCGAAACACAGTAAAATATTGATAAATATTATAACTATTTAATGTGAACAGTAACTATAACATTCCTATAGGAATTCCAGAAAATAATGCAAATAAGACCGTCTAGCAGAGTGCGAAGGACAAGGAAGATATCTGCAGGCGTGCTAACGCACGACAAAGATATCTGATGCAGGACTTCACGCTCTGATGGATTGGATTAATTACAGTATTTTCGGGAATTGCTATAATTGCTATCATCGAGGGGACAATCATTATGATCAATGTACCATCAAACTTATCCGGAGCAGTCAACAGACAGACCGTTATGAATATTAACAATAAGAAAATCCAGGAGCCTCTGTCATCTCGCAATATTGATTCTATAAACACCAAATTTGTAAATGCTGCTTCTCCCAATTCCAACTCCACGCATACTGGTTCTATTAATACCCAATCTGTAAATGCCGCTTATATAAATACCAATTCCAGATCTGCTGGTCCGGTAAATACCAGATCTGCAAATACTGCTCCTACAAATTCAGGCAATCATAGTTTCAATTCCAGACCTGTTCCAACTATCAGAATTCCTGCCTTTAAGAACCCAGTCCGAAAAGGTCAGAAAATACCACTTGAAACTCAATCCCGGCTTACAGGAATTAAGGCGCATCTTGGATGGAATATTACAAATCCGGACTGTGATGTAGACGTATCCGCATTTCTTCTGAATAATACCGGAAAGGTTATCGGTGATTCATGGTTTGTATTCTATGGACAGGAATCCAGTCCTGACGGAAGCACTGTCTTTTTTGCCGATCAGGGACAGAATCGTGAAATGATCTCTATAGATTTCGTAAAATTAAACCCAGCCGTTTCAAAAATTGTTTTTGTCCTTACCATAAATGAAGCCCTGGAAAAGCATCTGAATTTCAGCATGATCAAAGACGCGTATATCCAGATTACCGATGCTTCAAACACTGAATTAGTCAGTTTCAAAATGGATGAATACTATTCCAACGTTACTTCCATGATGATAGGCGAAATATACCAGCATAACGGCATCTGGAAATTTAACGCGATCGGAAACGGCGTTTCCAGAGATCTCGCCGGACTCTGTGAATTATACGGAGTTCAGGTTATTTAAAAGGAGGACTATCATGTTAACATTTGAAACCATCAACGAATTAACTCTGAAAGTTACCTGTACCGGCAATGATGTTCTTTTTGTAAAAGCAGGAGCTTTTATAGCCGGAGACAATTCCGGCCCAAAGAATTACCGGTTTGAAAAAGTTCTTCTCGGCCCGCAGCAGAATCTCGGGCAGGCCCTGTTCGGACAGCTGGCACGAAGAGTCACTGGTGAAAACCTTCCATTGATGAAAGTCAATCTGAACGGTGATTCCGTTACATATTATGCAAACTACGGACAACATGTTGTGATCTACCAGCTGGCCCAGGGCGAAACTATTTCTGTTGAATCTGAGAACATTCTGGCATTTACTCAGGACTGTGATTATAGCGTCCGCTTTATCGGTGTCGGAGTTCTCTCCCAGAAAGGACTTGCTACTTCAACACTCACTGCACGCGGCAAGAATGCATATGTTGCAGTACTGTCAGACGGCAACCCAATCGTACTGAGCAATATTGGTAAAAACAATACCATTTCTGTCGATCCTGATGCAGTCATCTGCTGGGTAGGAAACGGCCACTGCGATCCAAGTGTTACTGCCGATGTATCCTGGAAAACCTTCATCGGACAGGCATCCGGCGAATCTTATCAGTTTGAATGGCACGCCGGAGACAACGTTACGGTTATCATTCAGCCATCAGAACGCCAGGGGGGAATTCGCGTAAGCATGGACTAATCCGGATAGAAGAAGAGGCAGAACTCATCACGTCAGTTCTGCCTCTTTCTTTAAGCATTTTTCCAGTAATGCTTCCGAAAATAATTTTCCGCTTTCCATCTCCATTACGTTTTCTTTTAAGTCTTCTTTTAAATCCTCTTTTAAACGAAACATCTTCCCAAATCCATCCGGAACGCATCCAAAGTCGCTCTCTTCTACCATAGAAACATCAAACTCACTGTCTCCGGCAGCCAGAATATATCCGGGATTCATTTTTTTCCGAAGTCGTTTCACAGCCATCCCTTTATTCAGCTTCTTAGGAACAACATATACTTTTTCTCCATTATGAAACACATCCACCAGTTCCGTCTTCAGCGTTTTGTTCAGATCCTTAATCACTTCATCCGGCTTTTCACATTTTGTAAAAACAAAAAGCTCATCTATAAATCTTACTTCAAATTTCCGCCGCGGATCCACTTCAAGAATACCGATGGCCTTATCCAGCTGTGGTCTGCTTTCCGCGATCATCTTCAAGGATTCGTAATACCATTCTTTGTCCCGTTCGCCATTCACAAGTAATACACCGCCATTGCAGACAAGTGCATACGGTATAGCTCCTATATGCAGATTGATACGTCTGTATTGTTCTTCCGTCCTCGTAGAAGTTGGTACAATCAGCATCTTGTCATTTACTTCTTTTAACAACGAGTAGGTTCTTTCAGAAATAAATGAGATTTCCCGTCCATTATATAACTCAACGTTTAATTTTTTCTCTCCGATATCATGCTTATATGAATATATAATCGTGTTATCCATATCAACGCACAAAATATTTTTCATCCATTTTCTCCAAAAAGAATGTGGTACAAGTGTTCCCTGCACCACATTCATGAAACTTCATAACTGCTTCATACATTCACAATCATATCACTTTTTAATTTACTTTGAAACGATTGCCTTTCTGATAAGATCCACCGGTATGATCAGTATGGCAAGTGCCATGGATACCAATAAAGCCTTAGGCTCAAGCATGGTTGTGCTGAATACTTTTCCACCAATCTCAATGATGATCGTCTGAAGCACAAAAATCGCACCCATTACCAGTAAGAAGTTCTTGTTCTCGCTAATGTGCTCAAACAGGTTAAACTTCTCTGATCTCGTATTCAGACTGTTAAAGATGATCGCATAGATGAAAAATGCAAACATAAATGTCTTCTCATAAAGCTCCGGATCTGCACATGATGCCGGTGTTACAAAGCTTGTAATACCGCCAATATTCTCAAGAATCAAAATAGATCCCAGAGTAATAAAGATAGCACTCGTACCAATCGCAGATTTAATATAAGAAGTCAGGATATTATCTGTTCTCTTTGCCGGCTGGTCATTCATGTATCTGTTCAGAATCGGCTCACCGCCAAATGCCATAGCTGCCAGTGTATCCATGATCAGGTTGATCCACAGAATCTGGACAATGGAGAACGGCTCTGTCCATCCAAGTATCGGAGCGATAATGTTCATTAACAATGTACTGATATTTACAGTAAGCTGGAAAATAAGGAACTTACCAACAGATTTAGCCATTGTTCTACTGTTAAGTACACAGTCCTTAATAGATGTCAGACTGTTGTTAAGAATAACAACATCTCCGGCCTCCTGCGCAACTGCTGTACCATCTCCCATTGCAAAACCGATATCTGCCTGTTTCAATGCCGGAGCATCGTTGACACCGTCACCGGTCATACCACAGACATTGTCAAGCTGCTGTGACATAGATACCAGTCTCTTCTTATCAAGAGGTTTCGCTCTGCTGACTACCTTCAGATTTGGAAGAACTTTCTTAAGTTCTTCATCAGACATCTTCTCTAACTGCTCATGAGTGAGAACAACATCCTTCTTCTCATCCATAAGGATTCCCGCTTCTTTTGCAATCGCAACAGCAGTTTCTTCCGCATCACCGGTAACCATGACTACCTGGATTCCTGCATGGTTAAGAATCTCAACTGTCTCGATTGCATCTGTTCTTACATTATCACGCAGACACAGAACAGCCATAAGAACGGTTTTCGCACCGTCGATCTTTGCTACGGAGAGAAGCTTCATTGTTCTCTTCGCCTGTGCGTGCATCTGTTCTTTTACTTTATTCTTATCTGCTTCTGTGAACTCTTTTTCTTCTCCGTCAGGAAGCATATAGTGTGTTACTTTCTCAATGATGTTCTCTGTAGCACCTTTCCAGTAAACAAGTCCATTCTTAAGTGTTACAGTTGCACATTTCTTCTCTGAATCAAACCCGCTGATGTCTTCTACCTTATCCGGATCGTTGTCTGAATCATTGTATCCATGATTGAGCGCATAAGAAAGCAGCGCTCTGTCCATGTTGTTACTGCCGATGGCTTTTCCTTCGGCAGAAACCTTTGCAAGGTTATTCAGGGTAATTGCCTCAATAAACTCTTTGTTCTGAATAGAATCAATGATATCGCCTTTACCTGTGATAAACTCAACCAATGACAGATTTCCTTCTGTGATTGTTCCTGTTTTATCACTGAACAGCACGTTCATATAAGCTGAATCAGAGAATGCTGCTTTATGGCTGACAAGAATATTCTTCTTATACATGGACTCTGTATTCATTGACTGAACCAGACTGTTCATCATCGGAAGACCTTCCGGAACTGCCATGATTACGATAGATGCCATAAGCATAACTGCCTCTGCGATAACAAGAAGAACTGAAACAACTGTAATTGCTTCGTCCGCTCTTACAAGAGTCAGCACAACATGTAAGATACCAGCAATTGCCGCTGCAGAGACACCTAATTTACCGATTCCTGCTGCAACCCCCTCCAGTTTAAGGCTGGAAGTATCTTTTCTCTCTTCTTCCTCATCAGTATCAGTCAGTGCTTTATTAATCTTTCCTAATTCTGAGTTATCGCCGATGACTGTTGCAACCATATATCCTTCACCGGAAGTTACTACAGAACCCATGAAAACTTTTCCTACTGAGGAATAATCAGTGGATTCTGCATCAGCCATATCTGACACTGCTGCCTTGTTTTCATCTCTTGACTCACCGTTTAAGGCAGCCTGGGAAACTTTGATTTTTCCTTCAAATATTAAGCCATCGGCCGGAACTTTATCTCCCGCCTGTACAAGAATCGTGTCGCCTTTCACAATCTCGCTTGTAAGAATATTGACAAGCTTTCCGTTTCTCATAACTTTGGCATAAGTTTTACTGTATTCTTCCTGAAGTGCTTCACTTCTTGAAGTATTTCTGTATTCTGACAAAGTACTGAATCCGGTGGCAAGTGCGATTGCGATTACAATACTGATGATCTCTACAACGTCATTTCCGCCAGATAATGCCGGGACAAAAATTCCAAGAATTGCCAGGATCACTTTAAGCGCCAGTGCCGCACACAGAACTTTGATCCAGATATCATCAAATGCGCCGATAAACATGGACCAGAGTGACTCTGTTTCCTTCTTGGCAAGCTCATTGGTGCCATATTTCGCTTTACTTTCATTAACCTGCGAATCGGATAATCCGCACATTAATTGTTTTTTGTTCATATCACTCATATATCTGAATGACCTCCTCATTTTAATCTCTTATAAGAACAAATTCCTACCAGCGAGGTTGACTATAGTGACAGGATTTTGACTTATATATCTCATACTCTTACGCTTTTATACCAGAATCTCTCTCTGAAATAAAAGACTGTTAGATATTCACAAAAGAGGAACTATCGCATAGTCCCTCTTATTCGTAAATAAATGGTTATCTCCAATACTCAGGATTATGAAAATCTTCGGCAGAGTTCTCCAATTCCCGGATCGGTTGTTCCATTTCCCATCGCATTAAATTTCCACTCACCGTTATGTCTATATATTTCCCCAAAAATCATCGCAGTCATTCCTGAATAATTTTCGGTCAGATTATATTTGCACATTTCTTTATTGTTTCTGGCATCAACCAGACGGATAAAGGCATTTTCAATCATTCCGAAATGCTGTTTTCTCTGAACTGCCTGATAAATATTTACAACAATAACGATCTTATCGTATTCAGCCGGAACTCTTGACAGGTCGATAACAATCTGTTCGTCATCTCCTTCTCCCTCTCCGGTAAGGTTATCTCCCATATGATTTACTGTGCCGGATTTATGTTTCAGATTTCCGAAATATACTAAATCGGTTCTGTCCACGAATTTTCCATTCTTCAGCATGATTGCAGAAGCATCGCAATCGATTGCCTGATGTGTTGTAGCAGCGCCGCCAAACAACGTTGCGAAGAATCCACCACCACCGCCACCTGACGGTTTCGCTTCATCCCATCCAAGTCCGACAATAACCTTCGCTAATCCTGCATTATCCTTTGACAGATTTACTTTCTGTCCTTTCTGTAAGCTGACTGACATAAGTTTTCCTCCTATTCCACTGCGATACCATAGCTATTGCACAAAGCAGCTAAGCCGCCCTGATAACCGCTTCCGATGGCATTGAATTTCCACTCATTACCATTCTTATATAATTCGCCAAATACAACTGCAGTTTCGATAGAGAAATCCTCGCCAAGATCATAGCGAAGAATCTCCTGTCCTGTAGCCTCGTTAACAATTCTTACAAAAGCATTGGAAACCTGTCCAAAGTTCTGACGTCTCTCCTCCGCTTCATAAATCGTAACGGTAAATGCAATCTTTGTTATATTTGCAGGAATCTTTGAAAGATCGATTTTTATCTGTTCATCATCTCCATCGCCTGCTCCGGTAAGGTTATCTCCCATATGCTGAATCGCACCGGATGGATGTGTAAGATTTCCATAGAATACAAAATCCTTCTGATCGGAAACTTTTCCGGAATCAGTCAGACAAAATGCTGCTGCATCAAGATCGAAATCTCCGCCTGTATCAAATGCATTGATATCCCATCCTATACCAACAACCACATTTTTGAGTCCCGGATTTTCTTTTGTAAGGCTTACTTTCTGGCCCTTTTTTAAACTAATCGGCATATCTTTATCCTCCTATGCTACTTCAATACCATAATGACCGCAGAGTGCTGCAAGTCCGCCCTGGAAACCACTTCCAATGGCATTAAACTTCCACTCTCCGTTATGTCTGTAAAGCTCTCCGACAACTACAGCAGTCTCAATGGAGAAATCCTCTCCAAGATCGTAATGGATCAGTTCCACATTATTTGCTTCATCTACCAGACGGATATAAGAATTGGAAACCTGTCCAAAATTCTGGCGTCTTTCTTCCG
>ERZ831773.3079-NODE-3079-length-11552-cov-3.353223_pt1 | contig 11552 bp, 7 predicted proteins | sample MGYA00519696_ERZ831773 | MGnify/ENA primary metagenome ERZ831773 (study PRJEB31850, sample SAMEA3708720) | human gut metagenome | biome: human gut; feature: human-associated habitat; material: faeces | place: China | collected 2014 ...
GCCGAAAGGCGGTCCCACGCTTAATTAAAATGAATTTACTTACCACTCCAGAACGCGGACGCGAATTACATTGGCCATGTGCTGAACGTCCTCAATGACGCGTTCCGCCACCTTCGTGCCGAGGTCCACCATGGTGTAGGCGTATTCGCCCCGGGACTTGTTGCTCAGGTTCTCCACGTTGACCCCGTCCCGGCCGAACAGGCTGGTGATGTTCGCCAGCATACCGGGAACATTCTTGTGCAGGATGCACAGCCGCTCCACGCCGCTGCGGTCCATCACCATATCCGGCAGATTGACGCTGCGGCGGATGTTGCCGTTTTCCAGATAGTCCGTCAGCTCGTCCACCGCCATGGCGGCGCAGTTCTGCTCGCTCTCCGGTGTGGAGGCGCCCAGATGGGGCATGGCGATGACATGGGGCGCGGTGAGCAGCCGGTTATTGGGGAAGTCCGTGACGTATACCGCCACCTTGCCGGTATCCAGTGCCGCCAGTATGGCCTCATCATCCACGATCTCGCCCCGGGCCAGATTGATGACCCGTACGCCCCGCTTCATGGCGGCAATGGCATCGGCGTCGATCATGTGGGCCGTTTTTCCCGTGTAGTGGATGTGCAGAGTAACGTAATCCGCCCGCTTATAAAGGTCATTGATATCCTTGACCACATGAACGTGGCGGTCCAGCCGCAGGGCGGTGTCCACGGACAGGAAGGGATCGTAGCCGTAAACATCCATGCCGAGGGAAATAGCGGTGTTGGCCACAATGGAGCCGATGGCACCGAGGCCAATGATGCCCAGCGTCTTTTTGTAAAGCTCCGGTCCCACAAAGGCGGACTTGCCCTTTTCCACCACAGTAGCCACCTCCACGCCGGAGGCCGCCTGCTCCCGGACCCAGCGGATAGCGCCGGGAATATCACGAGAGCTCATCAGCATGGCGCAGACCACCAGCTCTTTTACGGCGTTGGCGTTGGCACCGGGGGTGGAGAACACAGGGATGCCCGCCGCCGCGCAGCGGTCCAGCGGGATGTTGTTCACGCCCACGCCCGCCCGGGCGATAGCCAGCAGGCTGGGGTTGAACTCCATGTCCAGCAGCTTGGCGGAGCGAACTAAAATCCCCTGAGGGTCCTGTACCTCATCGCCCACTTCATACAGTGCGGCGTCAAAACGGTTCAGGCCCACAGGGGAAATCTTGTTCATGGTTTGAATGCGATACATATTCATGATCTCCTTGGCGGCTCCAGCGAGCCGCATTACTCCCGCCGGAACGTGCGGCGCTTGCGCCGCTTCCGCCGAGGCACTTTCCATTATAGCGGAACCGCCGGGGGAATCAATGTCCGAACAGTCAAAAAACGGCGGGCTTTGCCAGTGTTCTTTGGCGAAAAGGGCGGTTTGACCGCGAACGGGGAAACAAATGGGAAAAAATTCGGAATTTCAGCGGAAAATATGAAATTTCCCATTGAAATTAGAGAAAGCGTGCATTATAATAATAGGCTGTGCAAAAATCCTTTAGATAGGAAAGGACATTCAGATTATGCAGAACGAACATTTGAGAAACGTAGCCATTATCGCCCACGTTGACCATGGCAAGACAACGCTGGTGGACGAGATGCTCAAGCAGGGCGGCGTCTACCGGGAAAATCAGGAGGTTGTGGACCGCGTGATGGACTCCGGCGATCTGGAGCGGGAGCGCGGTATTACCATTCTGGCCAAGAACACCGCCGTCCGATATAAGGACGTAAAGATCAACGTGGTGGACACCCCGGGCCACGCCGACTTCGGCGGCGAGGTGGAGCGCATTTTGAAGATGGTCAACGGTGTCATCCTGCTGGTGGACGCCGCTGAGGGTCCCATGCCTCAGACCCGCTTCGTCCTCAGCCGCGCACTGGAGCTGGGTCACCGGGTCATTGTGGTGGTCAACAAGATCGACCGTCCCGACCAGCGCATCCACGAGGTCATCGACGAGGTGCTGGAACTGCTGATGGACCTCAACGCCACTCCCGAGCAGCTGGACTCCCCCATGCTGTTCTGCTCCGGCCGGCAGGGCACGGCCTCCTATTCCCCCGATGTGCCGGGCACGGACCTCAAGCCGTTGTTCGAGACCATTCTGGAGTACATCCCCGCTCCCGAGGCGGATGTGGACCAGCCGTTCCAGATGCTGGTCAGCTCCATCGACTATAATGAGTTCGTGGGCCGCATCGCCATCGGCCGCATCGAGCGCGGCACTCTGAAGCAGAATCAGGAGATTGCCGTTTGCAACTACCATGACCCGGACGCCGCCCCCAAGAAGGCCAAGGCCGTGTCCATTTACGAGTTTGAGGGTCTGGCTCGGAAGCAGGTGACGGAGTCCACCGCCGGCAACATCATCGCCATGAGCGGCATCCCCGACATTACCATCGGCGATACCATCTGCGCACCCTCCGCCGTGGAGCCGCTGCCCTTTGTGAAGATCAGCGCCCCCACGCTGGAGATGACGTTCTCCGTCAACGATTCCCCCTATGCCGGCCGGGAGGGTAAGTTTGTCACCTCCCGTCAGATTCGCGAGCGTCTGTACCGCGAAACGCTGAAGGACGTTTCCCTGAAGGTCACGGATACCGACCGCGATACCGCGTTCAATGTGGCGGGCCGGGGCGAGATGTCTTTGTCTATCCTTATCGAGACCATGCGCCGTGAAGGCTACGAGTTTCAGGTTTCCCCCCCGCGTGTGCTGTATCAGGAGATCGATGGCAAGAAGTGCGAGCCCATTGAGCGCCTTGTGGTGGACGTTCCCAGCGACTGCGTAGGCGCGGTCATTGAAAAGCTGGGCCAGCGCAAGGGCGATCTGGTGGAAATGACCCCTGTGGGCGACCGCATGAAGGTGGAGTTCCTGATTCCCGCCCGGGGCCTGTTCGGCTACCGCAATGATTTCCTCACCGACACCAAGGGCGAGGGCATCATGGCCTCCGTGTTCGATTCCTACGCCCCCTATAAGGGCGACATCCAGCGCCGGGGCATGGGCAGCCTGATCTCCACCGAGACCGGCGAGTCCATTACCTATGGCCTTTATAATGCGCAGGAGCGCGGTACGCTGTTTATCGGCGCCGGCGTCCCGGTGTACGAGGGCATGATCATCGGCGTTGCCAACCGAGGCGAGGACATTGTGGTGAACGCCTGCCGCAAAAAGCAGCTCACCAACACCCGTGCCTCCGGTTCTGATGACGCTCTGCGGCTGGTGCCGCCCCGCCAGATGAGCCTCGAGCAGTGCTTGGAGTTCCTGGCGGACGATGAGCTGCTGGAGGTCACCCCCAAGAGCCTGCGGATGCGCAAGGCCATTTTGAACCACGAGCAGCGCATGAAGTCCCTGAAGGGCAAAAAGTAAAAACCGTACAGCCCGCCGAGCCATCCCCGGCGGGCTGTGTTTTAAGCAAAGGAGTATTGTATGAAAAAATTACTGAGCACCTGTCTGGCCGCCCTGCTGCTTTTGAGCATGGCCGGGTGCGGCAAGACCGACACGGCTGTTGTTGACGCTGCTAAAACCGATACAACTGAGCCTAAGACAGAGGGGGTCGGCACCCACCGCGCCGAAATTGAAATTCAGGACTATGGCACCGTCACCGTGGAGCTGGACGGAGACGCCGCGCCCATCACCGTGCAGAACTTCATGGACCTTGCCAACGCCGGCTTTTATAACGGCCTGACGTTCCACCGCATCATCGCCGGGTTCATGATGCAGGGCGGCGACCCCAACGGCAACGGCACCGGCGGCTCCGAGAATACCATCAAGGGCGAATTTTCCGCCAACGGTGTGGAAAATCCCCTGTCCCACATCCGGGGCGCCATTTCCATGGCCCGGGCGCAGGACATGGACAGCGCCAGCTCCCAGTTTTTCATCTGCCATGCCGACAGCACATTTCTGGACGGTCAGTACGCCTGCTTCGGCTATGTGACGGACGGTATGGACGTGGTGGACGCGGTCTGCGAGGCCGCTCAGCCCACGGACGATAACGGCACCATCCCGGCGGATCAGCAGCCGGTCATCACCGAGGTTCGCATGATCGACTGAATTGAAAATGTAAATGCCCCGGAGGGAAGTCAGAACTTCTCTCCGGGGCATTTTTTCGCCTCCCGGCTTTCCAGCGGCGGTGCCCTGTGCGACAATGCTGTCAAAAGGATTGGGAGGAAACGGTATGAGACAGCGCAGAGCGCCCGCACCTATTACGGCGCGGCAGATCGATACATTCAGGCGGGAGCTGACACAGCGGGAGTGCAGCCCCGGTACGGTGGAAAATTACGTCCGCAGCGTTCGGGCCTTCGCCCGCTGGAACCGGGAGGCCCCTGTGACCCGCGGCCGCGCCGCGGAGTGGAGGCGAAGCCTTGCGGAAACACATGCCCCCGCCACTGTCAACGCCATGCTGGCGGGGCTGAGTAAATTTTTCGCTCTGACGGGCCGGGAGGACTGCCGGGTGCGCCCGCTGCGGCTCCAGCACCGCAGCTTTCGCTCGGCGGAGCGGGAGCTGAGCCGCGCGGAGTACCGCAGCCTTGTCTGTACCGCCCGCGCAGAGGGCCGGGAACGGTTGGCGCTGCTGATGGAAACGGTCTGCGCCACCGGGATTCGGGTGGGCGAGGTCCGCTATATCACGGTGGAAGCGGCCCGACGGGGCCGCGCGGACATTGCGCTGAAGGGAAAACTCCGCACGATTCTCCTTCCCGCCCGTCTCTGTCGGCGGCTCTTGAAATTCGCCGGGAAAAACAAAATCGCCTTTGGCGCGATCTTCCTCACCAAAAGCGGCCGCCCTTTGAGCCGCACGCAGATTTGGGCGGAGATGAAGCGCCTGTGCGCCAAGGCGGGCGTGGCGGCGGAGAAGGTGTTTCCCCACAATCTGCGCCACCTCTTTGCCCGCACGTTTTACGAATCGTGCCGGGATGTTGTAAAGCTGGCGGACATTCTGGGCCACAGCTCCGTGGAGACCACCCGGCTCTACCTCCTGACCACCGGTGCGGAGCACCTTCGCCAGTTGGAGTGGCTGCGGCTCCTCTGTTAGACAAAATAACCATTTTGTCAACAAATAGCGCTTTGCTTGTCGCCGCAGGAAAAGTAGGAGGGATTTTTTCAAGAAAAAGCGCACGGAAACAGACCGGCTCAAGGGGCCGGTCCGCTCTCATGCGCTTCTTTTAGGGGAATTGCTTGCTTTTTTAAAGGCTTTCCGCTATGATTGGGTCAACGAACGGGACAGTGCGTGGGCCTTTGACCGCGCTGTTGACAAAATGGTTATTTTGTCTGCCGCTGTCCCGGAAAGCAGGGAGGACCGGGGATGGGCTACGAATTTAAACGGCCGGACGCAACGGCCATGGAGCGGGTGCTGGCGCGGCACCCCGCCGACCCGGAGGGCGCGGTGCTGCGCCTTGCGTGGCAGGCGGGCCTCAGCCGGGAGGAAATTGCGGGCCTGACATGGCCGCAGGTGGATTTGACGGACAGCGTCCTGTACCTGTCCGACCGCACCGTGCCGCTGGAGGGCGACACCCTGAACTGCCTCCGCCGGCGCCATGAGCAGTACGCCGCCGTGTCCGACCATGTGGTGATCTCGGACCGCTACAAGCGCCCCATGCCGCCGGAATCCGTGTCCCGTCTGGCCCGGAACGCGTTGGATGCCGAGGACCTGCGGGTGAGCCTGAAGGATCTGCGTCAGGATTTTGTCATCCGCCAGTTGGAAATCCATGACTGGCCCTACGCCGCCCGCGTCAGCGGCATGGCGGTCTCCACCCTTCGGGGCGCCTTCTCCCAATATTTCCGCCCCAAGGAGGAAAAGCGCCCGGAGCCGCCGGGCAATATACAGGAGCGGGAATACCTCCTTTGGCGGATTTTGCAGCAGGAGGGCGGCTCCCTTGTGGGTATGGCCCTGTGGATGAGCTGGAAACTGAATATGCAGCCCGGCGAGATCTTGGAGCTTACATGGCCGCAGGTGGACTTCGACCGCGACGTCATCACCCTTCCGGACCGCGAGATCCCCATGGGCAGCCGCCTCAGCCGCCAGCTTCGGGACGCCTGGGACCACCGCCGTGACCCCGCCCAGCCCCGCATCATGCTGGCCCCGGCCACCGGCCGCCCCATGGACCTTGCCCGCCTCTCCACCATCACCCGCACGGCCCTCATCCACGGCGGGCTGGAGGACATCAGCCTCGGCGACCTTTGCCGCTGGAGCCGCCGGGATGACCGCCGCCGTGCGCTGCTGGCCGCCCTGAAGGAAACCGGCTCCCTGACCCGCGAGGAGGTCATGACCCGTCTCGGCATCACGAAAAATGCCGCCCTCACGCTCCTGAACGCCCTCCGCGCCGAGGGCGCGGTGCTCCGCGTCGGCAGCCGCTACTACCCCGCCGATGCGGTCACGCCCCCGGACGCCCAGCCCGCCGCCGTGCTGGCTTTCCTCCGGGAAAACGGCCCTGCCGCCCGCAAGGCCATCGCCGCCCGCTTGGGCCTTCCCCCGGCGCAGACCGCCGCGCTGCTGCATCGAATGGCGGCGGAGGGCCGCCTCGTCCTCACCGGCAAGCGCTACGCCCTCCCCACCGATTCCCCCGACTGACCCTCCCTACAAACGCCACACTTACAAACAACAAAAAACACGGAAATTGCGTTATTTCCGTGTTTTTTTACATCTGAATTACGAACCGCGCAAATCTATTTACATTCCGCCCGCCCCCTGCTAAATTGAGCTTGCGAAACAAAGCTGCGGGCAAACTGCCTCCAAGCTCCGCGCTTGGTGTAGGCTCGTAACGCCCGACGCAAGTCGGGCCGTTCCCATTCTCCATTCGCAAACCAGCGAAGCGTTTGCGGATGGAAAAGCGAGGAGAAGGCTCGTCCGATATCGGCCAAACCGCTTGCGGTTCGGCGATATCTCAGAGCCATCGACGAGCAGGCTAGCCCCGACACGAAACCCGGAACCCGGGGGCGGGGACTCCAAGGCGCTGTTTCGACATTTTATAAGGAGGAAACCCCATGAAGAAGTTCCTTTCTCTGGTACTGGCTCTGGTGATGACCATGTCTCTGGTCACTGTCAGCGCCGGTGCCAAGGACTTCGCCGATGACAGCAAGATCACCTACAAAGAAGCTGTCGACGTGATGTCCGCCGCGAAGGTTATCGACGGTTATACCGACGGTTCCTTCAATCCCACCGCCACTCTGACCCGTGGCGCTGCCGCCAAGATCATCTGCAACCTGATCCTTGGCCCCACCACCGCGTCCGCCCTGGTGGCTGACGCCGCTCCTTACAAGGATGTTCCTACCAACCACACCTTCGCTGGCTACATCGCTTACTGCCAGAAGGAGAAGATCATCTCCGGTTACGCCGACGGTACCTTCCGTCCCGCCGCTTCCCTGACCGGCTATGCCTTCATGAAGATGCTGCTGGGCGCCCTGGGCTATGATGCCGAGGTCGAGCAGTACACCGGCGCTAACTGGTCCATCAACGTTGCCAAGCGCGCCATGAACATCGGCCTGAAGGACGGCCTGATCGGCGACTTCAACGGCGTCAAGGCTGTGACCCGTGAAGAGGCTTGCCTGTACGCTTTCAACACCCTGCAGGCTACTATGGTCGAGTATTCCGCTAAGACCTCTGTTTCCACTAACGGCACTACCGTCGTTATCGCCGGCTCTGAGGCCAAGGATGTTGTCAACACCGGCAAGACCGATAGCAACATCGACAAGGACGGCAAGATGCAGTTCGCTGAGAAGTACTTCGAGGACCTGAAGCTGGATAAGACTTCCGATGATTTCGGCCGTCCCGCCAACAAGTGGAACGTGAAGAAGGAAGAGGTCGGCACCTATGCCAACACTCCCGACGCCACCTTCACCAAGAAGGTCACCAAGGCTGACGTTTACAATGCGATCGGCAAGACCGTTTATGACGATCTGAAGGATGGCGACGCCACTCTGACCACCTACTTCGACGGTGATGGGACCAAGGTCAAGGCTGCCGATGTTGACTCCACTTGGGCCAACAAGAACGACACCGGCAAGGTCAACTCCACCGGCAACGGCGACCTGACCGAGATCTATGTTGATGACGACAACAATGTCACCATCGTCACCATTCGTACCTATGTCTTCCAGGCTGCCACCGATTATGACGCCAAGAAGGAGTCTGTCAACCTGACTCAGGATGGCTCCAAGGCCGACAACCTGACCAACGCTGCCAAGACTATCGTTCTGAACGACCGCACTGTTGAGGCCGAGGACTACGCTGTGGTCAAGGACCTGAAGGCTGACGATTACGTTCTGGTCACCGCCGTGAAGAACGGCTCCGGCTATGACGTGAAGTCCGTTGAGAAGGCCGAGGTCAAGACCGTTGAGGTCTCCGGCTACAAGCTGAACGACTCCGTGGACGCTGCTTCCACCACCTACAAGTACAACGCCAACGCTGACTCCATCAAGGGTACCTCTTACAACGTCGGTAAGCAGGCTACTCTGGTTCTCGATAAGTATGGCTACATCATCGCTGTCGAGGAGTCCGTGGTCCTGTCCGACTATGTGTACATCGAGAAGTTCGGCTCCACCTCCAGCCTGAACGCCAAGGCTCTGGCTAACGCCATCTTCGCCGACGGTACTGACGCTGAGATCACCGTCAAGGAAGTTCTGGGCGTGAAGAACAAGACCACCATTGCTAACTATGGCACTTCCATGGCTGGCTGGTACACCTACAGCAAGAACACTGCTAACGAGTATACTCTGTATGCCATCGAGAGCAAGTATAACCAGAAGGCTGACTCCTTCTCCGGCAAGGACACTGTTGTTTCCGAGAACGGCAAGGTCAACCCCATCAAGGGCACTCTGAGTGGCGTTCTGGCTAACGACGATACCGTCATTCTGGTCTCCGACAAGGACGACGACATCACCGTTTACACCGGCGTGAAGAACTTCCCCGGCGTGAAGCTGACCTCTGCTTCCAGCAAGGCTACCGTTTCTGCTGTCGTTAAGACCTCCAACGGCTATGCTTCTCTGGTTTACATCGATGTTGACGGTTCTGCCACCATCACCGGCGACAAGAACTCCAACCTCGTGTATGTTGTTGAGTATGATGGCAAGTATGTCACCAAGGACAACGAGACCTTCTACAAGTACACCGTGCTCGATGGCGAGGACGAGGTCAAGATCGAGGCTGACAACCAGATCCAGAACATCACCGGTTCTGTTTACGGTGTTGCCAACTACCTGACCAAGAGCGGCGACCGTTACACCGACTTCCAGCTGGTCAAACAGGATAAGGACGTTGTTGTTTACGGCACCGGTTCCTCTGACATCAAGCAGAGCGCTGGTACTCTGGTCCTCGGCGCCGATAAGTTTGTTGTCGCTTCCGACGCTAAGATCACTCTGGTTACCACCAAGGGCGCTGCCGTTCTGAACAAGGACGCTGACGCTGCTTACGAGGTTTCCGCTAACATGACCGCTAAGGAGCTGGTGGATGCTCTGGCTACTGCCAACACCTACACCTACACCTATGCCGGTAAGACCACCGATAGCGACAACGAGGTCCTGAAGGAGCTGTATGTCACTGTCACCGCCGCTACCGCTTCCAATGGCAACAACAACCAGAACACCAATACCGAGGCTGGCACCGCTACCGTTGATTACACCGTTGCTTCCAACGGCACTCTGCGCTACAAGCTGAACTACACCGCACCCAGCTACGTTGCTGACAATGCGACCGTGAAGTTCGACCTCGATGTTTATGCCAGCGGCAAGTTCTATGACACCATCAGCTATCAGAACGGTAAGAAGCTGAGTGCTGGCGAGTTCACTGTCACCGATCGCGCCTTTGGTTATCCCGATGACGAGGAGCTGACCTTCGAGATGAGCAACATCACCTTCTCCGCTGTCAAGGTCGAGTACAAGGGCACCGGCGCTAAGGTCACCGGTCAGGACAAGACTCTGACCGTTGGTACCGACACTCTGGACTTCACTCTGGACACCACCGCCACTTCCGGCACTGTGAACTACACTGTGACTCAGGGCAAGAACACTTTGAAGACTGGCTCTATCGATCTGGCCACCTCCAAGGTTGTGTCTGTGACCGGCCTGACCATCACCGATGACGCCGCTGTGGTTGTCACCATCACCGGCATGGATAAGCTGGCCGAGACCTACAAGGTGACCGTGCCTGCTACCGTTGGCAAAGTGACTCTCGCTGCCAGCGAGACCTCCGGCATCACCGCCGGCGAGGGCGTTTCCATTACCGCTTCTACCAGCGACACCAGTGTTTACGGTTATCTCGTGAAGATCGCCGGCGTTGGCGAGAATCTGGTGCAGTCTGGCGCGCCTGCTACGTTCGTCATTACTGTCAACAGCGATGTTGAGATTAAGGCTTCTGATGTGACCGTCACCGAGATTGCGAAGCTGACCGTCGATACTGCCAGCGATGCTGCCAAGAAGGCTTATTCTGGTAATACTATCACCCTGACTTTCAACCGCGATGTGGACGCTGCTACGGTGTCTGGCATTGTGGTGAAGGATGCCGCTAACACTGTTGCCGCAAACACTGCTGTTTCCGGCAATGTTGTCACCCTGACTGTGGTTGGCACTGCGGCTGCTGGCTGGACGGTTGAAGTTCCGGCTACCGTTGCTGATGCTGCTTATGCCGATAATACCATTGGCGCCGCTGCTACTCTGACTCTGGTTGCTAAGGCGTAGTTTACGGCGCTTGACCGGAAATCAATTTTTGAATGGTTAATGAAATAGCTTGTTCGGTGTCTTTTCAATAGACTGCTGGATTGGCTGTCGAAAAAAGTTCAAAAATTGATGAAAGTCACAAAAAAGGACTCCCCGTGAGGGGAGTCCTTTTTGCTTGCCTTTCACCGGGCCTCTCAAATTTGCGCGCGGATACCGGAACGGCTTTTTTGCGTCAGCGGATGCCGTAGAGCGTGTAATCGTGGGCAGCGGAAAAGAAAAGGTAGCCGCTCTTGTTGTAACCCAGCCGCAGACCCTGTAATTCATCAAAGGTGCAGGTGGCTGTGCCCATACCGGCGCTGCCGCCGATATAAAGCAGACGGACGGTTCGGCTGCTGTCCCCCAGCGGCAGAAAGATCAGCAGGTACGGTGCTGCGTTCACCACGCCGAGGCTGCTGTTGGAGGCCGAGCTTGTGCTGCGCGTGGAGGCGGTGCCCTCGGCGCTTATGGTGAATGTATACGCCGCATCTGCATAGTCCGCCGCACTCAGAACCACCGCCTGATAGCTGCCCCAGTCAATGCCGCTCAGGTCGATCCGGCCTGCGGCGCTGTTGCTGATCTCGTTGTGCAGCACGCCGATTTTTTCGGCTTTTCCCAGCTTGCCGAGCATGGCCCCGTCGATCTTGTCCCAGTTGTCGTTGAATTCCTCCACGAGAATGCGATCCGTCCCCGCTCAGCAGGACAGCGTTTTGACCCACGCCGTGACCCACGAACAGAAAAAACGGAATGGAAACAGCGGAACGGAGAGTACCTGTGGGTGATGGAATTCTTCGGCAAATCCGTTTAACACCGCTGAAACAGTGTGGAAGACGGCCCTATCGAATCTTCACACGCATGAGGCCACTGGTTCGAGTCCAGTAGTCTCCAC
>ERZ831773.3087-NODE-3087-length-11514-cov-5.483026_pt1 | contig 11514 bp, 10 predicted proteins | sample MGYA00519696_ERZ831773 | MGnify/ENA primary metagenome ERZ831773 (study PRJEB31850, sample SAMEA3708720) | human gut metagenome | biome: human gut; feature: human-associated habitat; material: faeces | place: China | collected 2014 ...
GTTACTGTTTACGGGTAGGCACTTTTGGAACCGAAAGTGCCGTAAGAAAACGTGGTGGAGGCAGGAATTTGCCGTATTTAAATGCGAAGCCACGGCAAATTCCGTTACTGAGCACGTATGCGTGAACAGTAACAAAAAAGTTATAAGAAAAGATGGAAACAGAAAGGAAGAAACGCAATGTACCGCTTATGTATATTTGATTTGGATGGAACTCTTTTAAATACGGTTTATGCGCTGACTTATGTGACAAATTTAACATTGGATGCATTCGGACTGCGCCATGTTACACCGGAGGAAACGAAACGGATCGTGGGAAATGGATACCGGATGCAGATGAAGCGCGCGCTGGTGCTGGCGGGGGATGAGAAGCTGGTTCATTATGAAGCGGCGCTTCCGATTTATATGGAGAATTTTTCTAAATACTGCCTGAAAGACGTAGAGCCATATGACGGTATCCGGGAACTGCTGGCGTCGTTAAAAGAGATGGGGGTACATGTGGCTGTCCTTTCGAACAAGCCGCATGAGCAGGCAATTGTGAATATTGAGACATTCTTTGGGAAAGGATATTTTGATGTGGTGCGCGGCGAGCAGGCGGGAACGCCGAAAAAACCGGCTCCAGACGGGGCGTTCGCCATTTGCCGGGAACTGGGTATAAAACAGGAAGAGTGTCTGTATCTGGGCGATACGAATACAGATATGGAAACTGGGCTGAATGCCGGAATGGACACGGTCGGCGTGCTCTGGGGCTTCCGTGACCGGGAAGAGCTGGAAGGCTGCCATCCGCAGTATATTGTGGCACATCCGTCGGAAGTAGCGGAGATTGTGAAGAAAAAGAATGAGTCACATGGAAGAATGGAGTAGTGTCTGCGTTTGTTCATAGCTGTGAAAAGAGAAACAGTTGTGAAAGAAAATGATATTTGAAAGAGTAATTCGAAATGTTTATTGAAAAACATTTACTGAAATAGAAGAAGTTAAGGGTAAAAAAGAAATATGGTAAAACACAAGAATGGATTTAAATGTAAATGGATATCATGGATGCTTGCTTTTTTGCTTGTCTTTTCCTGTGTTCTTACGGCGTGTACGCCACGGCGGGGAGCTTCATCGTCTAATTCATCGTCGAATCCGTTAAAAGGGGCAGATGCGTCTGGTGATACGCGCTTAAACGTTGTGACAACGCTATTTCCGTATTACGATTTTCTCCGGCAGATTGCCGGGGATTCGATCCGGCTGACGATGGTTGTTCCGGCGGGCATGGACAGCCATTCGTTCGAGCCGACGCCGGCGGACATGATCACGATCCAGAATGCAGATCTGTTAGTCTGCAACGGCGGTACGATGGAACAGTGGCTTTCGCAGGTGCTTGATTCCTTCGGGGAAGGCACCGGACCGAAGCGCGTCGTGACGATGATGGACTGCGTGGATGTAGTGCAGGAGGAGATCGTCGAGGGCATGGAAGATGGAGAGGCACACGATCATGGACATACGCATGTTCATGCGGATGGAACAGTTCATGCGGGTGATCACGATCATGAGTCGGAAGATCATGCTCACAGTGAAGAAGAACATGAGCCAGAGGACCATGTTTACAGTGAAGAAGAACACGACACAGAAGAGCATATTCACAGCGAGGATGAGCATGATATGGAAGATGTGGCGGTTCATGATGAAGATCACGCTCAAGAGTATCTGGATGAGGACGATGGTCACGGCGTCGAGATTGAATATGACGAGCACATCTGGACGTCCCCGGTCAATGCGAAAAAGCTGGCCGGCGTGCTGGCGGAGGTGCTGGCACAGGAAGATCCGGCGCACGCGGCTTCCTATGCGGAAAACTGCGCGTCCTATCAGGATAAATTGACGGAATTGGATGCAGAATTCAGAGAAGTTGTCTCCCATGCCAAGAGCCGTCTCGTCGTTTTCGGTGATAAATTTCCACTCCGGTACTTTTTCGATGAGTATGGGCTGGAATACAGGGCGGCATTTTCAGGATGCAGTACGGATACGGAGCCGAGTGCCAAGACCATCGCCTACCTGATCGATAAGGTGCGGGAGGAACAGATACCAGCCGTCTATTACCTGGAGCTTTCCAGCCCGCGCGTGGCGGAGATCATCGGGGAAGAGACGGGCGCGGAACCACTGTTGTTCCACTCCTGCCACAATGTGACGAGACACCAGTTTGATTCGGGCGTTACCTATCTGGAATTGATGGAGCAGAACGTAAAGAACTTGAAAAAGGGATTGTCATAAAAAGAATAGATGATTATGGAAAAAAGTCTTTAGCCATGGTGAATGTTTATGACAATAGAAGAGTAGAGCAGTAGTGAAAGGAATTATAGATGGGATTACTCTTAAAATGTGAGCATGTAGGTTTTGGTTATGAAAACCAGGATGCGGTGCTGGATGTGAACCTGGAGGTAAATGAGGGCGATTACATCTGCATTGTCGGGGAAAATGGTTCGGGAAAAAGTACCCTGATGAAGGGCATTCTGGGACTTTTAAAACCGACTTCGGGCAGGATTGAATATTCGGAAGAATTAAAAAAAGCCGGTATTGGTTACCTGCCGCAGCAGACCGACGCGCAGAAGGACTTTCCAGCGACTGTGTTTGAGGTGGTTATCTCCGGGTGTCTGGGAAAACGCGGCAGCCGCCCGTTTTATTCGATGAAAGAAAAGAAAGAGGCGCGGGCAAATCTGGATCGTCTGGGAATCCGAGATCTGGAAAAAAGCTGTTTCAGAGAGCTTTCCGGCGGTCAGAAACAGCGTGTTCTGATCGCGCGGGCGCTCTGTGCGACGGATAAACTGCTGATTCTCGATGAGCCGATCACGGGACTCGATCCGTCGGCGATTCTGGACTTTTACCAGCTGATCCGGAAACTGAATCAGGAAGAAAAGGTTGCAATCCTGATGGTTTCCCATGATATGGCAAATATTGTGCATCAGGGAGGAAAAATTTTGCAGATGCGGCAGAAGCCGCTGTTCTGGGGTACGATGAAAGAATATGTGAAGAGTGAGATTGCTCATTCTTTCCTGGGACGGGAAGAGCTGGCAACTCTGGGGCACAGATGCGGAGTGCCGATGCAGAAGGATGGAATCAGGAAGATGCAGAAGCCGGAAATGGGTTCGGAAACTGATTCTGAAACGAAACAGCATTTGAAAGACAGAAATGCGGAGAAGGAGGTGTAGAAGATGGGAATTATATCTGAAATGTTATCATACCCGTTTATGGTGCGGGCGCTGATCGGCGGTCTTTTAGTCTCTCTCTGCGCCTCTCTGCTGGGTGTCAGCCTGGTGCTCAAACGCTACTCAATGATTGGAGACGGTTTATCCCATGTTTCGTTCGGATCCCTTTCGATCGCACTGGCGGCAGGCTGGTCGCCTTTAAAGGTTTCGATTCCGGTGGTCGTGCTGGCGGCATTTTTCCTGCTGCGGATCACGGAACATGGAAAAGTAAAGAGTGACGCTGCGATTGCGATGATCTCGGCCAGTGCGCTTGCAATCGGTATTATCGTAACTTCCCTGACAACCGGTATGACGACCGATGTCAGCAGCTATATGTTTGGAAGTATTCTCGCGATGAGCCGGGAAGATGTCCAGTTTGCGGCGGTGCTTTCCATGGTGGTGCTTGGATTATATCTTTTTTGCTATAACAAAGTATTTGCGGTTACCTTTGATGAAAGCTTTGCCAAGGCGACCGGCGTCAATGTGTCGCTCTATAACGTGCTGATAGCGGTTCTGACCGCGATCACGATCGTGATTGGAATGCGGATGATGGGCGCGATGCTGATCTCCAGTCTGATTATTTTCCCGGCTCTGACCTCCATGCGGGTGTTCAAGAGCTTCCGGGGGGTGGTCATCGCATCGGGGATTCTGTCGCTGATCTGTTTCTTTGGAGGAATGGTGATGTCCTACACGTACTCAACACCGGCGGGCGCGAGCGTTGTTGTGGTGGATCTGGCGGCGTTTCTGCTCTTTTCGCTGATACAGAGAGGGATATCTGCTACTGCCCACAAATAGGATGTTTTTTGTAGAACATACACATTCTGTATGCTCATGTTTCTGTTCACGGGTAGGCACTTTTGAAACCGAAAGTGCCGTAAGAAAACGTGGTGGCAGCAGGAATTTGCCGGGGAGTGGTTGACAAATAAAATGGCTTGCGGTTATAATAATATCCGGTTGCCGGAATGGGCAGATCGCCAGCAAAAGCTTGCAGAGTTGCTGGTCGGCGATAGAAAACGAAAATCGAATAGCTTGTCTAAGCGTTAAAGAGACTATAGGGTTTGTACTGTTTCTGAGATAAACAGTAAAGTCCGTAGTCTCTTTTTTATTTGATAAGAAATGCTTTGCAGAAGAACCCCAGGTGTTTTTTTCTGCGAAGAATGTGTCAGAAACGCTCATGAAAAGTGAAAAATAAAAAAGGAATGGAGATGGAAAAATGGATCAGACCTACATGAAAGAAAAACCAGTTGTCCCGCTGCTGCTTTCGATGGGAATCCCGGTCATCATATCGATGATCGCCGGGGCACTCTACAATATCGTGGACAGCATTTTCGTGGCAATGATCAGTGAGGACGCGATGACGGCGGTTTCGCTTGTCTATCCGATCCAGAACCTCGCGCACGCAGCCGGGGTTGGGTTTGGTGTTGGTATCAATGCGATGGTGGCGAGACGCCTTGGCGAAGGAAAAACACGGATGGCGAACCAGACAGCATCGCAGGGAGTATTTTTAAGTGCCTTACATGGAATGATTTTAACGATTTTAGGAATGGCGGTGATTCCGTATTTCCTGCGGATGTTTACGAGCGATGAGGTAACGATTTCCTACGGACTGACGTATTTTTACAATGTGTTTCTGTTTTCAACGATCGACACGATGGGAATGGCATATGAAAAGGTCTACCAGTCGGTTGGAAAGATGAAAATATCGATGGCAGCCGTCTTGATTGGATGCGGCGTCAATATCGTGCTGGACCCGATCTTTATCTTTGGATTAGGCCCCATGCCGGAACTGGGAATCTGCGGTGCGGCGTGGGCGACAGGAATCGGGCAAACGGCGTCGCTGCTGTTTTATTTGATTTTAAACCATGTGAAACCGTTAAATGTGGAGATTTCGCTGCGGGAAATGCGTCCGTCGAAGGAGATCTGCGGCGGTATGTATTCAGTCGGAATCGCGGCAACACTCAATATGGCGCTGACATCCCTGCTTCTGACGGCGCTCAATGCGATTCTGGCACCATTTTCGCAGGTATATATTCTGGTGCTGGGTGTTTACTACAAGCTGCAGGCACTGCTTTATCAGGGAGCCAGCGGCGTGGTGCAGGGAATGCGCCCGCTGATCGGTTACAATTACGGTGCAGGCGAGCAGGAGAGGGTGAAAAAGATCTTCCGCGCGGCCTTCATGATTGTTGGCATTATCATGACAGCGGGAACCCTGCTTGGCGAGCTGGTGCCGGATTTCCTGATGGGGCTGTTTACGCAGACGCCTTCGACGGTGGAGATCGGCAGAACGGCGCTCCGGCTCATCAGCCCGGGCTTTGTCATGTCAACGGTTTCCGTCATTGCTTCTGGCGCGTTTGAGGGACTTGGAATGGGACTTAAATCTCTGAAAATTTCCCTGATGCGCTATGCTGTGATTATCATTCCGATCGCATTTGTGCTCAGCCGGATCATCGGTCCTATCGGTGTCTGGCACGCGTTCTGGCTGGCAGAGCTTATCACGGCAGTGTATGCTGGGGCGAGCTGGAAGCGGACGATTACTGTGTCTTTATAGGGCGTTTTTGGTCTCAAAAAGGCTGCATATATGTGAGGCTAAAAAAGTTACTGTTCACACGCGCCCAGTAACGGGATTTTGCCGATGCTTGACTTTACTAGGTATTTGTGTAAAATAATAAGTGGCTGATCGGAACTTCGGCAGATTCGGGCGATGTAAAGCTATGCATTGCCGGGATGCCAGGTACCGGGCGGACAATGATTTACAGTCAGTACACATTTGTACAGAAAAGAAGGTAAGTAAAATGACAAAGATTGATATTATTTCCGGTTTCCTGGGTGCAGGAAAGACTACGTTTATTAAACAGCTTTTAAAAGAAGCAATTTCAGGCGAGAAAGTCGTTCTGATTGAAAATGAATTTGGACAGATCGGCATTGACGGCGGTTTTTTAAAAGACGCTGGCATCGAGATCCGTGAGATGAACTCCGGCTGTATCTGCTGCTCTCTGGTCGGCGATTTTGGACGTTCCCTCGAGGAAGTTCTGACCAAATATCAGCCGGATCGTGTTATCATCGAGCCGTCAGGCGTCGGCAAGCTGTCTGATGTTATGAATGCAGTAAAAAATGTAGCTTCTGAGATTGAGGTTATGTTAAACAGTGCGGTTACCGTGGTAGATGTCAACAAATGCCGTATGTATATGAAGAACTTCGGTGAGTTTTTCAACAACCAGATCGAAAATGCAGGCACGATCGTGTTAAGCCGTACCGATGTAGCGGATCCGAAGAAGGTACAGGGCGCGGTTGAGATGCTTCGCCAGCACAATGCAAAGGCAACCATCGTGACCACTCCATGCAGCGAGCTGACCGGCGCACAGCTTCTTGAGATGATCGAGCAGGAAGACGATATGGCAGAGGAGCTGATGAAAGAGGCAAGAGAGCATATGCATGAGCATCATCACCATCATGATCATGACGATGACTGCGATTGCGGCTGCCATGACCACGATCATGAGCATCACCACCATGACGATGACTGCGACTGTGGCTGCCATGATCATGATCACGAGCATCATCACCATGACGATGACTGCGATTGTGGCTGTCATGATCACGATCATGAGCACCATCATCATGACCATGATGATGACTGTGGCTGTGGCTGCCATGACCACCACCACGATCACGAAGGACACCATCATGCAGATGATGTATTTACAAGCTGGGGCTTGGAGAATGTCGGCGTGATGAAGAAAGAAGATCTGCAGAAGATTCTGGATGATCTGGCTTATGGTGATAAATACGGCGAGGTTCTGCGTGCGAAAGGCATGGTTCCGAGTGAAGAAAAGGGCGTATGGCTGCATTTTGATATGGTTCCGGAGCAGGCTGAGATCCGTGAGGGAGCACCGGATTTTACCGGAAAGGTGTGCGTGATCGGTGCCGAGTTGGACGAAGAGGGTCTGAAGGCAGCGTTCAACGCGTAAATACAAGGAGAATGAACTATGAATGAAGATAAGATGCCGTTGTTTCTCATCAATGGTTTTCTGGAAGCTGGAAAAACCCAGTTTATTAAATTTACAATGCAGCAGGATTATTTCCAGACCGAAGGAAAAACACTTCTGATTGTCTGCGAAGAGGGCGAGGAAGAGTATGATGAGGAGCTTTTAAAGCAGACTCATACAGCGGTTGTCTATATAGAGGAAGCGGAAAAGCTGACGCCGGAATACCTACAGGATCTGGAGCTTCTTTACAATCCGGAGCGAGTTCTGATGGAGTGGAACGGTATGTGGAATCTGGATGCCCTGAAACTTCCGAACGATTGGGATCTGTATCAGCAGATTACGATCATCGATGGTTCCACATTTGATTTATACCTGCAGAACATGAAACCATTGATTGGTGCCATGGTCCGCAACACGGAAATGATTATCATGAACCGTTGCGACGAGATCGAGGATTTGGATGTATACCGCCGTACTTTAAAGGGCATGAACCCGCAGGTTCAGATCGTGTTTGAGGACGCAGAGGGCGAAATTGAGGAAGTGACCGAAGCGGATCTTCCATTTGATGTCAATGCCGAAGTGATCGAGATTCCGCCGGAGGCATATGGTATCTGGTATATTGATGCGATGGATAAACCGGACCGTTACCGTGGAAAGACCGTTGAATTTACCGGCATGGTACTGAAAACCCCGGATTTCCCGAAGAACAACTTTGTTCCTGGACGTATGGCGATGACCTGCTGCGAGGCAGATATGACGTTCTTAGGTTTCATGTGCAAGGCAAAAAATGCCCGTCTGCTTGAGACGAAAGACTGGGTCAAAGTACGTGCCCGCGTAGAATATGAGTATATGCCGGAGTATGAGGGCGAAGGTCCGATGCTTTATGCAGATTATGTGGAAAAGACAGAGCCGATTGAGGAGATTGTGCAGTTCTAAGATTTGCAACGGAAAGCTGTGCTTGAAAGAAAAGGTGTGCCCCGGAGTGTGGAAGACTCCGGGGTTTTTAAAAAAGAAAGAGAAATCGAACAAATGCTCGATTTCTCTTTCTTTTATTTAAAATTGGATTACAGCTTTATCTTACTCCGTCATCTTCGGCACCGGAGTAGGTCTTGACCGGTCAAATACCTCGTTGACATCAAACAGGTCACTCAAATGGTCGCCGCCGACTCCACTTTCCGGAAGGTCATAATACATCCGGTAGCCGTCGAGGTTCCGACGCCCCTGTCGCATATAATCGTCGCCGATCTGGACGAAATACTGGGAGGAATCTACGTTACAGAAGTAACGGAACCCCTTGTTGTACAGGTACTGGAAGCGCTCGCTGCTTGTATCATACGGATGCCAGTCCCCAATATCGCTTCCAAACGGGAAGAGGATGATATCACACGGACCGGTCAGCGTTTCGACTTCATTTGCCCATTTATCGGTATCTTCACGGAATTTATCCATTGGGATCGTACCCATGTTGCGGTGTCCCCAGCTGTGGGAGGCAATTTCAAAACCGTCGTCGCGCAGGCACTGGACGACTTTTGCTGCGTTGGCGCGTTCTTCTTCAAAGTTGAAATCCGGGTGTTCCGCTTTGTACTCGTCAGTATTGTAGGCGGAATCGGTGCGGTAGCCCAGGATGCCATTGTAACCGGTAAAAGCAATGCACGCTTTTGCGCCGCGGTAGGAGAAATCCGGGTGCTCTTTGATGAAATCATCCAGTAACGGCACCAGATCATAGGAACCGACGGAAACAGAACCGTCGTCCATCTTCATCTCGTTCGTTGGCTTGCCATCCTCGCCGATAATCATACGGGAGGCAAAGCCATCGCCATCCATGTATTCGTAGTAGCAGACATCATCCTGTGACATGACGAACGGCTTCTTACCTTCCGGAAGCATGATATCGCCCTCCTGGAAATGCTTGGAACCGTCCTCTGCGGTCACCTCATATGCTACATCGTGCAGACGTACCAGAACGAAACCGCGCTCATACATCGACTGGAGAATCTTCATAAATTCATCCTTGGTCGTCATGACCTGATTATAACCCTTTTCGCGGCTGTCGCCGTCAAATGCTTTCGAGGTATCCATAATCAGTGTATGGAAGAATACATGCGTTACCTTGCGCGGATCAGCGCGCACCAGTGTTTCTTTGGTGGCGTTGTATTCGTCGATCGCTGCCGTCACGGACTCGTCAGATGCGTATGTACTGCTGGACAGGAGATTGATTGCCCCGTCATAGTCATAACCGTCTGCCAGAAGCTTTGCCTGAGCGATGACACCCTCGAGGCTGTCATCAGCAGGTGCAGATGCATTATCAAGGGAAATTACTCCATTTTCAGAATCCGTTTCGGTTGACGCTGGAACCGAAGATACATGTGCTGCCGGAGAGCGGCGCACCCAGAGGAACGCGGCAATTCCAAGCAGTACAATCAGAATGCCGATTAAAATTAAATACGGAAGTTTGGAGGAACCGCCGTGCCGTCGCCTGGAACGTCCGCCACGTGCAGAAAATCCAACGCTTCCAAGGGAGGAATTTCTTCTCATCATAGTTTTCACCTTTTGTTTATTCATATTTATCTGTCGTTTTTTGCGTCAGATAGTAACAACAGGCCGAGAAAGTTTGCCACCGACTCGACACAGCAAGAAAGAGAGCAGAAAACGTTTTTATAAGCCTGTCTGTGTTCTTATAGTATACCATAAAAAGGAAAGGTGGTCTATGACAGTTTCTTACAATTCTCTTTGGCATAGGGACGGGCGGATATGCCATATCTTGAGAAGAGAGTATGTGCAGACGGAGGAAGATATGAATGAAAAATGTATCATGCAGGGAGAGGCGTGGTATTTGAAATGGAAGCGTGTGGAAAAATGGCGTTGGTTTGTGAAAAAGAAGCTGTTTCGGGAAAAAGAATGTATGTGTTGGGACGAAGGGGGCAGAGACAGGAGAAGAGAGTATTTAAATAAAAATGCTTGGAGAGGGCTGGCAGCGATTGGTGTAGCGGTTGTGCTTACGATGGGAGAATGTGTGTCAGGCATACAGCTTGGAATTGGTAAATTGGGGGGAAGTGGTATGCTCACATCTTACGCGGAGGAACTGTGGATTCCCGTTTCAGTAACCGCAGAGACAGCGCAGGCAGCAGAAAATGCCGCTGAGCTTCCCATCCGGGCACCGGAGGCGATCCTCATGGAGGCGTCCACCGGAACTGTTTTGTATGAAAAAAATGCGGACGAGGCGCGAAATCCAGCCAGCGTGACGAAGATTATGACGCTGCTTCTGATTTTTGATGCGTTACATTCGGAAAAAATTCATTTGCAGGATGAGGTCACGACCAGCGCGCATGCGAAATCCATGGGGGGATCCCAGGTGTTTTTGGAAGAAGGGGAGGTACAGACGGTCGAAACGCTGATCAAGTGCATCGTCATTGCATCGGGAAATGATGCCAGTGTGGCAATGGCAGAGTATATCGGCGGCAGTGAGGAGGCATTTGTTGCGATGATGAACGAGCGGGCGAAAGGGCTTGGAATGGAGACGGCAAAGTTTGAGGATTGCTGCGGTCTGACGGCGTCTACGACGCACGCGATGTCGGCGCGCGACATTGCCCTCATGTCGCGGGAATTGATCACGAAGTATCCGGAAATTTTTCAGTATTCAACGATCTGGATGGAAAATATAACGCACCGGACCAAGCAGGGAGAGAAAGAATTTGGACTTTCCAATACGAATAAGCTGCTGAAAATGGTGACAAATTTTGAAGTGACGGGACTGAAAACAGGTTCTACATCGCTGGCAAAATATTGCCTGTCCGCAACCGGGCGGAAAGATGGAGTTGATCTGATTGCCGTCATTCTGGCAGCACCGGATTATAAGGCGCGGTTTGCGGATGCGGTCACATTGTTAAATTATGGGTTTGCAAATTGTCATCTTTACAAAGATGAGAATCCGGGAGCTGTGCCGGAAACGACGGTGGCAGGCGGCATCCAGGAACAGGTTGCAGGGCGTCTGCGGGGAACCTTTTCTTATCTTTCGATGGGAGGAGAGAATCTGGATGGAATCGAAAAAGAGTGGATGATGGAAGAATCCCGCAAAGCGCCGATTCAGGAGGGCGATGTGATCGGACATCTGGTTTACCGGCTGGATGGACGGGAATTGGGAAGTGTGGAGATAGAAGCGGCAGAAACGGTGGAGAAAGCGGGACTATGGGACTATTTTAAGAAGGTAATGGGAGTGTTTGCGGCATAGAAATAAAGAGCTGTCATGTTTGAATAGTGATACATGACAGCTCTTTTGTGTAATAGGAAATTCCTTGGAATTCCCTATTACA
>ERZ831773.3090-NODE-3090-length-11467-cov-3.738346_pt1 | contig 11467 bp, 9 predicted proteins | sample MGYA00519696_ERZ831773 | MGnify/ENA primary metagenome ERZ831773 (study PRJEB31850, sample SAMEA3708720) | human gut metagenome | biome: human gut; feature: human-associated habitat; material: faeces | place: China | collected 2014 ...
GAAGTAGGAATGGAACATAGAAGTTTATAACTTTTTATAAGTTTTCAGTAACGGATACTATGTTATATCAGGATATTCCAAGAATTTATACGGCAATAGCAGAGTGGGGATCATGTTTGGTTTATCTTTATATCCTAAAAAAAGAAAACATGAAATCTGTACATTTTCTTATAGGCAGTCTTTTCATGTTGGCAATGCAGAGTATCTTTCTGACTTTGACAGGCAGCGTAACTGAAATTTTGTGGGTTCCCTGTATGATGATCGCAGCAGGTATGATGTATGGATTTCTTATGGTCGGAGGAAATATGAAGCCTCTGGGAGCGGCTTATTGCTGTGCCCGTGCATTTGTTCTTGCTGAGTTTGCAGCTTCGCTGCAGTGGCAGATTGTATCTATTGTACAGGCATGGGGGAATCAAAGCATCTGGGTTGAAATTCTGATCACGATGGTTATTTTTGGAGGCTGCTTTACTATTAATATTTATTTAGAAAAAGATCTCCTGAAGCAGAATTATCTTGAACAGATGACAGTAAAGGAAGTAGCAGCGGCGGCAATCATGGCTGTTGCAATCTTTGCTTTTAGTAATCTGAGCTTTTTAAATGAAAATGCACCATTTGCGAGCAGAGAACGTGCAGATATTTTTTCTATCAGAACACTGGTCGATTTTGGAGGAATTGCAATCCTGCATGCTTATCAGAGCAGGATCAGTGAGTATGTTGCCGAGAAAGAACTTTCAGTAATGAACGTGATGCTGAAAAGCCAGTATGATCAATACCGAAATTATCAGGACAGCCTGGATCTTATACAAATGAAATACCATGATCTGAAACACCAGATAACGGGACTTCGTGCGGAATCAGATGAAGAGAAACGAAAAAAATGGATTGATTCTATGGAAAAGGAAATCGCTGCTTTTGAAAATATAAGCAGAACGGGGAATCAGGTACTTGATACGATTCTGGCAGCTAAGATTTTCCATTGTCGAAAAAATCATATACAGATTACCTGTGTGGCAGATGGAAAATTATTGGATCATATGCATGTAACAGATATATGTTCTATATTTGGAAATGCTTTGGATAATGCGATTGAACATGTAATTTTGATTCCAGATCAGGAAAAAAGACTGATCCATCTGACAGTATCCCTTCAAAAAGGATTTGTGTTCATCAAGATAGAGAATTATTGTGAAGCAGAAATTTCCCAAAATGAAGAGAATCTGATCATAACAACAAAAAAGGATAGTAAAAACCATGGTTTTGGATTGAAGAGTATTCGTAAAGCTGTAGAAAAATATGATGGTTCTGTAGTATTTGGAGTACAGCAGAACTGGTTTGAATTAAAGATTCTTTTACCCAGAGTATTGTAATGCTCTGGGTATTTTTTTTGCCAAGCATACGACAAAAAGGTCCGGTGGACCTTTTTTAGTATTTTGTGCCATATTTGCTGCATCTTGTGCCAAAAACAGCACGAAATAATAATCATGTTATAGTAATGCCAACAGGAAATGATACCTGAAAAAGACAAGAGAGTCAAAGGAGGAAAAAGAGAATGATCAGTGTTGAAATGGAAGATGTTCTGGCGGTATTACAATTATGCAAACCGTATATTATCGGTATTATTGCTGCACTTGTAATTGGAATCGTAATTATGATAGCATGCCGCAGGATGTCCAGGGACAAAAGATTTCTGATAAGAGGGGAAGCTGCAATCGCAATGGTTCTTGCAGTTGTTGTCTGCGTGAATATGATCTGTTTTGGACCAATGGCTACGTTGATTGGACTGGCAACGGGAAATGGAACTTTAAGCGATGAAACAAATGAAGAAGCTGCGGAAGTAGCAGAAGAAATTATGGAAGACGGAATTGTTCTTCTGAAGAATGAAAGCCTGCTTCCTTTAAATGAAACAAAAAAACTGAATATTTTTGGCTGGGAATCTATTAATCCGGCTTACGGAGGAGCTGGTTCCGGTGGAATTAATGATCTGTATGATATTGTCAGTCTGAATCAGGGACTTGAAAATGCCGGATTTTCTATTAACCAGGAACTGGTTGATTTTTATAACAATTATGGTGCAGATAATCCGGAAATGTCTATCCAGAAACAGAGCTGGACATTACCGGAGCCACCTGTAGATACTTACGATGATGAGCTTATTGAAAGTGCGAAAGAGTATTCTGATGTGGCAGTTGTGGTTCTTTCCAGAAAAGCAGGTGAAGGTCATAATGATATTCCTATGGATGTAAAAAAAGCAGCATATGATAATAATTCAGATGAATATGATGATTTTCCTGAGGGAGAGCATTATTTACAGCTTTCACAAACTGAGAGAGATATGGTGGATATGGTTTGCTCAAACTTTGATAATGTGATTGTGATTTATAATGGGGCAAATCAGTTTGAACTTGGTTTCGCAGATGAATATCCTCAGATTAAATCTGTTGTATGGTGCCCCGGAACGGGAAATGTGGGATTTAATGCACTTGGTAAAGTATTTTCAGGTGAAGTCAATCCTTCCGGAAAAACACCGGATACATTTATTTATGATATGACGACTGCTCCGTGGTGGAATAATGCAGAAAAAACGGAGTATACAAATCTGGCAGATATGGCTGTTGAAGGAATGAACGCAGGAACTGCGCAGGTGTATGCTCCGGCATTTACCAATTATGTGGAAGGTATTTATGTAGGATACAAGTACTATGAAACAGCTGCACAGGAAGGTGCGATTGATTACGATAAAACTGTACAGTATCCATTTGGATATGGTCTGAGTTACACGGAATTTGAACAGAAGATGGGTGAACTGGAGGAAAAAGACGGACAGATTTCTGTAGATGTAGAAGTAACCAACACAGGAGATGTTGCCGGAAAAGATGTAGTAGAAGTGTATTATAAACCGCCATATACAAATGGGGGAATTGAGAAATCTTCTGCAAATCTGATTGAGTTTGAAAAAACAAATCTGCTTCAGCCGGGAGAATCTCAGACTGTTACAGTTACATTTAGTATAGAAGATATGGCCTCCTATGATGAGAATAATGCAAAAGCGTATGTTCTTGAAAAAGGTGACTATGTAATCTCTATTAACAGTGATTCACACACTGTGCTGGATCAGAAAACTTATACTGCAGATAAAGATGTAGTATATAAGGGAGAAAATAAAAGAGCATCAGATGATACTGCAGCAACAAATGTATTTGAAGATGCAAAAGGCGATGTGACATATTTATCACGAGCAGATCATTTTGCAAATTATGAAGAGGCTACAGCAGCACCGGCATCTGCAGAGCTGGGTGAGCCATATGTTTCTGAATATCATCTGAACAGCAACTTTGATAAGACTACATATCTCAATGATGAGGATGTAATGCCGACAACGGGAGCAGATAATGGACTTACATTAGCTGATATGCGTGATGCTGATTATGACGATCCTCGTTGGGAAAAACTTCTGGATCAGCTTACTGTTGATGAAATGGCAAATATGATTGCAATGGCTGGTTATCAGACAGCAGCCATGGATTCTGTGGGAAAAGTGGCTACACTTGATTTCGATGGACCAGCAGCAATTAATAATAACTTTACAGGAGTTGGTTCTATTGGATTTCCAATTGAAGTTGTGGTTGCTTCCACATGGAATAAGGAACTTGCACAGGCCTGGGGTGAATGCATGGGCAAGATCAGTCAGGAAATGGGTGCAGAGGGCTGGTATGCACCAGGTATGAATACTCATAGAACCGCATTTGGAGCAAGAAACTATGAATACTTTTCAGAAGATGGAGTTCTTGCAGGAAATATGGGAGCAAAAGCAGTAGAAGGAGCAAGAGAATATGGAGTTTATTCTTATATCAAACATTTTGCTCTATATGAGGGAAATGCAAAGATGGTAAGTGTCTGGTCAAATGAGCAGGCAATCCGGGAAATCTATCTGAAACCATTTGAAATTTCTGTAAAACAGGGTGGCGCAAATGCGGTTATGGTTTCCTGGAGTTTCCTTGGAGATAAATGGACTGGAGAAAGCAGTAACCTTATGAATACAGTTCTCAGAGATGAATGGGGATTCAGGGGAATGGCGCTTACAGACTTCTTCCGAAACAATGGTCATGGATTTATGAATGCAGATGCAGCTTTGGCGAATGGAGTAGATGCAATGTTGTCCACATTTAACGGAGAAGAGAACAATGTAGCCAATCCGGAGCATCCAACAGCCGTACTTCAGATGAGGAATGCCTGCAAAAATGTCATGTATACAGTTGTAAGCAGCTGGGCTTATGATGGAGAACACGAAGAAACAGGTATGGAAAACTGGAAAAAAGCAGGAATTGGAATCGACATTGTAATAGCACTTTTCATGGCAGGAATGGAAGTACTGGTAATCAAAGGATATAAGAAAAGAAAGAATGTTGAATAAGGATGAAAGTGGGATGGAAAACAGTTATGAAACAGCAAAAATTGGTTGAAAAGATGACAATAGAAGAAAAGGCAGCAATCCTCAGTGGAAAAACTGTCTGGCAGACCAGAGAAATTGACAGGCTTTCCATCCCGTCCATCTTTCTTTCAGATGGACCGCATGGAATCAGAAAACAGGCAGGAGCAGGAGACCATCTGGGACTGAATGCATCCTTGAATGCAACTTGTTTTCCCACAGCAGCGACGATAGCAAACAGCTGGAATCAGGATCTGGGGGAAGAGATTGGACAGGCTCTTGGAGAGGAAGCAGCAAGTATGGATGTAAATATCCTGCTTGGTCCGGGATTAAATATTAAAAGAAGCCCATTATGTGGAAGAAACTTTGAATATTTTTCAGAAGATCCATATCTTTCCGGGAAGATGGCAGCGTCATATATTCGTGGAATACAGAGTAAAGGCGTTTATGCCTGCCCGAAGCATCTGGCGGTTAACAGTCAGGAACTTCGGAGAATGGCAATGGACGCAGTTGTTGACGAACGGACATTAAGAGAAATTTATCTGACCGGTTTTGAGATAGCTGTTAAAGAAGGACACGCAAAAGCAATCATGAGCAGTTACAACCAGATTAATGGGATTTATGCTAATGAGGACAAACATCTTTTGACAGATATCTTGCGCAAAGAATGGGGATTTGATGGAATTGTAGTAACAGACTGGGGCGGAAGCAATGACCATGTGAAAGGTGTTGCTGCCGGCTCAAATCTGGAGATGCCGTCCTGTGGGTACGATTCTGCAAGAGAAGTGATTGCTGCTGTCCAAAATGGAAAGCTGAAGGAAGCAGATTTGGATGAAAGAGTTGGAGAACTGGTGGATGCAGTGATGGAACTGACATCAGGGAAGAAGCTTTCAGATAAAAACTTTGACAGAAATGCACATCATCAACTGGCAAGGAAAGCAGCAGCAGAAAGCATGATTCTTCTGAAAAATGAAAAACAGATTCTTCCGCTGGATACAAAAAAATCCATCGCTGTTATTGGAGATTTTGCTTTTTCACCCAGATATCAGGGGGCAGGATCTTCTATGGTCAATCCAACAAAAGTAGAAGATATGTCATCGATTTTGCAACAATATGATCTGAATATTCTGGGGATGACAAGAGGCTATCAGAGAAATGGAGATGTAGATGAGAATGATAGAAAGTTTGCACTAAATTTGTCTATGAACGCGGATATTGTGATTTTCTGCTTTGGTCTTGATGAAATCAGTGAATCAGAAGGACTGGACAGAACCCATATGCGTATTCCGCAGGACCAGATCGATCTTCTGCAGGATATCAGTAAAGTGAATGAAAATATTATTGGAATACTAAGTGCTGGATCAGCGATAGAAATGCCATGGCACACCTGCTGCAAAGCGATTTTGCATGGCTATCTGAATGGACAGGCAGGCGCTTCTGCAACATTGGATATTCTGACCGGAAAGGTGAACCCATCAGGAAGACTGGCAGAAACATATCCCATATCTTATGAACAGACACCGGCATTCCGATATTATCCAAGCAATGAGAAAACATCGGAATACCGCGAGAGTGTTTATGTGGGATATCGCTATTATGATACTTCAAAAGTCCGGGTGCAATATCCATTTGGCTTTGGGCTTTCCTATACGGAATTTACATATTCTGATCTTATCATAGAAGAGGATGGAATCAAAGTTTCGGTTACCAATACAGGTGACAGAGACGGAGCTGAGGTTGTTCAGATGTATGTAGGACTTCCTAATGCAATCGTATTCCGACCGGAAAAAGAACTGAAAGGTTTTGCAAAAGTTTATCTAAAGGCAGGAGAAAGCAGACAGCTCAGGATTCCGTTTGATGATAAGACATTCCGTTATTGGAATATAAAAACGGGACAGTGGGAAATAGAAACAGGAACTTATCAGATTATGGTAGGAGCCAGTGTTGCAGATATTCGTTTAACAGGTACGACTGAGAGAACAGGAAATAGTAAAGGGTATCCGTATAATCCGGCAAAAATGCCTTATTATTATACAGGAATTGTGCAGAAAATATCAGATGAGGAATTTCGTGAACTTCTTGGCCATGAGATACCGAACGGGAGATGGAGTGGAAACCTGGAAATCAATGATGCAATCTGTCAGATGTATTATGCAAAAAGCCGACTTGCAAGACTGATATATAGATGTCTCACAAAAATGAAAAAGAAGAGTGAGGCACAGGGAAAGCCAGATCTGAATATTCTTTTTATTTACAATATGCCGTTCCGGGGGATTGCCAAGATGACCGGCGGGGCAGTCAGTATGGAAATGGTATATGGAATTGTCGATGCTGTGAATGGTCACTTTATGCTTGGAGTAAAAAAAGTAGTTGGCGGATATTTCAGAAACAGAAGAAATAATAAGAAATATGAAAAATTATTAAAAGGAGCCGGAGGGAAGTGCAGATGAATCGTATAAAAAATATATGGAAATGTTTTGAAGAGAAACATTCTGCTATTGCAAAATGGCTTTATCAGATATTCTATTTTGTTATATTCAGTATGGGCGTGACAGTATTCCAGTATCTTGTATTTACATTTTTACCAGGGATTTTGGGAATTGGTCTGGCTGGTACAGAATTTATGTGGCCAAAGGTTTCCATGAATCTGTTTGGAGTAAAATTTACATGGAGTTTGCTGGGGTATAATGTATTGCGTGATGCAACGGGGAATATATTGATCGGTGGTGGACTTGGCTATTTTATCAGTTATGAATTGGGGTCATTTCTTGCACAGTGTATCAATTTTCCACTTCAGAGAAATATTACTTTTAAAAGCCGTGGAAATCCTGTATATCAGGCAATCTGGTATTTTGTTGCATGGGTGGTAATTTCACTGATTTGTAATGGATTTAATAATCTGTGGATGCCAGTTGCATCTGCATATGTGGCACCGGCAGTCTATAACATGCTTGTGACAATTATTACAGGTGGAGTTTCCATGGTGATTTTTTTCTTTGTGTTTAAAATTATTTTCCCAGAGGGGAAGGCTGAATAGAAGAAAATAGCAAGATATTAGAAACTGGTAGTCAATCGGATATGATTTGGAACATCATAAAATCAACAAGGATAAAGGTAAAAAAATATGAATAAAAGACAAAAAATTCTGATTGTAGATGATTCAAAACCGGTGTTTATGAAAGAGGATCTACTTCCCGTTATGGGAGATAATCAAATGATCCAGGATCTGCCCTCGGCATTTATCCGGGTTTTGGAGGAACAGAACGCATGGAAAAAATAATGGAAAAGGATCTTCTGATCCGGGATGTAGAAACAAAAAATATCATGACTAAATCCAGTCTTCCGGTAGGGGGATATTCTGTCAATCCTTATGTAGGATGTACCCACGGCTGCAAATACTGCTATGCCTCTTTTATGAAACGGTTCACCGGGCATACCGAATCGTGGGGAACATTTCTGGATATAAAACACTGGCCGGCAATTAAAAACCCGAGAAAATATAAAGGCCAACGGGTAGTGATTGGTTCCGTGACAGATGGGTATCTGCCCCAGGAAAAGGAGATAAGAAATACCCGCAGGATTTTAGAACAGTTAAAAAATAGCGGTGCAGAAATCCTTATCTGTACGAAATCGGATCTTGTACTCCGGGATATTGACTTGCTAAAAGAAATGGGAAAAGTCACTGTCTCATGGTCGATCAACACATTAGATGAAAAATTTCAGGCAGACATGGATCAAGCTGTCAGCATCAGCCGCAGACTTGAGGCAATGAAGCAGGTATACGAAGCCGGAATACGCACGGTTTGTTTCATTTCCCCAGTATTTCCGGGCATCACAGATTTTGAAAAGATTTTTGAACGTGTGAAAGATCAGTGTGACCTGGTATGGTTAGAAAATCTAAATCTCCGCGGTGGTTTCAAACAGGAGATCCTGGATTATATTCAGAAATGTTATCCCCACCTTGTTACCCTGTATGATGAAATCTATCGCAAGGGAGATCGAAGCTATTTTCGGGCATTGGAAAACCAGGCAGCACAGCTGTCCCAAAAATACGACTGTCCTTTTGTAGACAACGAACTGCCTTATGGCCGCGCAGAGCCAGGCCATCCTGTAATCGTGGACTATTTCTATCATGAAGAAGTACGGGGATCGGAAAATACAGGGCGGCGCAAAAAATGATTGAATAAGTTGAGATGTAAAAGAGGTGCCTCAAGAGACTGAAACAACTCATAGTTTTCCATGAATGTTACAGTCTCTTTATTATTATCAGTATACTCCACACTCTGGGTTGGTATCAATATCAAGATGAAGCAAAGGCTTTTCTCCCTCCACTGCCCGGTATATATCCAGCATAGTAATTTCATCTGCAGGTTTGGTAAGACAGGCGTTTGCCTGGCCTTGGGTATTGGAGATAAGGCTTGCATTTTTCAGCACGGCCATCAGCTGCCGGATATAGGCAGGATTTGTTTTTACACTTTTTGCAATCTGGGCACTGGTCAGATGCTCTTTTTCTTCTTGTAATTTATATTTTAACATGGTACAATTTTGATGTAATTTTAATAATAACAATAAAAGAAAGGAAAGTCAACTATGCAGCCAATGAAAAATATTGTTTTTGAAAATGCATATCAAAAAAATGCCCGGACCTTATTAGATAAACTTAATTCTGCTGAAGCCATTCTGGTAGGAGCAGCAGCCGGCATGTCCGCTTCCTGTGGCTATAATTTTTTCTATCAGAATGATGCGATATTTCAGAAATATCTGGGGGATTTCCATAAAAAATATGGATTTACCGGAGCCTTTAACGGATTTTACTATCATTATCCTTCCCCGGAAGCTCATTGGGCATTTCTTGTACGTATGGGCTATATGGAATATGAGTGTCCTACAGGACAGCCTTACTACGATCTCATGGAACTCCTTGAGGGTAAAAACTATCATATTATGACCACCAATCAGGACTTCCAGTTTACCCGTGTGGTGTCCGAAGAAAAATTAAGCGCCATCCAGGGTGATTCCCGCTATTATCAGTGCAGTCGCCGATGTCATGACCAGATTTATTACAACAAGGATATGGTCTATGCCATGAATGCAGCTATTGACGAGAATCTGTGTATCCCCGCCAAAATGATCCCCCGCTGTCCAAAATGCGGAGCCCAGATGGAGCCCTGGGTACGGGGATATACATTTCTGGAAGGTGCCAAGTATAAAGACGAATACCGGAAGATCAACGAATTTCTGGAAAAGAATAAAGAGAAGAAGATCCTTTTTCTGGAGTTGGGCGTAGGACGAATGACCCCTATGTTTATCCAGGAACCTTTCTGGAATCTCACATACTCCCTGCCTAAGGCGTTTTACATTACCATTAATCCAAAGGACGCCATTCTTCCCAGAGAAATAGAACAGAAGGGGCTGGCTATCAAAGAAGACATTGCCCTGGTGCTGCAGGAGGCAGTGAGGGTAAAGAAAGAGGAAAACAAGGAGCATGGAGAAGCATAGTCACAAGGACATCCCTGGAACAGCAATGGGCCTACTATACAAAATATATTTACAGTATGTGGCATCTGCCTACAGGTCAGCTATATCTGGCTCTTAAGGCTGTACTTGCCGGAAAAGATTAGAGAGATGACACCGGGGGTGATCAGACTGCCTTTCTGGGACATGACGGCCCGTAACAGCCAGGTGTTTTACGTCTGTCTGAACCAGGAAGCCTCTTCTGCTCCGGAACATTTAAAAAAGGGAGAAGTCTTTACCTGCAAGGCGATCTGGCAGATATATTAAAGGAATTTCGGATACAGTTGGAAAAGGAGAAATAACATTATGGAAGAAAACTTCAGAAATATTTATAAAGCTATCCAGGAAGCAGACGCTCTTCTCATCGGCGCCAGTAATGGATTATCTATTTCAGAAGGATACAATATTTTTGCAGATGATCACTGGTTTCAGAAAGATTTCGGAGATTTCCGCAGCAGATACGGGATCAGAAACATACTGCAGGGATTATTCTTTCAGTATCCTACAGAAGAATCTAAATGGGCATTTTTCAGCAGACTGATCAGCCGGAAATGTTATCTGGAACAGCCCGGTCCTGTAATGGAGAATCTGTATCGTCTGGTTGGTTCCAAAGATTATTTTATTGTGACCTCCAATGGCGAGGACCATTTCGTGCCTGTAGGATTTGACAGGGATAAAGTCTTTGAGATGGAAGGCCGTCTCACCCAGTCCCGGTGCCAGAATGGATGCGGAACAGATCCTTACGAAAACCAGAATGAAATTCTCAAAATGGCGAAAGCTGAAAAAAACGGACAGATCCCCTCAGAACTGGTCCCCTGCTGTTCCTGCTGTGGAGGGCCAGTTACGGTCAATATGGCAAACAGCAATGCATTCTTTCAGACCGAACAGTTCCAAAAGAAAATGCAAGACTATCAGAACTTTATTAAGAAATATCATGGTAAAAGACTAGCGATCCTGGAATTGGGCGTGGGATGGCGAAACCGTATGATCAAAGAGCCTTTCATGAGCCTTGCTGCTTCTGAACCTGAAGCAGTTTATATCACCTTCAATAAAGGAGAAGTCTATATTCCTTCAGCAATTGCCGGAAAGTCGATCGGGGTAGATGGAGATATTGGGGAAGCGCTGAAAGAAATATGTCTGGCAAGAGAGAACCTATAGGGTTGTTTATATATTTCTATTTAGACAATTAATTTTTCTGAATGGACAATGCAAAAAAGGCACTGAAAACCGTAGAAATATTGGATTTTCAGTGCCTTTTCTATTAGTTAAAGAGAAAAAATATAATAAATTTAAGTTTTGCTAAGTTTCGCTAAATTCTATTCGTTTGAGCATCGCCATTGCTTTGAAGGTTCACGTTTTCCACAATCATCACAAGTCTGCGGCCAGTTGATTTTCCATTCAAAATACTCATCTCTGGTAATTTTACCAGATTTCAGTTCTTCTTTTCTAAGAGTCCATTCTTTCAAAAAATCATTAAGAATCCCATAATTAAACCATATGCCAACAGGTGGATGAGCAGGCCGACTA
>ERZ831773.3104-NODE-3104-length-11403-cov-22.465192_pt1 | contig 11403 bp, 10 predicted proteins | sample MGYA00519696_ERZ831773 | MGnify/ENA primary metagenome ERZ831773 (study PRJEB31850, sample SAMEA3708720) | human gut metagenome | biome: human gut; feature: human-associated habitat; material: faeces | place: China | collected 2014 ...
CTGCCTACGGCCCCATCCTGCAGGGCCTGAACGCTCCCATCAACGACCTGTCCCGCGGCTGCAACGCTGACGAGGTCTACAAGATGAGCCTGATCACTGCCTGCCAGTCCTGATCGCACCCATCTGAGCTGAATTGAACCTGAGGGCTCCGGAAGTGTCTGCGGATGCTTCCGGGGTCCTTTTTTGTCTCCCTCTTGAATTCTGCCTGCGTTTGTGGTACAATATTCAAGCACTCAGAAAAGTGCGTCGGACAGCGCCTGCGGCGTGGTTCGGCATACGGATGCGGGTTCTGTACGATAGAGCCGCTGTGAACCAGGTCAGGTGGGGAACCAAGCAGCCTTAAGCGGTGTGCTCTGTGCGTTTCAGACAGCCTGCATCCGTATGCCGAGCTACGCAGGGCGGGGACAAAACCCCGTCATGCGCTGTCCTTTTTTATTGCCGATTTTGTCCGGAAAGGGGAGTGCTGCTCATGTATCGAGCCCTGTACCGCAAGTGGAGACCCCAGCGGTTTGAAGATGTGGTGGGTCAGCGCGGTATCGTGACGGCCCTGCGCAATCAGATCGCCACCGGCCGTGTGGGCCACGCCTACCTGTTCACCGGCGTGCGCGGCACCGGCAAAACCACCTGCGCCAAGATTTTTGCCAAGGCGGTCAACTGCCTGCACCCGCAGAACGGCGACCCCTGCGGCGAATGCGAGATCTGCAAGGGCATCGACAACGGCAGCATTCTGGATGTGGTGGAGATGGACGCCGCATCCAACAACGGCGTGGACGATATCCGCGACCTGCGGGATGAGACTGCCTACACCCCCAGCGCCTGCCAGTATAAGGTATACATCATCGACGAGGTGCACATGCTGTCCACGGCGGCCTTCAATGCGCTGCTCAAGACGCTGGAAGAACCGCCGGCCCATGTCATTTTTATTCTGGCCACCACCGAGATCCAGAAGGTGCCGGCCACCATCCTGTCCCGCTGCCAGCGGTATGATTTTACCCGCATTGGGCCGGAGGACATCGCACAGCGGGTGGAGTATATCGCCGGGGAAGAGCACTTGGAACTGACATCGGACGGCGCGGAGCTGATCGCTCGCCTAGCCGACGGTGCCCTGCGCGATGCGTTGTCCATTCTGGACACCTGCGCAGGCGTCACGGCAAAGATCGACGCGGACGTGGTGCGCCGTATGGCCGGTGTGACCGACCGCAGCTATTTGTTTCGCATCTCCGACGCGCTGGAAGCGCAGGACGGAGCCGCCGCGCTGGCCCAGCTAGCCCAGCTGCGGCAGCAGTCGGTGGACGTTAAACGCCTGACCGAAGAACTCATCGCCCACTACCGCGCCCTGATGCTGGCGGCTTTGCCCGGCGGGCAGGCACTGCTCTCCGGTGTGTCACCGGAAGAGGAGGCGCAGTATCTGGAAAAAGGCCCGCAGCTGGGCCAGCGGGAGGCCATCCGGGCCATCCGCACCTTGGGCACGGCACTGGAGCACATGACCCGCGGCAGTGACCAGCGCATTGAGCTGGAACTGGCGCTGTTCAGCCTGTCGGAACCGCCGCAGCAGCGGCAGACCGTACCAGTGCAGGCAGCACCGGTCGCCCGTGCCGCACAGCCCGCTGCCGTGCAGCCGTTTGCTTCGGCTCCGGCGGTGCAGCCCTTTGTGAGCGCACCGGTACAGCCGGCTCCCGTACAGCAGCCGGTCGTGGAACCTGCCCCGCTGCCGGAAATGCCGCAGCCTGCGGCAGAGCCGGTGCAGTCCGCACCGGAACCGACACAGGAACCTGCATCTGTGCAGGTGCCCGTGCAGGCCGAAGAACTGCCGCCGCTTCCGGAGGAACCGCCCGTGCAGGGCGGGGAAGCGCTGCCCTGGGAGGAACCCTCCGCACCGGCACAGCCCGTGCCGCCGCCCCGCGAGGAATCGTCTCCTGCGCTGCAGACAACGGCCCCGGCCCCGAAGCAGGAAGCCGCTCCCGCACAGCCCAGACCGGCAGCGGGCAGTCTGGCCCCATACCCGGAGTGGGCACAGATCACCCAGAAGCTGCAGGAAGTGGACCCCATGCTGTACAGTTATCTGCGCAAATCCAAGGCGTACTTTGACGGTACCCGGGTGCTCATCGACGGCGGCAAGACCTTCCGCGATTTCATCCGGGCCAATAAGGACAGCCAGCGGCTGATCAAAAAGCTCATTTTGCAGGTGTCCGGCAAGGCGATCCCCATCGGCCCCTACGAACCCAGAACTGCAGGAAAAGCCGTGTCCAACGCGGAGCAGTCGCTCCACGCACTGGAAAAGCTGGGATTGGATGTGTCCATTGAGGACACCGCCCGAAAACAGAAATAAGGCTTCCCCTTTGGGGGAAGGCTTTTCAACCGATAAGACAAAGGAGAACAAACTATGAAAGCAAGAATGCCCGCAGGCTTTGGCCGCCCCGATATGAACGCCCTGATGCGTCAGGCCCAGAAGATGCAGGAGGACATGAAGGCCAAGCAGGCCGAGCTGGAAGCCGCTGAGTACACCGGCAGTGCCTCCGGTGAAATGGTCACCGTGAAGATGAACGGCAAGCACGAGGTGCTGGCCATCACCATCAAGCCCGAAGCTGTGGACCCGGATGACATCGAGATGCTGGAAGATCTGGTGGCTGCTGCCGTCAACGCCACCGTCAAGCAGGTGGACGAGACCGCCGAGGCCGAGATGGGCAAGCTGACCGGCGGCATGAACATTCCGGGTCTCTGATCCGGCTGGAGGGAAGAACATGGGCTACAATGCTGCCCCGCTGGAAAAGCTGATCGAAGAGTTCGGCAAGTTTCCGGGCATCGGGCGCAAAGGCGCGACCCGCATGGCCTATCAGGTGTTGAGCATGTCCGATGAGGACGCGGCGGCCCTGGCTTCGGCCATCCAGAACGCACACACCAAGCTCCACCGCTGCCGCATCTGCCAGAACTACACCGAGGCCGAGATCTGCCCCATCTGCGCCAGCGCCAAGCGGGACACGTCGGTCATCTGCGTGGTGGAAACGCCGCGGGATGTGCAGGCGTTTGAGCGCACCCGGGAGTACCACGGCCTGTATCATGTGCTGCACGGCCTGATCAGCCCCATGGACGGCATCGGGGCCGAGCAGCTCAGCGTGAAGGAACTGCTGGCCCGTCTGGGTGACGGCAAGGTCAAGGAAGTGATCATGGCCATGAACCCCACCGTAGAGGGGGAGGCAACCGCCATGTATCTGGCCAAGCTCATCAAGCCGCTGGGCATCAAGACCACCCGTCTGGCCTACGGTCTGCCGGTGGGTGCAAGCCTGGAGTATACCGACGAGACCACCCTTTACCGTGCGCTTTCCGGCCGCGGAGAACTGTAAACCGCCTTAAGTGAATAGAGAACGCCCCGTCTGTCAGACTGCAATATCTGGCGGATGGGGCGTTTTTGCGTACAGAAAAAACTGGATGCTTTCGCAAACCTCTACGGGGGTGAAATATCTGGCAAAGTTCCATTTATAACGTTATTTCGTAAAAACCAGAACTTTGCCAGATAACACTACCCCAGTAGACATTCCGGATAGTTGGGACTGGGACCCGCGCACTCAGCAACAGCCCACTGGGCTGATTGCTGCCCCTGCTGCGCAGGGTCGTGCTGTTTGCCTCCTCATCGCCGGGACCACAAAAACAAGAACTCCCCCACCGCAGCGCGGCAGGGGAGTTCTGTTTTTGGTGGAGGCGATGGGAGTCGAACCCATGTCCGAAAGGAGTTCAGTGTAGGTGTCTCCGGGTGCAGGCGATCTACAACATTCCCGCCGCGCCACGCCGATCGTCAGGCTAGCGCATTGGTAGCTTCATGAGTTCCTGCCGGTCCGCAAAGCTTAAGTCCGTTCAGGTGCTGTGTCTAAAGGACGCCCCGGCCCCACACGACACAAGAGTGGGCGAGACGCGCAGCACTCAGGCTGCGAGCAACTGATAATTGTTGTTGTCAGTTAATTGTTTGGAGGAGTTATAGAGCAGTTCCCCCGCTGCTACCCGCTGCCCAGACCTCGCTCCCCCCGTCGAAACCTTTACGCCCCCATAAAAGTGCACCTTGCGATGCACGAAAAACAGGAGAAGTTCCGCTTCAGGGAAACCGTCTGAAACGATCAGTAATACTTGCCGTTGGATTTCATGGCGCGGTCGATGGAACGCTTGGCGTCGCGCTGGGCGGCGTCGGCTCGCTTGTCGTAGAGCTTTTTGCCCTTGCAAAGGCCCAGTTCCATTTTTACGCGGCCATGTTTGAAATAGAGCGAAAGCGGCACCAGCGTGTATCCCTGCAGCTTGCACTGCTGGTGCAGCCGCCGGATCTCGTTTTTGTGTGCCAGAAGCCGCCGGACACGCAGAGGGTCCTGGTTGAAGATGTTGCCGTGGTCGTAGGGCGTGATGTGCATGCCCTTGACCAGCAGTTCGCCGTCCTCAATGTCCACCCAGCTGTCCTTCAGGTTGACCCCGCCGGCCCGCAGGCTTTTGACCTCGGTGCCCTTGAGTTCAACGCCGGTCTCCAGCGCTTCCAGAACGAAATACTCGTGGCGCGCTTCGCGGTTGGTGGCGATGGTTTTGGTCGCCGGGCGCTCTTTGGTGGGTGCCATGCTGCGCGCCTCCTTTCTCCGTTCAGTTCGTTGTATTAGTATACCATTTTTCTGTACTTTTGCAAGGGGCATCTTTGAAGAAACTGTAAATTATTGCACTCTGACCGGCCGCGGACCGGTCACCCTTGACCTTCCCCCTTGTGGAAGGTATATTCTAAGGGCAGAGGGGCGCACTGCCCCGGACAAAGGAGGGCACTTTATGCTCAACATCGAACATCTGACCAAGACCTACGGCGGCAAGGCGGCCGTGCAGGATCTCAGCCTGCACATCCGTCCCGGCGAGATCTGCGCATTCATCGGCCACAACGGCGCGGGCAAGACCACCACACTCAAGTGCTGCTGCGGCATCCAGCAGTTCGACAGCGGCCGCATTACGGTGGACGGCATCTCGGTGCAGGATGACCCGCTGGAATGCAAGCGGCGGCTGGCCTATCTGCCGGACAACCCGGACCTGTACGAATACATGACCGGCATCCAGTACCTGAACTTCATCGCGGATATCTTTGCCGTGGGGGCACGGGAACGTGCCGAGCGCATCCGGTCCTACGGCGACCAGTTCGACCTCACGCAGGACCTGGCCCAGCCCATCAGCGCATACTCCCACGGCATGAAGCAGAAGCTGGCCATCATCTCGGCCCTGCTCCACGAGCCGAAGCTCATCCTCATGGACGAGCCCTTCGTGGGGCTGGACCCGTTGGCGGCACACCAGCTCAAGACCCTGATGCGCCGCTTCTGCGACGGCGGCGGGGCCATCTTCTTCTCGACTCATGTGCTGGAGGTGGCCGAAAAGCTCTGCGACCGGGTGGCCATCATCCGGGCCGGGCGGCTGGTGCGGGCCGGTTCCATGGACGAGGTGCGCGGCGATGACAGTCTGGAAGAGGTCTTTCTGGAACTGGAAGGCACGGAGGCGCAGGCATGATGATCCGTGCATTGCTCCGTAAGCAGCTGCGGGAGCTGGGCGCGGCCTTTCTCCGCAGCAGCAAGACCGGCAAAGCGCGGTCCCGGGCATCGGCCGTGGGGTATGCGCTGCTGTTTGCCGTGCTGGTGGTGGTGCTCATGCTCTGCTTTGCGGGCATGGCCCTGCCGCTGGCTTCGGTGCTGCTCCCGGCCGGGCTGGACTGGCTGTATTTTGCCTCTATGGGGCTCACGGCGCTGCTGGTGAGCGTGCTGGCCAGCGCCTTTACCAGCTATTCCGGCCTGTTCCAGAGCCGGGACAACGAACTGCTGCTCTCGCTGCCCATCCCGCCGGCGGTCATTTTCGGGGTGCGGGTGAGCACCGTTTATCTGGCCTGCCTGATCTACCTGCTCATGGCGTGGGTCCCGGCGGTGGTGTGTTACGGCCTGCTGGCAGCCCATCCGCTGGCCGGGGTGCTGTGCAGTATCCCCATGGCGTTGGTGCTGGCCGGAGCGGCCTGCATTCTGGCGGTATTGCTGGGCTGGGCCGTGGCGCTGGCCAATGACCGCGCCCGGCACAAAAGTCTGGTCACCGTGGTGTGCTCGCTGGTGTTTTTTGCGCTGTATTATGCGGGTTTTCTGCGGGTGCAGGAGACGCTGGACGATCTGCTGGCCGATGCCGCACAGTCGGGTGCGGCACTTGCCCGTGCAGCCTGGCCGCTGCGGCTGCTGGGCGGCGCGGCGGCAGGGGAGCTCCCGGCGCTGGTCGGCCTCGTGCTTGGCACAGTGCTGTGCTTTGCGGCCTTTTGCAAGCTGCTGGAAAAGCCCTACCTGCGCCGCATGACGGCCCGGAAGGGTACGGCCCGCACGGCATACCATGCGCGAAAAGCACGCCCCGTCAGCCTGCGGCAGGCTCTGCTGCGCCGGGAACTGCTGCATCTGGGGTCCAGCCCGGCCTATATGCTCAACAGCGCCATGGGTACGCTGGGCCTTCTGGTGCTGGGCGGCGTGTCCCTGTGGAAGGCAGACCTCTTTGCCCGGTTTGCGCAGGCCGTGCCGGAAGGGGTCCCGGTGCTGGTGTGCTGTGCCGTGTGTGCGGTGTCGGCAGCCAACTTCCTGACCACGCCCTCCGTCTCGCTGGAAGGCCGGACGGTCTGGCTCCTGCAAAGCCTGCCCATCCCGTCCTGGCAGGCCCTGTGTGCCAAGCTGGAACTGCATCTACTGCTGACCGGCGTCCCGGCGGCATTGTGCCTTGTGTGCATGCAGGCGGCGGTGCAGATGCCGCCGGTGTATTTCTGCCTGACCCTGCTGGAAGCAGAGCTGTTTGTGCTGCTCAGTGCGGAAATGGGCCTTGCACTGGGGCTTGTGCTGCCCAACCTGCATTGGACGAGTGAGGCCGCGGTGATCAAAATGAGTGGCTGTACCTTGCTGTCCATGGCGGCCAATCTCGTTGCTGTGCTGGTGCTGACCCTTGCGCAGACCAATCTGCTGACGATCCTTCCGCTTCCGGCGGTCATGGCGGCGGCCCTTGTGCTGCTGGCGGGTGCGGACGGGCTGCTGGGGCACTGGCTGAAAACCAGAGGAGCCAGACGCCTTGCAGAGCTTTCCTGAAAAACCATAAAACAAAGCAGCGGCCTGCTCTCCCAAAACGGGGGAACAGGCCGCTGCTGTTTGTGCGGGAGGGGCTTACTGGATGCCGGTGACCTTGTAGTCCTGATCCTCGACGGTCTTCTTCAGCACATCGTCGGAAACTTCGGCGCTCAGGGTGACAACGGCGGTGCCGGCCTCGTGGCTCACCACAGCCTCGGTCACTTCGGGCAGGGCCTCCAGCGCCTTCTTCACACGGGCCTCACAGTGGCCGCACATCATGCCTTCTACATGCAGAGTCTTTTTCATGGTCGTATCCTCCTTGATGGTACTCTCTTTATCCTCAACCGCTGCGGGCTGCGTGAGGGCAGCGGGCAGGGCAGAAGCGTTTTTCAGCGGGTGGTCGTGTTTGGTGCTGTGCAGATCGAACAGATTCAGCCGCAGGGCGTTGCTCACCACGCAGAAGCTGGACAGGCTCATGGCCGCTGCGCCGAACATGGGGTTCAGCGTCAGGCCGAAGGGAATGAACGCACCGGCTGCCAGCGGAATGCCGATGGTGTTGTAGAGGAAGGCCCAGAACAGGTTCTCGTGGATGTTGCGCAGGGTGGCGCGGCTCAAGCGGATGGCGGCGGGCACATCCGAGAGCCTGGAATTCATCAACACCACATCGGCGGCGTCGATGGCCACATCGGTACCGGCGCCAATGGCGATGCCGGTGTCGGCGCGGGTCAGGGCAGGGGCGTCGTTGATGCCGTCACCCACCATGGCTACCTTACCGGCGGCCTGCAGCTGGCGGATCACGGCCTCCTTGCCGTCCGGCAGCACCCCGGCGATCACGGCGTCCACACCGGCCTGCTTGCCGATGGCGTCAGCCGTGCGCTGGTTGTCGCCGGTGAGCATGACCACTTTGATGCCCATGGCCTGCAGCTCCCGGATGGCCCGGGGGCTGTCCTCCTTGATGGTGTCGGCCACCGCGATGACACCCAGCAGACGGCCTGCGCCGCCAAAGAACAGCGGGGTCTTACCCTGCGCCGAGAGCTCGGCTGCTGCCTGTGCCAGCTCGGCCGGGACGGTGACCTTGGTGCCGGTAAAGGCTGCATTGCCGCCAAAGATCTCCTTGCCGTCCAGCTTGGCGCTCAGGCCGTTGCCGGGCAGGGCTGCAAAGTCAGTCACCTCCGGGGCGTCCAGCTGCTGGGCCTCGGCATAGGCCAGCACAGCGCGGGCCAGCGGATGCTCGCTCTTGCATTCCAGCGCGGCGGCCAGGGTCAGCAGTTCGGTCTCGGTCACGCCGTCGGCGGGCAGGATGTCGGTGACCTTCGGCTCACCGCTGGTGATGGTGCCGGTCTTGTCCAGCGCCACGATCTGGGTGCGGCCGGCGGCTTCCAGCGAAGCGGCAGTCTTGAACAGGATGCCGTTTTTGGCGCCCATGCCGTTGCCCACCATGATGGCCACCGGCGTGGCAAGGCCCAGGGCACAGGGGCAGCTGATGACCAGCACCGAGATGCCGCGGGCCAGCGCATAGCCCAGCTCCCGGCCCAGCAGCAGCCAGACCACGGTGGTGACCACCGCGATGCTGATGACCGCCGGCACAAAGAAGCCGGACACGGTGTCGGCTACCTTGGCGATGGGAGCCTTGGTGGCGGCGGCATCGCTCACCATCCGGATGATCTGGGCCAGGGTGGTGTCCTCACCCACGCGGGTGGCTTCGCACCGCAAGAAGCCGGACTGGTTGGCCGTGGCGGCGCTCACCTTGTCCCCGGCGGCCTTGTCCACCGGGATGCTCTCGCCGGTCAGGGCGCTTTCGTTCACGGCGCTGCTGCCTTCCAGCACGACGCCGTCCACCGGGATGTTCTCACCGGGGCGCACCACAAAGATGTCGCCCTTCTGTACCTGCTCGATGGGTACGGTCACCTCGGCACCGTTCCGCAACAGGGTGGCCGTTTTGGGGGCCAGCTTCATCAGGCTCTTCAGTGCATCGGTGGTCTTGCCCTTGGAGCGGGCCTCCAGCATCTTGCCCACCGTGATCAGAGTCAGGATCATGGCCGCCGACTCAAAGTAGAACTCCATCATATAGTGCATGACCAGCTCGTCGTTGCCGTCCACCTGTGCGCGGGTCATGGCAAACAGGGCGTAGGTGCTCCACACAAAGCTGGCCATGGAGCCCATGGCCACCAGCGTGTCCATGTTGGGGGAGCCGTGGATCAGCCCCTTGAAGCCGTTGATGAAGAACTTCTGGTTGATCACCATCACGATGCCCGCCAGCAGCAGCTGGACAAGGCCCATGGCAACATGGTTGCCGTCAAACCAGTGGGGCAGAGGCCAGCCCCACATCATGTGGCCCATGGAAAAGTACATCAGCACCAGCAGAAAGCCCAGCGAAGCGATCAGCCGCCGCTTGAGCTTGGGCGTCTCGTGGTCGGCCAGCGCATCCAGGTCGGCGCTGGGGGAGCTGGCGGCGGCAGCACCGGCCGCCTTGGGGCTGGCACCGTAACCGGCTTCCTGCACGGCCTGAATGATCGCCGCGCTGGATGCGGTGCCCTCTACGCCCATGGAGTTGGTCAGCAGGCTTACCGAACAGCTGGTCACACCCGGTACCTTTTTTACGGCCTTTTCCACCCGGGCAGAGCAGGCCGCGCAGCTCATACCCGTTACATTGTATTGTTCCATCGTATTCACTCCTGATAAGTCCAGTATGTCCGCCGCAGGGTCACTTCATGAGCCGGGGCAGCAGCCTGATCAGCTCGTTCAGCTTTTCGTCGCTGCCGGCACGCAGGTCATCGGCCACACAGGTGCTCATGTGCTGGGCCAGCAGCTCCTTGGCAAAGCTGTTCAGCGCCGAGTTCACGGCGGCCACCTGTACCAGAATGTCCACACAGTAGGCATCCTTTTCCAGCATGCCGCGCACGCCGCGTACCTGGCCTTCGATGCGGCTCAGCCGGTTGACCAGTGCTTTGTATTCCTCCGGGCTGCGGTCCTTGTGGCGGCAGCAGGAGGGAACAGCGTCCGGTACATCGGCGGGGGAAACCGTGTCTGCCGCAGGCTCTTCGGTGCTGCAGCAACAGCAGGGCTTCTTTTCGGTGGATTCCATGATGCAGGCTCCTTTCACAAACCCCTTGGGGGTATCTTTTGCTTCCAGCAGGAGTATACCACACCATATCCGACAAATCAAGTAGGAATTTGAAATAAAAGAAAAAAGAGGGAAAACCCGCAGGCTTTCCCTCACACAGAACCGTGATAAAGTTACTTTTCCAGAATGCGCGGAGCAAACAGGCTCCACATCTTGCCCCACCAGTACCAGTCGTGGGACACGTCGCCGCCCCACACTTCCAGATGAGCGGGCAGGCTCTGGGCCTGCAGCACATCAGCCAGTGCCTGGGTGTCGGCCTTGGCGTCATCCTCGTAGGCACCCTGACCGGCGCAGAGGATGAGACTGTTTTCCTCGGCCTTGACCAGTGCCAGCTTGTTGGCGATGCCGTTCTCCTGCAGGTACAGCAGGGGAGAACAGCGCAGCACCAGATCGTCGTTCTCGACACCCCAGAAGCGGCTCAGGTCGTAGATGCCGCCCATGCCCACGGCACCGGCAAACAGGTTGGGGCGGCGCAGACGGCAGTTCACGGCCTGATAAGCGCCCAGATCCACACCGGCGCACCAGATCTTGGTGCCCTTCTCGGCCTTGTTCAGGGCCAGGATGCGGGGAGCCAGCTCGGCAGTCAGGTAAACAAAATACTTCTCCTGTGCCTCGGCCCGGCGGCGCAGCGGCAGATCCCCGTTCAGCACGCCTTCACCGTCCACGCTGTCGGCACAGAACAGCTGGATCTTGCCCTCGTTCAGCAGCTGGGCAATGGCGTCCGGCATGCCGTTGTTCTCCCAGTCGAAAAAGCGGCCGCCGCGGGCGGGCAGAGCCAGCACCGGCACACCGGCGCTGCCATATACCTTAAACTCCATCTCGCGGTTCAGCACACTGCTCCACTCTTTGTAATAGGTACCCTGCATCATAATCAATCAAGCACTCCTTTTTTATCATGATCCGGCCCCGGCGCACAGTCGCTGCACGTCCAGCCGGCAGTAGCGTTTCAGGATAAATCAGACAAACTGGTTGCGCTGTGCGTCGTACTCGTAGCCGACGGCACGCAGCTTTGCACACAGATCAGTCTTGTCGACGTCCAGATCTTCGCACAAAGCATCGAGGTTTTTGAAATAATCCCGGAGTTTGAGGTTCACCACGCTCAGCAGCATGATGGGATCGGTGGGAAGAGCCATGCGTTCATCTCCTTTAAGGCAACAAAAAAAGCCGGCCACTCGACAAAGTGACCGGCCACATACACCAAATTAG
>ERZ831773.3114-NODE-3114-length-11375-cov-2.468375_pt1 | contig 11375 bp, 10 predicted proteins | sample MGYA00519696_ERZ831773 | MGnify/ENA primary metagenome ERZ831773 (study PRJEB31850, sample SAMEA3708720) | human gut metagenome | biome: human gut; feature: human-associated habitat; material: faeces | place: China | collected 2014 ...
TTTTGGCTTGTACTATTTATATTCTAGCACCATTGGGGGGAGGATAGCAAATGAGATCCTGATGATGTTCCGGTCGGGGAAGAAGTTCTCCAGGGAAGTCTCCATCTATGACCCGATCGGTGCGGATAAAGACGGGGAGACGGTGAGTCTGTTTGATGTTCTGGAATCCGGAGACCGGGAAGTGCTGGAGACGGTCATCATCGGACAGGATGTGAAGATACTCTATGAGGCATACCGGGATCGTCTGACGGAGACGGAAAAAAAGGTGATCCGGATGCGCTACGGCCTGTTCGGGGAAGATGAGCACACGCAGCGGGAGATCGCCGGACAGCTTGGAATTTCCCGATCCTATGTATCCAGGATCGAGAAAAAGGCGGTTGCCCGCATGCGGGAGGCGTTCGGATACGGAGAGTGAAACGGACGGTATGAGTCTGGATCATGGAAAAACAAAAGACAGGATCGGGAGAACAGCATGATGGTCTGGAAAAGGATCATTGTGCTGTTTTTGTTTGGAAAGAAATTTCCGGACTGCGGGACCCGATCCTGTGCCGTTTTTTATATGTGTTCGCTCTGGATTTATAAAAATGCAAAAAAGAATAAAAAACCTCTTGCATAAATATACATATAGGATTATAATTATGCATAATTATTCAGAAAATATTCAGCTTTATGCATCTGCCCCCACAAAAACATGCAGAGAAGAAAAGCTCCGGTCCCTTTTTTAACATGAACCGGAAGGAAAGCTGACTGGGATCCAGCAAATTATGACCGAGAGGAGAAACGATTATGAAGCCAAAGGTATACATTGACGGAAAAGAAGGAACCACCGGACTCCAGATTTATGAGAGACTTGCATTGAGAGACGATATTGAACTCCTGCTGATCGATGAGGCAAAGAGAAAAGATGCGGATGAGAGAAAGAAACTCATCAACGCTGCGGATATCACGTTCCTCTGTCTGCCGGATGCGGCGGCAAAAGAGGCGGTGAGCTTTGTGGAAAAAGATTCCGCAAGGATCATCGATGCATCGACGGCACACCGGACAGCTCCCGGCTGGGCATACGGAATTCCGGAACTTTCCGACGCACATAAGGATGCGATCGTTCACGCGAAATATACGGCAAATCCGGGCTGCCATGCATCGGGATTTGTGATCCCGGTCTATCCGCTCGTTGCGGCGGGGATCATCCCGAAGGAGACACCGCTCACTGTATTCTCCCTGACCGGCTACTCCGGAGGCGGAAAAAAGATGATCGCGGAATATGAATCTCCGGAGAAACCGGCGCTCTACAATACCCCGAGGATCTACGGCTTAAGCCTGAAACATAAACACCTGCCGGAGATGCAGAAGATCTGCGGACTTGATGTTCCGCCGGTGTTCTGCCCGATCGTGGATGACTACTATAAAGGAATGGCAGTCACCGTGATGCTGCAGAACTCGATGTTAAAGGGAAATCCGACTGCAAAGGATATCCATGAGGCACTTGCAGCTCATTATGATGGAAAGAACGTTGTAAAAGTCCATCCGTTCGGCTGGGACGATCCGATGATCGCGGCGGGAACTATGGCCGGAAAGGACAGCATGGAAATCGTGGTCAATGGACATGAGGATCAGACGATCATCACGGCGCTGTTCGACAATCTCGGAAAAGGCGCATCCGGTGCAGCTGTCGAGAACATGAACCTGATGCTCGGATTTGAGGAAACGGCAGGATTAAATCTGTAAAAAGGAATGGATGTCTGCAGAAAAAAAGATGCAGGCGAGTCCGAAACAGTCAGAAACGTGATATAGATGATAAGAGGGGAGAAAAACGTTATGGAAAATCTGAAACCGGAAACAAGAGCTGGCGTTCTCGTTGAGGCGCTCCCATACCTTCAGGATTATTATGGAAAGATCGTGGTCGTCAAATACGGCGGAAATGCCATGATCAATGAAGAATTAAAACAGGCGGTCATCCGCGACATTGTTCTTTTAAATCTGGTCGGCATCAAGGTCGTTCTGGTTCACGGCGGCGGTCCGGAGATCGGGGAACTCTTAAAGAAGACAGGAAAAGAGTCCAAATTCATCAAGGGACTCCGCTACACCGACCAGGAGACCATGGAGGCAGTCCAGATGGTCCTCTGCGGAAAGCTCAATAAGAACCTTGTGACGCTCTTAAAAAATGCCGGAGGAAAAGGCGTCGGCTTAAGCGGAATGGACGGCGGATTATTTGAGGCAGTCAAATTAAATGATCCGGACGGCACCGAGTACGGCTATGTGGGCGATATCGTAAGGACAAACCCGCAGATTGTTCTCGATATGCTGGAAAAAGGCTACATTCCGGTTGTCACCTGCGTTGCAGCGGGAATCGATGACACCTGCAACTACAATATCAACGCGGATACGGCGGCGGAGAAACTGGCGATCGCGCTGAAGGCGAAAAAGCTGATCATGCTGACTGACGTGCGTGGACTGTTAAGAGATCCGTCCGATGACACGACACTTATCAAGCGCCTGAAAGTTTCGGATGTTCCGTCCCTGGTCAAGGAGGGCGTCATCAAGGGCGGCATGATCCCGAAGGTCAACTGCTGCGTGGAGTGCGTCCGTCAGGGCGTAGAGCGTGCGAACATCCAGGATGGCCGTGTGCCGCACTCGATCTTAATCGAGCTGCTCACAAACGAAGGCGTTGGAACCATGTTTTCATAGGAGGAACAAGGAATGACTGCAGAAGAGATCAAGAAAAAAGATTCAGAATATATCATGCATACCTACGGACGGTTTGACATCGTCCTTGACCACGGAAAAGGCGCGACGCTCTGGGACGCAGACGGAAAAGAGTATGTGGACCTCACGTCCGGGATCGGCGTCAACAGCCTGGGACATGGAAATGAGAAGATCGTCGGTGCGATCACAAAACAGGCGGAAAAGCTCATGCATGCGTCAAATCTCTACTACACGGAGCCGATGGTGAGTGCTGCTGAGAAGCTTGTGACGGCAACCGGCATGGGAAAGATCTTCTTCGCGAACTCCGGAGCAGAGGCGAACGAGGGCGCGATCAAGGTTGCGAGAAAGTATTCCTTCGATAAATACGGGGCAGGGAGAAACAAGATCGTGACACTGATCCAGTCCTTCCACGGAAGAACCGTGACGACCTTAAAGGCAACCGGTCAGGAGAAGTTCCACCAGTATTTCTTCCCGTTCACGGAAGGTTTTGACTATGCGAAGGCAAATGACCTGGCGGATGTAACCGCAAAAGCGGACAAGACCTGCTGCGCGGTCATGATGGAGATGATCCAGGGTGAGGGCGGTGTTCTCCCGCTCGACAAAGAGTTCGTCCAGGGGGTTGCAAAGTTCTGTAAAGAACATGACATCCTTCTCCTTGTGGATGAGGTCCAGACCGGCATCGGAAGATGCGGAAGTCTTTTTGCGTACGAGCAGTACGGGATTTCCCCGGACATCGTGACGATGGCGAAAGGACTCGGCGGCGGACTTCCGATCGGCGGCGTGCTCACATCTGCGGCGTGTGCCGACGTGATGGGACCTGGAACCCATGGATCCACATTCGGAGGAAACCCGGTGAGTGCAGCGTCCGCAAATGTCGTTCTCGACACGGTGAATGATCCGGAATTCTTAAAAGAAGTTCAGGAAAAAGGCGCTTACATCAAGGAAAAAGTTCTGGGATTCCACTCCCCGGCAGTCAAAAATGTCCGCGGCATGGGACTCATGCTCGGCATCATCGTAGATCCGGAAAAGCGTGCCGGATACGTTTCAAAGCTCATGGAAAAGGGCGTTCTCGTGCTGACAGCCGGAACGGACGCGATCCGTCTGCTTCCGCCGTTAGTCATTACATATGAAGAGATCGATAAGGCACTTGAGGCCATGAAGGAGGTATTTTAAATTATGAATCATTTATTAAAATTACTGGATCTGAGTACGGAGGAGATCACCGGGATCCTGGATCTCGCGGACCAGTTAAAATATGAGAGAAAGCACAACATTCCGCACAGACACTTAGAGGGACAGACTCTGGGAATGATCTTCCAGAAGTCTTCCACAAGAACGAGAGTTTCCTTCGAGACAGGAATGTATCAGCTGGGCGGACATGCCCTGTTCCTCTCATCAAAAGATTTGCAGATCGGCCGCGGAGAGCCGGTTCAGGATACAGCGCGTGTATTATCCCGCTACCTTGATGGCATCATGATCCGTACCTTCGAACAGAAGGAAGTAGAGGATCTCGCAAAATTCGGCTCCATCCCGGTCATCAACGGTCTGACTGATTTCTGCCATCCCTGCCAGGTACTTGCGGACCTTATGACGATCCGTGAGAAATTCGGAAGCTTCACAGGTCTTAAGATGTGCTACATCGGCGATGGCAACAACATGGCAAACTCCCTGATCGTCGGCGGCTTAAAGGTCGGCATGAATGTTGCAGTTGCGACACCGGACGGTTATAAGCCGGACGGAGAAGTCCTTGAGTTCACAAAGGGCTACGCAGATAAATTTGCCCTGGAGACAGACCCGTTCATGGCAGCATCCGGCGCGGATATCGTGATCACGGACACATGGACTTCCATGGGTGAGGAAGCGGAGAAAGAGGAGAGAAAGAAAGTATTTAAGGATTACCAGGTCAACAAACAGCTCCTCGCAGCCGCAAATGCAGGTGCGATGGTCCAGCACTGCCTTCCGGCTTACCGCGGACAGGAGATCACAGAGGAAGTCTTCGAGGAACATGCCGACGAGATCTTCAACGAGGCGGAGAACCGTCTTCATGCACAGAAGGCTGTTATGGTCAAGCTGATGAAGAAAGACTGAGCAGAAAAATAAAAATCAGAAAGTTCCCTGTGGGTGCGGGAGTACCTGCGGGGGATTTTTTGTTCAACAGGAAAGTTCGATGGAACTTCCCTGTTGAACAAAAAGGCACTACGTGCCAATGATGCGCACTCGCGCGAAGATGAAGATCGTCGCAAGCGACCGCGCTCGGCGCGAGAATGTGCCGAGGCACATTCTTTTTTAGGTTTATATAAACTTTATGAAATTTTAACAGATGTTTCCTGGGGAAAATACGGTATGCGTGTTATACTTATAGACAAGCTGAACACGTATGAAAACTGGCGAGGCATTGATCCTGACCGGAGACCGGATCCCGTCTGCGGATCCTGCCGACGGCAAAAAGATTTGGTGTGAGGAGGGAGAAAAATGGAAATTCATGAATTTTATATTCCGTCCAGCAGTGGGATCGCGAATCTTCACTGTATGGAGTGGATCCCGAGCGGTGAGGTGAAAGCGATCGTTCAGATTGCCCACGGAATGATGGAACATGTCGGAAGATACCGGGAGTTTGCGGAATTTTTAGCGGGACACGGGATCTATGTCCTTGGAAATGATCATCTTGGACACGGAAAGACCGCAGCGGCAGCGGAGGACCGCGGATACTTCGGGGAGCATGGCGGAGCCGTCTCGGTGATCCGTGATATGCGCCGCGTGACGGTCCACGCACAGAGAAAATATCCGGGTGTGCCGATCTTCCTTCTGGGACACAGTATGGGATCTTTTTTCGCGAGACGATATCTGACTGTCTATAAAGACGGGATAGACGGAGTGATCTTACTCGGGACCGGAGCTCCGAAGGACGCGGAGGTCCGGCTTGGCTATCTGCTGGCGGACACGATCTGCAGACAGAGAGGAACACGCTGCCGGAGCAAACTGCTCTATGAGATGTCCCTCGGAAATTACAACAGGAAATTTAAACCTGTGAAGACGCCGTATGACTGGCTCTCCAGGGATGAAAAGAAAGACCGGGATTTCGGAGACGATCCGCTGACAGATTTTATCTTCACAGCCGGGGCGTACCGTGACTTCTTTGAGGTGATCTTAAAAACGGCAAAGCTTGAAAAAGCCGGAAAAATGCGGACAGATCTCCCGATCCTGATCCTGTCCGGAAGCAAAGACCCGGTGGGAGAGGAGACAAAAGGCGTGCGCCGCGTCTATGAGCGATACGACAAGGCAGGAGCGGAGGATCTCTCCATCGGCTTCTATGAAGATGCGAGACATGAACTTTTAAACGAACTCAACCGCGACCAGGTATCCGCGGATATCCTGGAGTGGATCGGGGAGCATGAGGGCTGATTCCTGTCAATGACGGCGAAAACATGGATGAAAGCTCAAATGGTAAGGCCACGCGGCGGGTGTTTGCCCGCGCGGTGGGAGGACGATGCATATGGGGCTGGCGGAAATAGGGAGGAATCCTCCGCCGGACGCCCCATATTCGAGAGGGAATCCGCTCTCTTCTGCAGGCGTGAGAGGGGAACGGATACAGGGTTCGCAGTCTAAATTCTTAAAATTCTTAAACCATATCTATTTTATCAAAAATGGTGAAAATATTCTCGATTTCAGGTATGATTTCAACTAACAACATCAAGGATTCTCCTATCTCTATAGGTGGTGAGATGACAACCAAAGACTGGAAAGGAGTATTTTTTGTTCAGCAAGATCAACAGCATATATCTCCTCGGAATGGAGGGGAAAAACGTGACCGTGGAGGCGGACGTCAGCGACGGACTTCCGGGGCTGATCCTTGGGGGATATCTGGCCTCGGAGGTCCGGGAGGACCGGGTGCGGACGGCGATCAAGAATCTTGGACTATCCCTGCCGCCAAAGAAGATCACGGTCAATCTGTCTCCGGCAGATTTCAGAAAGGAAGGGACCGGCTTTGACCTGGCAATCGCCGCGGCGATCCTGTCATCATACGGAGGATTCCAGGCAAAGGACCTGGAGGATGCGGTATTCTTCGGGGAACTGGGGCTGGACGGGACTGTGCGGGGGATCCCGGGCGTTATGGCGCTCACGGCACAGGCACGGGAGAGCGGATTCCGACGGGTATTTCTTCCGGCTGAGAACGTGAAGGAGGCATCCTTTATCGGCGGGATTTCGCTCTACGGTGTCCGGGATCTGAAACATCTGGTGGATATGTTGTCCGGAAAACAGCCGATGTGCCCGGAACCGCCGGTAAACATGAAGGATCTGCAGGATACGATGAACCGCTATGATGTGGATTTCGCGGAATTATCGGGACAGCCGCTCCTTAGGCGGGCGGCGGAGGTGGCAGCCGCCGGAAAGCACAACCTTCTGGTCGTGGGGCCTGCGGGGGCCGGAAAGACCATGCTTGCGAGGAGAATGCCGACGATCATGCCGGGGATGGACGTGGAGGAGAGCATCGAGATCTCGAAGATCTACAGTGTGAGCGGACTTCTGACGGAGAAAGAGCCGCTTGTAAAGATCAGGCCGTTCCGTGCACCCCACCACACAGTATCGGTCCAGGCACTGACGGGAGGCGGGAGGAGACCGAAGCCGGGGGAGATCTCGCTTGCCACCGGCGGGATCCTGTTCCTCGATGAATTGCCGGAGTTTTCCAGAGCGGCACTCGAGACACTCCGACAGCCGCTCGAAGACAGGGAGGTGACAGTCTCGAGAGTGGAGGCCACGGTGACATATCCGGCCAACTTTCAGCTTGTGGCTGCGATGAACCCATGTCCCTGCGGTCATTTTCCGGACCTTGCGAGGTGCCGGTGCACGGAGGGACAGATCACGCGGTATCTACAGAAGATATCGGGACCACTGCTGGACAGGATCGATCTTTGTGTGGAGGCATCCCCGGTTACTTACGGGGACGTCAGAGGCGGCGGAGAAAATGAAGCCTCCGGCGCAATCCGGGCGCGGGTGGAGCAGGCGAGAGAGATCCAGAAAGAGCGGTTTATGGAGGAAAACATCCGCTGCAACGGGGAGATGGCGGGGCGGCATATCCGGAAATACTGCGTTCTGGGGAAGGAGGAGGAGACCTTTATGGAGGAGATCTTCGAAAAGCTTGCGCTTTCCGCCAGAATGCATGACAGGATCTTAAAAGTCGCAAGAACGACGGCGGATCTTGCGGGTGAGAGTAAAATCCGGCTTTCAGATCTGTGCGAGGCGGTGTCCTATGTGAAAAGCCGGGAGAAGTTCTGGGGGAATTAATGCCTGAAAACGAAGCTTGCCCGGAACTTTTTGGGTGCGGAACAGTTCTATGAATGGAAGGAAAGGGGTACATAAGATCATGGCTTACAACACACTTACCGAGCGGGAAGCGTTTTACTGCCTCTGCCATGTCCCGGGGTTCGGCAGTGCGACGATCGGGAAGTTAAGGGAAAGGTTCGGAACATATCAGGCGGTCTGGACGGCAAAGGAACAGGAAATACAAAAAGCGGGAGTTCTCACAGAGAAGCGCGTGATGGTCTTTTTGCAGGCAAGAGAGCAGGAATCTGCATGGCTGAAGGAATTTTATGGGCTGGAACGGACGGGGATCCGCTTTATCGCGGAAGGAGACACAGACTATCCGGAACGTTTCCTTCCATATAAAGACCGCCCGGCGGCGCTTTTCGTAAAGGGAAATCTTCCGGAAAACGAGGTCCCGGCGGTTGCCATTGTCGGCGCCAGAGCCTGCACGGAATATGGGAAGGAGGCGGCCGGATTTTATGCCGGGGAACTTGCCAATGCGGGAGTCAACATTATCAGCGGCATGGCGGCGGGAGTGGATGGCTGTGCCCACAGGGGCGCGATCGAGCGCGGAAAACCCACCTACGCGGTTCTGGGATGCGGGGTAAATATCTGTTATCCGCGGGAAAATTACAAAATTTTTCATGCCATGGAGGAAAACGGAGGCATCCTCTCAGAGTTCGTCCCGGGGACCCGCCCTGTGGCAATGAACTTTCCGCTGAGAAACCGGATCATCAGCGCTCTCGCTGATGCGATCATAATAATAGAAGCGAGGGAGAAGAGCGGATCGCTGATCACAGCGGATTTTGCGTTGGAGCAGGGAAAGGAGGTTTTCGCCCTTCCGGGACGTGCAAATGACCCGTTGAGCGGGGGCTGCAACCGCCTGATCCAGGGCGGTGCGAGCCTGCTTTTAAGCCCGTCGGATGTGCTGGAATTCCTCGGGATGAAATACGAAAGAAAATTAACGATTCATAAATTTTCACAAAATAGGCTTGCCAAGAACGAAAATTTGGTGTATGCTTCGGTTGATTCGCGCCCCAGACATCTGGAAGAGGTCGCCGCATTGAGCGGACTCTCTGTGACAGAATGTATGGAAGCCCTTTTAAAGCTGGAGCTTGCGGGACTTGTTTTTGGAACCGGGAATCAATATTATAAAGCGGAATGATTGCAGAAGGATGTGAAAAATATGGCGAACAGTCTTGTGATTGTGGAGTCTCCTGCAAAGGTTAAAACAATTAAAAAATTCCTGGGAAGCACATATGAGGTGGACGCGTCCAACGGACACGTAAGAGATCTTCCGAAGAGCCAGCTCGGAATTGATGTGGAAAATGATTATGAACCGAAATATATCACGATCCGGGGCAAGGGCGATATCCTTGCGAAACTCCGGAAAGAAGTGAAAAAAGCAGATAAGATCTATCTCGCAACTGACCCTGACCGTGAGGGAGAGGCGATTTCCTGGCATTTGATGAAAGCGCTGAAGCTCGATGAGGTAAAAGATAAAAAAGTATACCGGATCAGCTTCAATGAGATCACGAAAAACGCGGTAAAGGCGTCCTTAAAGGCGCCGAGAGATATCGATATGAATCTTGTGGATGCCCAGCAGACGCGGCGTATTCTGGACCGTATCGTGGGCTATAAGATCAGCCCGATCCTCTGGGAAAAGGTAAAACGCGGACTGAGTGCCGGCCGTGTCCAGTCGGTGGCACTCCGAATGATCTGTGACCGTGAAGAGGAGATCTCCGCGTTTATTCCGGAGGAGTACTGGAGTCTCGATGCGATGTTGAAAGCACCGGGGACAAAGAAGCCGGCAGCGGCCCATTTCCATAAAGATAAGGATGGAAAGACAGAGATCAGGAGCCGTGCCGAGCTGGATGCCCTGTTAGAGTCCTTAAAGGGACAGAAATTTATCGTAAATGATATCAGGAACGGTGAGCGCACGAAGAAGCCGCCGCTTCCGTTTACAACGAGTACCATGCAGCAAGAGGCGTCCAAGGCGTTAAACTTCTCCACCCAGAAGACGATGCGTCTCGCACAGCAGCTCTATGAGGGCGTTGATGTGAAAGGACACGGCACGGTCGGTCTGATCACTTACCTGCGTACCGATTCCACCCGTGTCGCGGAGGAAGCGGAGAAGATGGCAGGCGAATTCATCGCTGAGAACTACGGGGAAGCATATCTGTCAACGGGAGAGAATTCAAAGAAGAATAACGGAAAGATCCAGGATGCGCACGAGGCGATCCGTCCGACGAATCTTTCTCTGACACCTGTCAAGGTGAAGGAATCTCTTTCGAGAGATCAGTTTCGTCTTTACCAGCTGATCTGGAAGCGGTTTACCGCGAGCCGGATGTCTGCAGCTGTCTATGAGACGACTTCTGTTAAGATCATGGCGGGCGGAAATGAATTTACGATGACAGCGTCCAGACTGAAATTTGACGGCTTCATGTCTGTCTATATCGAGGCGGATGAGAAGGAAGAGAAGAATCAGATCCTCTCGAAGCTGGAAAAGGGCGAGGAGCTGGAGCTTGCCGATCTTGTAAATGCCCAGCACTTTACTCAGCCGCCGGCCCACTATACGGAGGCATCGCTTGTAAAGGCGATGGAGGAACAGGGCATCGGACGTCCGAGTACCTATGCTCCGACGATCACAACGATCCTTGCACGCCGGTATGTGGTGAAGGAAAATAAAAATATTTATGTGACTGAGCTCGGCGAGGTTGTCAACCGGATCATGAAGCAGTGCTTCCCGAGCATCGTGGATATCGCTTTCACGGCGAATCTGGAGTTCCTGTTAGACAGCGTCGGAGAGGGACTGACCCCGTGGAAGACGATCGTCAGAAACTTCTACCCGGATCTCATGGCAGCGGTGGATGAGGCCCAGAGAACGCTTGAGACGGTCCACATCGCAGATGAGGAATCGGATGAGATCTGTGAGGTCTGCGGAAGACGGATGGTCATCAAGTACGGTCCTCACGGTAAGTTCCTCGCATGTCCGGGATTCCCGGAGTGCCGGAATACGAAGCCGTATCTGGAGAAGACCGGCATCCCGTGTCCGAAGTGCGGAAAAGAAGTCATCATCAAGAAGACGAAAAAAGGCAGAAAGTATTACGGCTGTGAGGCCAACCCGGACTGTGATTTCATGTCCTGGCAGAAACCGTCCACTGAGAAATGTCCGGAATGCGGAAGCTACATGGTGGAAAAAGGAAACAAACTCGTCTGCGCAAATGAGCAGTGCGGTTTTGTGATGCCGATGAAGGAAAAGGAAGAGGAAAAGACTGCAGCTGAATAATCTGCTGCCGGTTACAGAATGAACGGCAGTGATAAAAAAGCTCCGGCGGGATGTGCGAGACACATTTTGCCGGATGTTTCTT
>ERZ831773.3123-NODE-3123-length-11341-cov-12.631845_pt1 | contig 11341 bp, 8 predicted proteins | sample MGYA00519696_ERZ831773 | MGnify/ENA primary metagenome ERZ831773 (study PRJEB31850, sample SAMEA3708720) | human gut metagenome | biome: human gut; feature: human-associated habitat; material: faeces | place: China | collected 2014 ...
AGGCAGTCCTTGCTGGTAAAAGGCAGGGAAGCCCCGTCCAATTAATAATTGGGCGAGGAGGATTCACGGCAAAACTGTGGGCAGCGAGCGCGCCCTGATAGAACGGCGACTGCTCATGAGGCTGGTGCAGGATGAAGAGGAGCACGCCCGTGCCGATCAGCGTGAGGTTGAGGAGCACGAGGAGCGCGTAGGCGATGCGCTGGCCCGCGTTGTAGCGGCCTTGCGGCGCGGTCGAGGGTTCGGCCTTCGTGAGGCGCAGGAACCTGAGAAGCTTTGTTGGATAGCCGCCGAGATTGCGCAGCCAGGCGAGGAACGGGCGGTCGGTGCGTAGGATTTCGTGCACGAAGCGCCTTGCCCTCGCGGGCGAGAAGACGAGCCATGCGGCGATGACGATGATGAGCGCGAAGCCCGCGATGAAGTGGACGGAGACGTCGAGGCGTTCCGGGCGGATGCTTGCGCGTGCGGCGGATCCGAGCGCAATGCCTGAGGCGGCGAGCGCGGCCCAGCAGATGAGGTTGAGGAAGTGGACGATCTGGTCGGAGGGATGGAAGCGCTTGACCGAGGCGTGCCTGACGAGCGTTTGCATAAGCGGACTCCTGTACAGGTTGTGCCGCGGAGCGCCCTCAAGGCGGAATGACGGATCTGCGGCGTGTTGAACGAGCGGCGGGGAGCGAAAGGCCTCCCGAGCGTGTTTTCAATCGCGCCACGAGGTCTTGGGGCAATGTTGGTTCAGACCCGTGTAAAGAAGCGCAAGGACGTGTCGGCAAAGTGGGAGGAAATCCGGGAAGGACATGTTGAGGGCATGAAAAGGGCGCGGTTCCCGGCGGGAGCCGCGCCCATGCGTGCATTTGTGAACGGTCTGATGAGTTTGCCGCGGTCAGGCCGACTTGGCGGGCAGGAAGGCCCTGATGGCGAGGATCAGGTCGCGCACGCCGTAGATCGTCATGAAGAAGGCCGAGACGGGGATGGCGGCGTAGGCCCAGCGGACCTGCAGCCAGGGGATCGACTGGAAGGTGGCCTGTGCGCGCAGGACCCAGACGATGCCGTACCAGCAGATGAGCGCGTAGGTGACGAGCTCGATCACGGTGACGGCGAGGCGGCAGCAGTGGCCGAAGTTCGTGCCCGCGACGCGGTCGGTGATGACGTCGACGACGAAGTGGCCGCGCGTGCGCACGAGTTCCATGGCGCCGGGGAAGATCATCCAGACGAGCAGGATCTGGATCCAGTCGTCGGTCTGGGTGAAGTTGTAGACGGGCACGAAGCGCACGAAGACGTTGGCGATGAACATCACGAAGATGCCTGCGAGCGCGAGCGTGCTCACGGTGCGCGCCGTGACGGAGACGCAGCGGTCGGCCGCCTTGAGAAGGTTCATGACGGCGGACATCAGGGCACCCATTTGGCGAAGCCGAGCGAGAGCTCGGGGATGAAGGCGACGAGGATCGCCACGATGATCATGATGAGGACGTAGCCCACGGCCTCCTTCGCGATGGCAAGGACGTGCTCGCCCGTGATCGAGCTCATCACGTAGAGGTTGAGGCCTACGGGCGGCGTGAGCACGCCGATGGCGAGCGAGATGCACATCACGATGCCGAGCTGAACGATGTCGTAGCCGAAGCTCTTGGCGAGCGGCACGAAGATCGGGACGGTGATGAGGAGGATGGCCGTGCCCTCCATGAAGCAGCCCATCAGCACGAGGAGCGCGATGATGAGAAGGAGCACGGGCGCCGCAGTCGCAAAGGAGGTCGACATGAAGGCGATCGCCTGCTGCGGAATGCGGGTGTAGAGGAGTACGTACTGGAAGAAGCCCGCGGTGGCAATGACGAACATCACCTTGGCGGTCTGCTCGACCGTGTTCCAGAAGATGGCGGGAAGGTCGCGCACCCTGAGCGTTCCGTAAACGAAGAAGCCGAGGAACATCACGTAGAGGGACGCGACGGCGGCCGCTTCGGTCGCCGTGAAGATGCCGCCGAACATGCCGCCCATCACGATGACGGGGGTCATGAGCGCGAAGAAGGCCTCCCTGAAGGCCTGAAGGCGCTCGCGCCATGGCGCGGGTTCGGTCTTGGCGTAGTTTCGGCGCGCGGAGACCCAGGAGGACCAGCCCATGAACATGATGCCGAGCAGGAGGCCCGGCACGGCGCCCGCCGCAAAGAGCGAGTTGACGCTCGTCTGTGTGAGGCCCGCGTAGAGGATGAGCGTGATCGAGGGCGGGATGATGGGGCCGAGGGCGCCGCCCGCCGCGATCGTCGCGCAGCTGAACGGGCGCCCGTAGCCCGACTTCGTCATTTCGTTGATGGCGATCATGCCGATGCCCGCCGCGCAGGCGGCCGCCGAGCCGCTCATGGCGGCCATGACGACGCAGGCGACGATGGCGGCGTTGGAGAGTCCGCCCCAGCGGTGGCCGAGGCAGACGCGTCCGAAGCCGAAGAGCGACTTGCTCACGCCGCCCACGGTCATCAGGTTCCCCATGAGAAGGAAGAACGGAATCGACATGAGCGTGATCCCCGAGACCTGCGCGAACATACGCTGCGGCACGAGGAAGAGGCGCGCGGGGTCGCCGCCCGCGAAGAGGAAGGTCGCGATCGAGGCGAACCCCATGGTCACGGCCGTGCTGACGCCGAGAAGCATCAGCAGGAGCACCGCCCCGAAAATGACGAACATCAGCATGGATGAGCTTCCGTGCTTACTTGGCGCGGTTGGCCTCGACGGCGTCGAGGAGCTTCTTCATCTCGTCCTTGCCCGCGAGCTCGCCAATCTTGTCGTAGGCGGGCTTCATGAGCTTCACGAAGGAGTCGCGGTCGGGGTTCGTCACGTGCATGCCCTTCTTCTTGAGCTCCTCGATGACGGCGGCTTCACCGTGGCTGATGCGGTCGCGGGTGAGGTTCTGCGCCTTGACGGCCTCTTCCTTCAGGATGGCCTGCAGTTCGGGCTGGAGGCCCTCGAGGAACATTTTGTTGAAGAGAAGGACCTGGCAGTCGAAGTAGTGGTTCGTGAGCGCGAGCTCGTCCTGGGTTTCAAAGAGCGAGTCGGCGAGAATCGTGAAGACGGGGTTTTCCTCGCCCGTCACGACGCCCTGCTTGAGGCTGGTGTAGAGCTCGGAGTAGGCGATCTTCTGCGTGTTGGCGCCGACGGCGTCGAAGGCGGCGAGAAGGCCCGTGGCGGGCGGAACGCGGATCTTGACGCCCTTGAGGTCGGCGGCGGAGTTGACGGGCACGCCCTTGGTCGTCGTCTGGCGGAAGCCGTAGTCGAACATGGAGAGGCCGACGGCGTCGTGCTGGGCGAGGCCCTCGTTCATCCAGGGCATGACGAAGGCGTCGATCGTGCGGTGGGCGTGATCATAGTCCTTGAAGAGGAACGGAGCCGTCATGGCGTTGAGCTTCTTCGAGTACATGGCGAGGTTGCCGAGGCTCACGACCGCGCTGTCGAGCGCGCCGAGCGTGACCTGTTCGGCAAGCGCGGGCTGGTCGCCGAGCTCGCCTGCGGGGTAGACCTCGACCTTGACCTTGCCGCCCGTGCGCTCGGAGACGTTCTTCGCGAACTGAAGCGCGGCCTCGTGGTGGGCGTGCGAGACGGCCGCGGTGTGGGCGAGGCGGATCGTCTGGGCGGAGAAGTCGGCGGCACCGGCGACGGCGCACGCAAGGGCGGCCGCGACGGCCACGGCGGCGGTCTTGATGAAGTTGGGCATTGTGTGGGCTCCCGCTGTTGTCTGTCCTGAACCTCCGCCCATGGGCGAAGGCACATGTCGTTTTTTTGAAGCTAACTATTATAACGGGAGCCGCCTGCGGCCGAAAGACGGTGATAACGCGCGCCCGCAACAGATTCGCGAGGCTCTCCATATGCAGACGACTGCCGCAGAGGGATGAAGAATAGGAGGACAATTTCATGTCATCGTATGGGAGCACGTACCGTATGAAGATTTCGCGGACCATATGATAATTCACCCGAGGTAGTACTTTGGGGGTAGGCCTCATATGTCCAATGCGCGACTTTTGCCGTATGAGAGGCGCTTCGGGGACGTTTAGACTGTGCTCAAACGGTCGCAAAAGGCGGACGGGTGCCCTCGCTCCCGCTTGCCGGCTCAGACGCACGGACCGTTGAAACGACGGGCCCGGCGCAGCAGGAGAGCTGCCAGGAGGCCCTCACCGGAGAAGATCCTATGTTTGAAACGCAATACGAAGCGCTGCGGCGTCAGGGCATTTCCCGACGCAGCTTCCTGCAGTTCTGCTCCCTCACGGCCGCGAGCCTGGGGATTGGAAGCGCGGGCGCCAAGGACATCGCCGAGGCGATGGAGACGAAGCCCCGCACGCCGGTCATCTGGCTCCACGGCCTTGAATGCACCTGCTGCACCGAATCCTTCATCCGCAGCTACCATCCGGTCGCCAAGGACCTGGTGCTCTCGATGATCTCGCTCGATTACGACGACACGATCATGGCCGCCGCCGGTCATCAGGCCGAGGCCGCCCTCGAGGACACGATCGAGAAGTACAAGGGCAACTACATCCTTGCCGTTGAGGGCAACGTGCCGCTCAACGACGACGGCGTGAACTGCATTCCCGGCGGCGAGACCTTCCTGAGGAAGATCAAGCACGTCGCTGCGGGCGCCAAGGCCGTCATCGGCTGGGGCTCCTGCGCCGCCTGGGGCTGCGTGCAGGCCGCCAAGCCCAATCCCACGCACGCCGTGCCGATCACGGAGATCATCACGGACAAGCCCATCGTGCTCGTGCCCGGCTGCCCGCCGATTCCCGAAGTGATGACGGGCGTGGTCACCTACATCCTCACGTACGACCGCCTGCCGCCGCTTGACCGCATGGGCCGTCCTAAGATGTTCTACGGCCAGCGCATTCACGACAAGTGCTATCGCCGCGCCCACTTCGACGCGGGCCAGTTCGTCGAGAAGTTCGACGACGAGGGCGCCAAGCTCGGCTACTGCCTCTACAAGGTGGGCTGCAAGGGACCGACGTCCTACAACGCCTGCTCGGCCATCCGCTGGAACGAGGGCCTCTCCTGGCCGGTCCAGTCAGGCCACGGCTGCATCGGCTGCTCCGAGCCCAACTTCTTCGACAAGGGCTCCTTCTACGAGCACGAGACGACGGTCCTGCCTCCGGGCTGGGGCGGCATCGAGGCGACCGCCGACAAGGTGGGCCTCGCGACGCTCGGCGTCGTCGGCGTCGCGGCTGCCGCGCACGTGGCCATGTCCGCCGTGTCGCAGGCCCGCGCCAAGAAGACCAACAAGGACATCGGAGGTAAGGAAGAATGAGTGAACGCAGAATTGTTGTGGACCCGGTCACCCGAATCGAGGGTCACCTGCGCGTCCAGGCCACGCTCGGCGACGACGGACGAATCGCCGACTCCATGAGCACCGGCACGATGTGGCGAGGCCTCGAGGTCATTCTCAAGGGCCGCGACCCGCGCGACGCCTGGGCCTTCGTCGAACGCATCTGCGGCGTCTGCACGGGCATTCACGCCCTTGCGGCCGTGCGCAGCGTCGAGGACGCCCTCGGGATCAAGATTCCGAAGAACGCCAACATCATGCGCAACCTGGTCAATGCCACGCTCTACGTGCACGACCATCTGGTGCACTTCTACCAGCTCTCCGCGCTCGACTGGGTCGACGTGGTCTCGGCGCTTGAGGCCGATCCCCGCGAAACCGCGGCGATCCAGCAGAAGATCTCCCCGAGTCATCCGCTTGCCTCCGTGGGCTACTTCCGCGACGTCCAGAACCGCCTGAAGAAGTTCGTCGCGAGCGGCCAGCTCGGCATCTTCAAGAACGGCTACTGGGGCCATCCGGCCATGAAGCTGCCGCCCGCCGTGAACCTTCTTGCCGTCACGCACTATCTTGAAGTGCTCGACTTCCAGAAGGAGATCATCAAGATCCACACGATCCTTGGCGGCAAGAATCCGCATCCGAACTATCTGGTCGGCGGCATGGCCTGCCCGATCAACATGCACGATACGGGCGCCCAGGGCACGATGGTCAACGAGGTGACGCTCAACTACATGCGCGACATTGCGAAGCGCTCGCTCGAGATCGTCGAGAACGTCTATCTGCCGGACATCAAGGCCATCGCGGGCTTCTATCCCGAATGGTTCAAGTACGGCGCGGGCCTCTCCAACAAGAATGTCCTCTGCTACGGCGAATTTCCCGAAATCGCCAACGACTGGTCCGATGCCTCGATGCAGCTGCCGCGGGGCGCGATCATCAACGGCAACCTCAACGAGGTGCACGACGTCGACCTGCGCGACCTCAACGAGATCCAGGAATTCGTGGACCACTCGTGGTACCGCTATCCGGACGCCGGCAAGGGCCTGCATCCGTGGGAAGGCATCACCGAGCAGGCCTTCGAGCTCTCGAAGGGCTCCGTGGGCGACAAGACGAAGTTCGAATGGCTCGGCGCCGACGGCAAGTACTCCTGGATCAAGAGCCCGCGCTGGAAGGGCCACATGATGGAAGTCGGACCGCTCTCGCGCCTCGTCATGGGCGTCGCCAAGAACGTGCCGCACATCAAGGAGCCCGCCATGGCGCTCCTCGAGGAGCTCAACGCGCCGCTCGAGGCCGTCTTCTCGACGCTCGGCCGTCACGCAGCCCGCGCGCTCGAGTGCCGTTGGGCCGCCCAGAAGATGGTCCAGTACGTCGACGACCTGACGGCCAACATCCGTGCGGGCGACGAATGCGCCGCCAACATGGAGAAGTGGGAGCCCAGCACCTGGCCCAAGGAAGCCCGCGGCGTGGGCTTCTGCGAGGCCCCGCGCGGCGCCCTCGGCCACTGGTGCGTCATCAAGGACACGCGCATCGCCAACTGGCAGGCCATCGTGCCGACGACGTGGAACGCGTCGCCGCGCTCTCCCTCGGGCGAGCTCGGCGCCTTCGAGCAGAGCCTCATCGGCACCCCGGTCGCCGTCGAGGACCAGCCGCTCGAAATCATCCGCACGATCCACAGCTTCGACCCGTGCCTGGCCTGCGCCACTCATCTCCTGAGCCCGAAGGGCGAGGAACTCTGCAGCGTCAAGGTGCGCTGATGGGAGGCCGCTATGAAAATCGATCCCGTCACTTTTGAAGTCGATGCGAGCGGAGGCACCCGGCCCGTATACGTCTGGGAGGCCCCGGTCCGAGTCTGGCACTGGCTGATGGCCGTCGCGATGTTCGCGATGATCATCACCGGCTACCTGATCGGCCGACCGCTTGTCTCCAACCTCGGGGACACGTGGATCACCTACGACTTCGGCTACGTGCGCATGGTGCACTTCGCCGCGGGGCTGTTCTTCACGGCGCTCTTCATCTACCGCCTCTTCTGGGTGGCGGTGGGCAACCGCTACGCGAGGATGATCTTCTTCCCGCCGCTGTTGTCGATGAAGTGGTGGAAGGGCGTGTTCGCCCAGGTCGCCTACTACCTCTTCATGAGGAAGTCCGCACCTGAATACGCCGGCCACAACCCGCTTGCGCAGCTCGCGATGTTCGCGATGTTCGTGCTCGGCTCCTTCGTGATCATCATCACGGGCCTCGCGCTCTACGCGCAGTCCTGGGGCTGGGACACGAGCTGGATGGCCTGGTTCGGCTGGGTGTTCGTGCTCTTCGGAGACGCCCAGGCGGTCCGCACGGTGCACCACGTGATGATGTACGTGTTCATCCTCTTCAGCATCGCCCACATCTACATGAGCTTCCGCGAAGACGTCATGGGCGGCGCCACCACGCTCTCCTCGATGAGCACCGGCCTGCGCATGTTCAAGGAGGACCATCACGGTTGAGCCTGATTGTCTCAGGTGACTGAAGCCGCAAAACAAAGGGGCCCGTTCAGGCAGCAATGCCGGGACGGGCCTCTTTTTGTTGTCTTGTTTCTTCTTTTCTGGTCCTGAAGTGGGTTGGGATGCTGAGGACGCAGTCGGGCGTCCGAGGATGCGGAGCCGGGCCAGCCCGACACTTTTTCCCCTGCGGGCGGCCGCTCCATGGGTCCGCATTATGCTCCTGAAAACCGACTGAGCGGTATTTATTGTTGAGGGAAAGTGCCATGAGGGAAATCCCGACCTGTAGCACAGATTTTGCATAAGCCTTGATGCTCAAGGGAATGGTAATCGTTATTGGTAAAAATCCTAAGGGATTGTCCTAGGTTTTTGGCTGATATAAAACCGATCGGACGGAATGTATTGGTGTATGATGCGTACCGTCGTGTACTCCTACACTCCAAGCAGTTCCTCAGAGGACCGTCCTCAGGGGAACTCATCTTAAGGACCAGCCAAAATGTTCAAGAAGACTCTTCTCTCCGCCGCCGCTCTTCTCGCGGCCGGCACGCTTTCTGCTTCCGTCTTCGCCAAGATAATAGTTATAGCCGTCTACCTGGATGGAGCCGGTCTCCATGATGCTGTCTTCGTTGAAGTAGTACCAGTTTCCGTCAATGGAAGCCCAGGTGGAAGTTAAGGCTTTGCCATCTTTTCCATAATAGTAATGAAGGAATTCAGGAGCGTCATCTTCGGACCAGTAATCTTCGTTGTCCATAGTGACCCACTGGTAGGTGACACGTTTTCCTTCTTCGTTTACATAGTATTCGTCGATCTGTTCGGAATAAGCGCGAACGCCGTCAGCGTTTAAGTAATACCAGTCATTTCCGGATTTCTTCCATGAATCTGTAAGGGGATCTCCGTAGGAGTCGTAGTAATACCAGTTTCCGTTTTCTTCCGTCCATCCGGCTGCTTTTGCATATGCCGGAAAAGCCATGGATGCAGTAAATACTGCAGTGGATAATACAGCCAGGAATGTTGTCTGTTTTCTCATAATATAAATTCTCTCCTTTTGATGTTTTGAAAATGTGTTTTGTTAGTGGCCGTTGATCCGTTGTTTGCATTACGCAGGTCATTATAACCAGGATAAAGCCGCCTTTCCAGTGAAGGTTACTGGTAAGTCTGGGCATGGTTTCCACACCTGGAAATGGGCGTATCCAGGAGCCCCTTAAGGAAAATGACAGTAGGTTTTTTAAGCATTTTGTGGTATGCTTGTTTTCAGATAGATTGATGCGTAAACGACTTAAAGGAGAAAACGTATTATGAGGATGAAAGTTTCAAACTATATTTCTGAGATGTTAGTAAAAGCTGGGATCCACCAGGCATTTATGGTTACAGGCGGCGGTGCCATGCATTTGGATGATGCATTGGGACACCAGGAAGGCCTTCACTGTATCTATGATCACCATGAGCAGGCCTGCGCCATTGCAGCAGAGGCATATGCCAGGATCCATAATGAGATGGCAGCTCTCTGCGTGACCACAGGTCCTGGAGGAACCAATGCCATTACCGGTGTTTTAGGTGCATGGCTGGACTCCATTCCAATGCTGGTACTTTCCGGACAGGTGCGTTATGATACCACAGCAAGGTGGTCCGGTACAGGGATCCGTGCTATGGGTGATCAGGAATTTGATATTTGTAAGGCCATTGACTGTATGACCAAGTATTCAGAAATGGTCATTGATCCTTTACGTATCCGCTATTGCCTGGAAAAAGCATTATATCTGGCAAAGTCCGGCCGCCGTGGTCCAAGCTGGCTGGATATTCCTTTAAATGTCCAGGGTGCGTATGTGGAGACCGATGAGCTGATCGGATTTGACCCGGTAGATTATGAAAACGGAGGAAATGGCTGGGCAGAGAAGAAAAATGTACCGGCTATCCCGGAAGATGAGGCCGGAGAAGGTGAAAAACGCCAGGTTCTTCCAAAGAAGGTAACAGAAGAGATTGCAAAAGCGATCATTGAGAAGATCCGTCAGGCAAAACGCCCGGTGATCAATGCAGGAAATGGCATCCGTCTGGCAGGTGCCCATGAGACTTTCTTAAAAGTGGCAGAAAAACTGGGTATTCCGGTTGTTACAGGCTGGGACAGTGAGGACTGTATCTGGGATGAACATCCGTTATATGTAGGCCGCGGTGGAAATATGGGTGACCGTCCGGGAAATTTTGCTATCCAGAACAGTGACCTGGTGCTTTCCATTGGAAGCCGTTTAAGTATCCGTCAGGTAGGATATAACTATAAAACCTGGGCCAGAGCCGCTTATGTGATCGTAAATGATATTGATGAAGAGGAATTAAAGAAGCCATCGGTTCATGTAGATATGCCGGTCCATGCAGATGCAGCAGATCTGCTGGCAGTATTGGATCAGTGTCTGGATCAGGTATTAGAGGCAGAAAAAGATACACTTCCGGACAGTTTAAGTGAACCTGGAAAGAAACAGGTATTTACTTACGGCGAAGGTCTTAAAGGGATGACATGGAATGAGACCTGCGCTATGTGGAAGAAGAAATATCCGGTGGTACAGAAAAAACACTGGGAGCAGGGGGAAGAGAAGGCAGCGAATGTATATGCAGCTGTTCAGGCCATCAGCAACCGCTTAAAAGAAGGACAGATCACAGTAGTTGGAAATGGTTCTGCCTGCGTAGTAGGCGGACATGCCCAGATCATTAAAAAGGGACAGAGATTTATCTCCAACTCAGCAGTGGCTTCCATGGGATATGACCTTCCGGCAGCCATCGGTATCTGGGCTGCTTCCAGAAAGGACGGCGCGTACAGCATGGGCGCTGCCCGTGAAGGGGAAGATGTAATCCTGATCACGGGAGATGGAAGTATCCAGATGAATCTTCAGGAGCTGCAGACCATCATCCACCACAAGATGCCGGTCAAGATTTTCCTGATCAACAATGGCGGCTATCATTCCATCCGCCAGACCCAGCGGAATTTCTTCGGGGAGCCGTTGGTCGGAATCGGCGTAGACAGCCACGACTTAAGCTTCCCGGATATGGCAAAGCTTGCCCCGGCTTACGGTTATCCGTATGTGGCAGCATATCACAATGAGGAGCTGGCTGATGCAGTAGAAAAGACTCTGGCCATGGAGGGACCGGTCATCTGCGAGCTGTTTGTGACGACGGACCAGAACTTTGAGCCGAAGTCCTCTGCAAAGCGTCTGCCGGACGGTACTTTAGTATCTCCGCCGCTTGAGGATCTTTCCCCATTCCTTCCGGATGAGGAGATGGACAAACTGATGATCATTCCGAGGATGAAATAATGCAGGTCGTAGTAACAGGCGCAACAAGCTTTATCGGCGCGGCAACAGTAAGACAACTTTTAGAGGCGGGGCACCAGGTTTTTGCGGTGGTCCGCCCCGCTTCGTCTAACATGAAGCATCTGGAAACGATGGCAGCCGGAAATACTCCGGGAAGTCTTAGCATCTGCCCGCTGGATTTGGCAGAGATCCGGACGCTTCACGGCTTTTTGGCGGATGCCTGGGTCCATATTGGCTGGGATGGCGCGGGCAGCGACAACCGCACAAAGCGGGATGTGCAGCAGCGCAATGTCACCTATGCCCTGGAT
>ERZ831773.3147-NODE-3147-length-11223-cov-4.498746_pt1 | contig 11223 bp, 6 predicted proteins | sample MGYA00519696_ERZ831773 | MGnify/ENA primary metagenome ERZ831773 (study PRJEB31850, sample SAMEA3708720) | human gut metagenome | biome: human gut; feature: human-associated habitat; material: faeces | place: China | collected 2014 ...
ACTTGCTATTACTTACCACCTGAAGAGGTGGGAGTCTTCTCGACTGAGATAAACCTCGATGCCGTCTCCCCCAGCTTCATACTGTTGGAGCCCTTGAACAGGACCGCATCTCCCTCGCCGATCTGTGCATCCAGCCAGTCAAGCATATCTTCTTTTTCGTCCTCTTCAAACGAAACGATATGCAGATCCGGTTTGACTCTCTTTGCTCCCTCGGCGATGGACTGCGCCAGTTCGCCATATACAACCAGGATATCGACCGGTTTTTCCGCCAGAAACGCACCAACTTCACGGTGGAACTGAATCGTATTCTCTCCCAGTTCCTTCATATCCGCCAGAACCGCAATTCTGCGTCCTGCCGGCAGGGAAGAAAGCACACCTATCGCCGCTTTCATCGAATCCGGGCTTGCATTGTAGGTATCGTCCACGATCGTATAACCATTTTTATGATAAATCTGCTGACGGTTCTTGAACCCGCCAAATTCAAGCAGCTTTTCCGCTGCATCGGCAAGCGGCACACCGTAGGCATCCGCAACCGCCAGGGCAGCCAGCGCATTCATGACATTGTGCTCGCCCATAACAGTCAGCTTCACCGGGACGCGCACCTCGCCGTGTACCATCGTAAAGGACGGAAATCCATCCGGATATGAAAGATCCTCGGCGCGGTAGTCGTTATCTGCTCCAAGTCCATAACGGACGGTATGGCAGCCTGCTTTTGCATGCACGGTGGAAAGCATATCATTATCTCCATTTACAAACAGGATTCCGCCTGCCTTCATACCGTCCTGGATATGCAGCTTTTCTTTTAAGATATTCTCGCGGGAGCCCAGATTCTCAATATGCGTCACACCGATATTCGTCATGACTGCCGAATCCACCGCCGCAATCTCCGCGATCACCGCCATCTCGCCCGGCTCACTCATTCCCAGTTCCAGCACGCCGATCTCATCATTCTCAGAAATCTCCGAGATCGTGAGTGGCACACCGATCTGGCTGTTGTGGTTTGCCGGTGTCTTGAATGTCTTATATTTCGCTGAAAGCGCCGCCGCCACCATTTCGCGCGTCGTCGTCTTTCCCACGCTGCCGGTGATACCAACTAACGGGATAGAAAGGCGTGCCCGCAGGCAGCGTCCGATCGTCTGCAATGCCAGTTTCGTATCTTTCACCTGGATCAGGGCGCCGTGAAAGCCCTCCGGTGCCGCCTCATGCTCCGAAGTCAGTGCGGCTGCCGCCCCATTGTCCATCGCCTGAACCAGGAAACGATGCGCGTCTGATTTCTCCCCGATCAGCGGAACAAACAGATCCGCCCCGCGCATACTCCGGGAATCAATGCTGATGTGTTTTAACTCTGTATCTGCATCTCCGCAGAGCAGTGTTCCCGACACTGCTTCCACGATATGTCTGACTGTAATATGGTCCATATTTTGCCTCCAAATTGATTACATATGCAGCTTCTTCACCGTCTCCTGCACTACTTCCCGGTCAAGGAAATGATAGCGCACGCCCTCGATCTCCTGATAATCCTCATGCCCTTTTCCGATGATCGCGATGATATCGCCATCCTCCGCATGGGACAAGCTGTACTCAATCGCTTCGCGGCGATCCGGGATTTCAACGTATTTGCCGTCGGTTTTTGCAAGTCCGACCTTGATATCTGCCAGAATATCTCCCACTTTCTCAAAGCGGGAATTATCCGCCGTGATGATCGACAGATCTGCCAGCTTTCCGCCAATCTCTCCCATCGAGTACCGGCGATCCCGCGCCCGGTTGCCGCCGCATCCGAAGACGCAGACGAGACGCTTCGGCTTGTAGTCGCGCAGCGTCAGAAGAAGACTTTCCATGCTGACCGCATTGTGGGCGTAGTCAACGATCACGGTGCACTTTGCTGATTTATATACAATCTCCATCCGTCCATCGACCTGGATATGTTCCAGCGCATGGCAGACTTTCTCCTTCGGCAGGTCAAAGAAGCTGCACACGCCCGCTGCCGCCAGCGCATTGTCCACGTTAAATTTGCCCGGAATGCCAACGCGCAGATCGCTCTCATATCGTCCATGCGTCTGAAATTCGACGCCCACGAAATCATGTTCGCGTACATAGTGAATGTCATCCGCTGTAAAATCAGCCGCCCGTTCCAATGAAAAGGTCAGGATCTCTGCTGTCGCCCCTTCTACGATCGCATCAAAGTGCGGATCATCGCGGTTGACGAGCGCAGTCCGGCAGTTTTTCAAAAGCTGCTTTTTATAGTAAAGATATTCTTCAAAACTTGCATGTTCATTCGGACCAATATGATCATTGGAAATATTCAGGAAAATTCCATAATCAAAGAAAAGTCCGTCTACCCGGTGCATCAGGTAGCTTTGGGAAGAAACCTCCATCACGACGTAACGGCAGCCCTCTTCCACCATTTTTGCAAAATATTCTTGCAAAATATAAGATTCCGGCGTCGTATTCTTGGTCGGATAATGATTCTCACCGATCACAGCGCCGTTCGTTCCGATGAGACCCGTCTTCTGTCCGGCTGCCTCCAGAATCGCCTTAATCATATAAGTAGTAGTCGTCTTTCCCTTCGTGCCGGTCACACCGATCGCCGTCATCTTCCGCGCCGGATAATCAAAACGTGCCGCCGAAAGAAGCGATAGCGCGTTCCGTCCATTCTCCACTTGAATGACCGTCACGTTCTCAGGCGCCTCAACCGGATGCTCGACCACCAGAACCGGCGCGCCCTTTTCAACCACATCCGGGATAAAGGTATGCGAATCGACGTTTGCCCCGCGCATACACACAAACACCGTCCCCGGCGCCGCCTTTCTCGAATCGTAGACCACCTCGTCAACCTCCGTCTCCAGGCTGCCCTGCAATAATGTATACGGCAATTCTTTCAGCCAGCTTTTAAGCTTCATAGGATACCTCCTGATTTTGATATTTTATAATGATTCCGCTTTTTAATATCCTTCTTCCATCATGTTTTCAAACTGCTCCATGCTCATCAGCACCTTACGCGGCTTCGTGCCTTCTTCCTCACCGACCACGCCTGCATCTGCAAGCTGATCCATGATACGCGCGGCACGGTTGAAGCCAATCTTAAACATACGCTGCAGCATGCCGATGGATGCTTTGTCTTTCTCAATAATAAATTTACCTGCCTGTGCAAAATAGGCATCGCGCTCACCGCCGCCAAAGCCCGCATCCATCGCCGTCGAACGGATCTTGGACTCAACCTCGGCGCTGTACTCTGCGGTCAGCCCCTCCTGTTTCAAAAATCCGACCACATCCGAAACCTCATTGTCGGACACAAACGCGCCCTGTACACGCTGCGGTTTCTGATAGCCCGACGGATAGAACAGCATATCGCCCTTTCCGAGCAGTTTCTCCGCGCCGTTCATATCAATAATGGTACGGGAATCCACTCCGGAAGAGACGGAAAAAGCAATTCTCGACGGAATATTTGCCTTGATCACACCGGTGATGACATTGACCGATGGTCGCTGCGTCGCAATCACCAGATGAATGCCCGCTGCACGCGCCAGCTGGGCCAGACGACAGATCGAATCTTCTACTTCGCCCGGCGCTACCATCATCAGATCGGCAAGCTCATCCACGATAATGATGATCTGCGGCAGTTTCTCCGGTTTCTTCGGATCGTCGATATCCGCGATCGACTCAACCTTGGCATTGAAACCCTTAAGATCGCGCACGCCGTATTTTGCAAACTTCTGGTAACGGTCGGTCATCTCTGCCACCGCCCAGTTGAGGGCGCCGGACGCCTTTTTCGGGTCGGTCACAACCGGAATCAGAAGATGCGGAATACCGTTGTATACACTTAACTCAACCACCTTGGGGTCGATCATGATGAGCTTGACCTCGCTCGGCTTCGCTTTATAAATCACACTCATGATCAGCGTATTGATGCAGACTGATTTACCCGATCCGGTCGCACCCGCGATCAGAAGATGCGGCATCTTCGCAATGTCGCTGACAACCGTCTGACCTGCGATATCTTTTCCGACCGCGAATGCCAGCCGGGACGGATATTTCTTAAATGCCTCTGACTCCAGCAGATCGCGCAGCAGAACCACATGGTTCTCCTTGTTCGGAACCTCGATACCGACCGCCGCCTTGCCAGGAATCGGTGCCTCGATACGGATGTCCGCCGCTGCCAGATTTAACTTGATATCATCCGCCAGCGCTACAATCTTGCTGACCTTGACCCCCTGCTCCGGGTGAAGCTCATAGCGGGTAACCGTCGGTCCACAGCTGATGTTTGTAACCGTCACGCCCACGCCGAAGTTCTGGAGCGTCTGCTGCAGCTTGATCGCTGTCTCCCGGTACTCCTGATCCGAGAAATCGGTCTGTCCCGTACCGCGTTTTAAAAGTGTCAATGGCGGGAATATGTATTCTTTCTGGATCTTCTTTTCTTCCTCTTCCTTGCGCTCGATCTGCTCTGGAACCGTCAGTTCCTCAACTGGAAGTGCTTTTCGTTCTTCCCGTTTCTGCTCCAGTTTTTTCTGTATCGCCTCTGTATCTGTCTCGATCACCTTTCCGGATGCGGTCACGACCGTTTTGGAATCCTCCGGGACAAAGAAACTGCCCTTTGTCTCGCCCCGCTCTGATTCCAGCGTCTTATAATAGCCATCGATTGGTTCGGAATCCGTTTCCCCAGATATAGGTTCGTTCCATTCATCCTCATTTCCCATCGAAACGGTTTCCCACTCGTTTTCCGATGGCTCAAAGACATCCTGATGCCCTAAATCTGTATGAACCTCCTCTGCGGTCAAACCAGAGGTCTCTTCCGCGGTCAAACCGGGGGCCGCCTCCGCAGCCGGTCTCTCCCGTGTCTCTACCGGATAATAGCCTGGACCTTTCCGGCTCTCGCTGCCAGCAAATTCTTCCATCGTCCGGGTATCACGGCGTACATACAGGCGTTTCAGGAGCTGGTCGCTCGCACTGTCCTCTGTCTCTGCGGGCTCCTTTGCAAATTCTGTCTCTCTTACCGCCCGCGCCGTCTCGCGCTCCGATTCTTCCTGAAACTGGGATTCTGAACCAGCGTATGCATATGTATCCTGCTCCGATTCCACCGGCTCTTCTTCATACTCCATCGGTTCTGGTTCTACCGCTCCGCCACCGTGGAATATCTGCCCGCGAAATACATCTGCCGGATTCTCCTTCTCTACTCCCTGTCCGGAATCCTGTGCCAGATTTTTTCCCTCTGCCGGAACATCGGTCCAATCATCATAAGCCGCGGCCTCATCCTGCAAGTTTTCCTGCCTTCCATGCATCTCACGGAATTCCTCCGGTGCATCCTCCGGTCCCAGCACGGTTCCCTCCGGGACTCCTTCCGAGAAATTTCGCATCACTGGCAGCTCGGTCAGCTTGGCGCCCTCGAGATCAACGCCACGGACCCGCTGCTCCTCCCGCAGACGGCGTTTTTCTTCCTTTTTCTCCTCATGTATCTCACGGCGGCGGCTCATATCTTCTTTCGCATACTCATACGCCCTTCCGCTGCCCTGTTTAACGAAGTTTACCAGGGAACGCTCCGTAATGCACACAGCACCGAGTGCCAAAAGCACCAGCAGAATCAGAACTGCTCCGATCGTTCCCACTGTTCCGCACAACAGCAGCATCAGAATGCCACCGATAAAGCCGCCTCCACCTGCCTGCGCGTAATAATCGCCCAGATTCCAGTCCAGATGCTGACCGCCTCCCATAAGAAGCTGGGAAAGTCCGCAAAGTGCCAGAAGCACCTCGCCAACCGCCACCAACTTGGCTACGGCTTTCTGGTTGCCTCGGTTTGAAAGATAAAAACAAGTTCCCATAAATAAAAGGAATGGCACCAGATACCCCATCACGCCGAATACGCCAAGCAGAGTCGATCGCAGAAAACTTCCGACAAAGCCGCAAAGCCCGAAATTGCTCAAAAACAAAAGTACCGATATTGCAAATGATACAATAATCGCCACTTCCGTTCCCATAAATGCCCCTGTACCACTTTTCTCCACCGGCTCCGGCGCCTGGCTGGCGCGGCTTCGGCTTCCTGTTCCTTTCGCGGTGCCTTTTCCAGACGAAGCTTTCTTCTTCCCCCTACTCTTTTTCTCGTTCAGCGTCTCCTCCGCTTTCTTCGCCGCAGGGGACTTTCTGGATCGCCCGGCTTTTTTCTCTGTCCCAGCTGTCTCCCCGGCACGCTCTGTACTCTGTCTTTTCCTGCTTGTATCTGCCACCTGTCTCATGCCTCCAACATTTCCCATGTATCTGCGGTTCCTCCTGTTTCACAAAATACAGCCTCCCGCAGACTGCTTTTCTCATTTTACATTCTTATTATCTCATTCAGTATACCCAAATTCAGGGAAAAAAGCAACGCTTTCCTAAAATTTTCGCACGTATGTTCTACTTTCTTTTCAGATTTTCACTAAAATCCGTCTTCGTCATCCGGTCGTGTGCATCTATTTCCTGTTTCTTCCCATCGATCGCCCGGTTCAGCCATGCAAGCGCTTCCCGGATCCCGCCGCATTCATCGATCAGTCCCTCCTGGACCGCCTCCCCGCCAACCAGGACCGTTCCCAGATCTTTTGTCATCATCTCCGTATTGAGCATCAGGCTCCGGAGGCGCTCATAGGAGATCTGACTGTGTCCGGACACAAAGCTTAAAATACGATCCTGAATCATTTCAAAATAATCATACGTCTGCACGGCACCGATCACCATCCCCGTCATCCGTACCGGATGTACCATCATCGTCCCGGTCGGGACAATAAAAGAGTGATCGACCGCCACTGCGAGCGGCACACCGATCGAATGGCTGTCCCCGATGACCAGTGAAACGGTCGGTTTGCTGAGCGAAGCAATCATCTCCGCGAGCGCCAGTCCACAGCTTACATCGCCGCCCACCGTGTTAATCAGAACTAAAACTCCCTCCGTCTCACCGCTCTCCTCGATCTCCGCCAGCTTAGGCAGAATATGCTCATATTTCGTCGTTTTCGTATTGCCGGACAAATTTTCATGTCCCTCTATCTCTCCGATGATCGAGATTAATTCAATGTGATTGCCATTCTTTCCCGTAATATCCGTCTGTCCATTTTCACGCTTCTGAACCGGATCCTCCTGCGCCTGTTCCCGGCTTTCTCCCGCCTTATCTGTCTGCTTGTCCCACGCTTCATTTTCCCATTCCCTGTTTTCACGATTTGCCCGAATCATATTTTCCTCTTTTCTGCGCTCTTTCCATCTTACACGCGGATTCAATGTTTTTTCTCAACTGCCTAATTCATTCTTAGTATTCTGTCTTCCTATTATCTTTATTCACTGAAACCGCTTTTTATACAAACAAGGATGTGCCTTGGCACATTCAAGCGTCTCGCGCGGTCACTTGCGACATGTTTCTGCTTCGCGCGAGTGCGCATCCCCGCGATGCGTTTTTTATTTCATAGGACACAATTTCCTATGAAACAGAAAAAAGAGAGCTGGGAAAAGCTGCCTTTTCTCCCTGCTCTCTTTCAAATAATTTTTATTGACTTTCCATGGAATTAATCGCCCAGTACATTGACGATCTTCGCCGGGGTACGGTAATTCCAGGTGGAAATCTTGATACCATCCCTTGCATTCGATGCATGGCACACGCGCCCGCCGCCGATATAGAGTGCTACATGGTTGATCGTTCCACCGCTGTTTGTGTAGAAGATCAGATCACCCGGACGCATCTGGGAAGAACTGATACTTCTTCCTGCTCCCGCCTGGGAACCCGAATGATGCGGCAGACCGACGCCGAAGTGTGCCATAACCGACATCGTAAATCCAGAACAATCCGTACCATTTGTCAAGCTGGTACCGCCCCATACATACGGATTCCCAAGGAACTGAGTCGCGTAGTTTGCGATCTGCGCACGCTTGGAGGAGCCGCTTGAAGATGCTTTCTGGCTGCCAGAACCACCGTTACTGCTGCTCTTGCTTCCAGAGCCTCCCTTGCTGCTCGCCGCCTTGGTCTCAGGCTCCGGGGTCTCCTCAACCGGTGTAAACTCGATCGCCTCATTTAACGCATACCGCACATCGACAAATTCAGTCGCTACATAGGCACTCGTCTCATCCAGTGCAATCTGCACCCAGCCATCCTGCTGGCTCATAACCGAATACCGCTCGCTGTTGGAAATCTGCGTCCAGATCGGCGCGTCCGTGTTCGGCTCCGTACGGGCATTCAGACGGTCAGTTGATACGATCGCCATCAGCTGTGCAACCTGCAGTGCCTCCTGCTTCGCCGCATCTCCAGTCAGAATAAATTCGGATTTAACATAGCCAGTAACCGGACCGGACTTGATCTTATACCAGCCGCCATCCTCGGTCGTTTCCAGAATCTCACCACCGGACTTGCTCGTCATCTTACCGATGATCTTCGCATCCTCCTTCGGCTCCACGCGGATATTTAAGTAGTTATTGACATTGGAAATACCCAGATTGTCATACATATTGAGAACCATCGTCCGCAGATCCAGCTTACGCGCTTCATTTAACGCATAGCGCACATCCACATAATCCGCTGAAATATAGCCCCCGCTGATCTGAATCCAGCCGTCCTGCTCGCTGACAATGGAATAACGCTCATTTTTCAGCGCCTGTTCCAGCACCTGCGCGTCCTCACTCGGCTCACTCCGGATATTCAGCTTGTCAGTCGTGATGACCGCCATCTTCTTGACCAGCTCAAATGCCTCTGTTTTTGCCGCCTCGCCGGTCTGTACAAATTCTGAACTGATGTAGCCCTCCAGACCGCCGGAAGATATCTGATACCAGCCTTCCTGGGAATCGTCCAGAATCTCGCACGCACTGCCGCCCATCAGTTTGCCAATGACATCGGAGGTTGTACTGGCGCTCTCACGCATATTAAGATAACCAGATACATCCACAATACCCAGATTCTGGTAGGACTCGACTACATTTTTCTTTTCTTCGTCCTCTTTTGCCTGTTCCTCATCCTCCGGCAGCGTCTCTCCGATCACGGTTTCCTGCACCTCTGCCTCGGATGCCGATGCCACCCGGGCGTTTCCAGAACCTCCGAACGTGCCGCCCTGTGCCAGCTTCACGATGATAACCAGAGCCAGCACCACAATGACAGCACAGCCTCCGATCATGAACCAGTGCATCGGATCTTTGCCATTTCGTCTCTGACGTACTTTCTGCAGGCGTTCTTTATAATCTTCTGTCTTTTGCTCTTCCATCTTATCCTCTCCCTATCAGTCTCCCAGCATATTGACAATCCGGTACGGATTCCGGTAATTCCAGGTAGAAATCTTGATGCCGCTTCTCCGGCTCGCCGCATGGACGATCTGACCATTGCCAATGTACATCGCCACATGGTTGACCGTTCCCTTGCGATTCGTATAGAAAATCAGATCGCCCGGACGCATCTTCGAAGAATCAATCTTCGTACCCGTCCGCGCCTGTTCCCGGGACACCCGCGGCAGGGACACGCCCGCCACATGGCTGTATACATACTTTGTAAAACCAGAACAGTCCACACCCGAATGCGGGTCATTACCGCCCCAGACATAACGGTTTCCGACAAACTGAAGGGCATAGTTGACAATCTGGGTCCGCAAGGATTCCTTTTCTTTTAATGGGGTAAATGGGATCGCCTCCGGCAATGCATAACGCACATCTACGAAATCAGTCGCCACATACGCACTCGTCGTATCGAGCGCAATCTCGACCCAGCCATCCTGCTGGCTTATAACATCGTAACGCTCATTGTTAGAGATCTGCGTCCAGATCGGCGCATCCGTGCTCGGCTCCGTGCGGGCATTCAGGCGGTCGGTTGAAACGATCGCCATCAGTTCTGCAACCTCCATCGCCTCCTGCTTCGCCGCATCTCCTGTCAGGATATACTCCGCCTTCACATATCCAGTGACGGGACCCGACTGGATCTTATACCAGCCGCCGTCCTCGCTCGTCTCCAGAATCTCTCCGGCAGACTTGCTCGTCATCTTACCGATGATATTGCCATCCTCACTTGGCTGATCGCGCACATTCAAGTAATTATCCACACTGGAAATACCCAGATTTTTGTATAAATTCAGCACCATCGCACGCATATCCAGCTTCCGCGCTTCATTGAGTGCGTATTTGATCTCCGCATAATCCGTAGAAATATAACCGCTCGAAATCTGAATCCAGCCATTCTCCGGCTCACTCTCGACCACATAGCGCTCATTTTTTAATGCCTGACCGACAACCTCTGACTCCGTGTTCGGCTCTTTTCGGATGTTCAGGGAATCTGCCGTGATGAGCGCACGCTTTTCAACCAGTTCCAACGCTTTTTTCTTCGCCTCATCCCCGGTCAGAACAAACTCCGAGCTGATATAACCAGAAATACCGCCAGATTCGACCTGATACCAGCCTTCGGTTGAATCATCCACGATCTCACACGCACTGTCGCCCATCAGCTTGCCGATGATGTTGCCATCCGTGCTCGCCGTCTCACGCATATTCAGATAACCGGACACCTGCACGATACCCAAATTTTTATAGGAAGCTACCACTGCTTCTTTCTCTTTGATCTCCTCCGCTCTGGACTCTTCGGATGCCTCGTCCTTCGAAAGCTCTGATGCTGTCGCCGCCCCATTCTTTGCAGTTCCGGCTCCCGCCTGACGGCTGAGCAGGGACTTGCCTGCAAATGCTGCAACTGCAAGAGCAATCACCACCCCTGCTGCTATCACTCCGAAGCGCAGATTCTGACTCTTATCTTCGCCCTGGCGCCTGCGCGAATGTCCCGCGGATTCCCGGACCGGATTTGGTGTCTGATCCTGAGCTGGCTCTGATTCCTGACTCTGAACTGCTTCCGGCTCTTGAATCCGCTCCGCCGCTGGCACCTGTTCTGACTCCTGCGTTTCTTTTTTGTTTTCTTCTTCTAACATATGGATCGCTCCTGATTTTTCTTGAAATTATGACTTAATATCTTAAACGTAATTTTTATTTTATCATATTCGTAGGGAATTGCCAAGGAAGGATGTGGAGGAAAAAATGAATTTTCTATGAATGAATTATTACAGAAGTGTTAAGTTGTAGATAAACGGTTAAGTCGTGAAAGGGGGAATTAGTTGGAAATATGGGAGAGGAGAATGCACGGCTACTTAGTGAGAAAGAATGCCCTCCGACCGCTCGCGCCGCCGGAGGGCATTCTTTCTCACTTATAGTCGTGGTTTTTAATTTGTTGACCCACTTTTCATTCCGTATACTTTTTGTCTGTTA
>ERZ831773.3162-NODE-3162-length-11154-cov-27.662943_pt1 | contig 11154 bp, 9 predicted proteins | sample MGYA00519696_ERZ831773 | MGnify/ENA primary metagenome ERZ831773 (study PRJEB31850, sample SAMEA3708720) | human gut metagenome | biome: human gut; feature: human-associated habitat; material: faeces | place: China | collected 2014 ...
GCCGTGTATTACGGCAAAGACCTGACACCCAGCCGGGAATTCACCTGATCCTGCAGGCCTGCTCCGGATTTCTTGTATACAACCCCTTGTATTTCCGACACCGGCGCGGTATGATAGGGGTATCGCTTACGAACCTGTGCACAAAACCCGGAGGAAGTCATGACAAGCACCCAAAAACCAACCAACCCGCTTTTTACCCGGCAGGCGCTGGTGGCACTGCTGCTGCCGCTCATCGCCGAGCAGGCCCTGAGCGTGACCATCGGCCTGGCCGACACCCTGATGGTGTCCTCGGTGGGCGAGGCCGCCGTGTCCGGCGTGAGCTTGGTAGACAGCTTCAACACCCTGATGATCCAGGTGATGAGCGCCCTTGCCACCGGCGGTGCCGTGGTCACCAGTCAGTACATCGGCCACCGGGAGCCCAAAAACGCCAAGGCTGCCGCCGCACAGATCCTGTTTGTGCTGGCCAGCTTCAGCCTGGTGGTGGCCGCCGTGGTCGTAGTGGGCCGCCACGCCATCCTGCGGGGCATCTTCGGCTCCATTGACGCCGACGTGATGCGCTACGCTGAGACTTACTTCCTGCTCTCGGCGCTGAGCTACCCCTTCATCGGCCTGTACAACGCCGGTGCGGCGCTGTTCCGGGCGCAGGGCAACAGCAAGATCAGCATGCTGTCCAGCCTGGTGATGAACGTGATCAACATCGGCGGCAACGCGGTGCTGATCTTCGGCTTCGGCATGGGGGTCATGGGCGCGGCGCTGGCCAGTCTGGTGTCCCGTGCCGTGGCCTGCGTGGTGGTGCTGTACCTGCTGCAGAAGCCCGCCTGCCCCCTGCGGGTGGACGGCCTGCGGGCCCTTGCACCGGACGTCGGCCTCATCCGCCGCATCCTGCGGGTGGGCATCCCCGCCGGCATCGAGAACGGCATGTTCCAGATCGGCAAGCTGTCGGTGTCCAGCCTGACCTCTACGCTGGGCACGGCCGCCATTGCGGCCAACGCCGTGGCCAACACCACCACCACCTTTTTGAACATCCCGGCCAACGCCGTGGGCATGGCCGCCCTGACCGTGGTGGGCCAGTGCCTTGGTGCCGGGGAGAAGGAGCAGGCCGTGTACTACTCCCGCCGCCTGCTGCTCACCGCCTACTGCGGTGCCTGGGTCATGAACCTTTCTGCCTTCCTGTTTGCCAACCGGTTCGCCATTTCCCTGTTCAACCTCTCGCCGGAGGCACAGACCATGGCCCTGCAGGTGATGGTGTGGTTCAACTTTGTGTCCCTGTTCTTCTGGCCGTCCAGCTTCACCCTGCCCAACATCCTGCGCGCCGCCGGCGACGCCCGGTTTACCATGGCCGTGAGCATCCTTTCCATGTGGGTGTTCCGGGTGGGCTTCTGCTATGTGATGGTGCTGGGCTTCCACGGCCGTCTGCTCTCCATCTGGATGGGCATGTTCCTGGACTGGGTGTTCCGCTCGCTGTGCTTCTTCGTGCGCTTTGCACGGGGCCGGTGGATGGAACAGAGCGTCATCTGACCCCCTGTGTTTTCCAAGCCGTCTGCACCCTTTGCGGGGTGCAGGCGGTTTTTCTTTTTTGCCCTGTGCAGGAAAACGCCGCGCTGGATCGTATTGTAGTCAGAAGGTTCTTTTGGGTGCCAATTTTACGCAGATTCTACAAATAAATCGTTCGTTTTTTGACAAAGTTGTCACCTTTCCTTCTTGTTTTCGCAACAACGTGGGCGTATAATCTTTGAATGCTAAGAGTTTGCCCTGTCGCAAAAAGGAGGCTTTTTCCCATGAAACGCAACTGGTTTGCGCGCCACCCCATCGGGTTCATGGCGCTGTATTTTCTGCTGTATCTGTCCGCTTTCAACTTTCTGGAGACGCAGATCTCCATGCCCCGTGTCCTGCTGGTGCACTGCCGGCTGGACGATCTGATCCCCTTCTGCAAATACGCCATCCTGCCCTACTTTGCATGGTTCGCATGGATTCCCTTCACCCTGTTCTACCTGCTGTGGAAGGCCCCGCGGGAGGACTTCTGGCGGCTGTGCCTGCCGCTGTTCGGCGGTATGACCATCGCACTGGCCTGCTATGTGATCCTGCCCACCGGGCTGGACCTGCGCCCCTACTATGTGCCGGGCACCGATCTTTTTGCCCGTGCCGTTCGGATGCTGTACCGCACCGACACCCCCACCAACGTGTGCCCGTCCATCCATGTGTTCAACTCGGTGACCCTGATGCTGGCCTACCACCGCTGCCGCCTGTTTGAGGAGCCCCGCCGCCGCTGGATGCGTCCGGCTGCCGATGTGCTGTGCTTCTCCATCGTGTGTTCCACCATGCTGCTCAAGCAGCACAGCTGCATCGACGTGGTGCTGGGTGCCCTGCTGGCACTGGTGCTGGATGCCCTGTTCAACCGCGCCGCTGAGCGCAGCGAACAGCCGCAGATCTGGCACGCTTAAACGAATCCCTTCAGAATGCCCCGCCCGGAAACCGCCGGGCAGTGACCCACAAAGCAAAAGGGCGGAAGCGCACCGAAAACGTGCGCTTCCGCCCTTTGTTGTAGTTTGATTCAGAACAGCCCCTCCGGCAGGCAGACGTCCTGCTTGGGCACCTTTGCCCAGGAAAAACCTGAGATGAGGCTTTCCGGCGTGCAGGGCGCCGGTTCCGGCTGCAGGCCGTAGGCATAAGCCAGCTTGCCCACGATCTCCTGCGCGGTGTATTTTTCCCGCAGGTTCTCCAGGCTCTGGTCCCCGTCCCGCTTGGACAGCCGCCGCCCGTCCGGGGCCAGCAGCAGCGGGCAGTGGGCAAAGGTTGGAGCCTGCAGGCCCAGCAGACGGTACAGGTACAGCTGCCGCGCCGTGGAGGACAGCAGGTCCGACCCGCGCACCACCTCGGTGACCCCCATGCGGGCATCGTCCACCACCACGGCCAGCTGATAGGCGAACACGCCGTCCGCCCGGCGCAGGTAAAAGTCACCGCAGTCCCGCAGCAAGTTCTCCGTGTGGGGGCCCATGCAGCCGTCCAAAAAGGTGATCTCCTCGTCCGGCACCCGCACCCGGTAGGCCGGGGCCTTCTTTTTGCGCTTTTCGGCGATCTGGGCGGCGGTCAGGTCCCGGCAGGTGCCGGGATAGATGACGTTGCCGTCCGAGGTGTGGGGCGCACTGGCCGCGTGCAGCTGGGCGCGGGAACAGAAGCAGGGGTACACAAGGCCCTGCGCTTCCAGCTTTTTGTACTGCCCGGTGTAGATGTCCGCGCATTCGCTCTGGTAGTAAGGCCCGTGGGGGCCGCCGGTGCTGCCACCCTCGTCCCACACAAGACCCAGCCATGCAAGGTCCTGCTCCAGCAGGTCCGCGTAAATACGCGGGCAGCGCTCGGCGTCCAGATCCTCGATGCGCAGCACGATGCGGCCGCCCTGGCTTTTGGCACTGAGCCAGGCCAGCAGGCTGCAGGCCAGATTGCCCAGATGCAGCCGCCCGCTGGGGCTGGGCGCAAAGCGCCCGACCACAGCCCCGCTCACAGGCCCAGCTTCCACTGCCCGTCCTCCGGCTGGAAGATGGGGGTGTTGTAGTAGGCAGCGCAGGCATTGGCCAGATATTCCGCATCCTTGCAGCTGGCCGTTTCCATCGCCGAGTGCATGGCCAGCTGGCCCACGCCAATATCCACCATGGGCATCAGGATCTGGCGGCCCAGCAGGTTGCCCAGGGTGCTGCCGCCCGCCACATCGGCACGGTTGGCAAAGGTCTGCACCGGCACCCCGGCCTTTTCGCAGATGGCGGTAAAGGCGGCACCGGTCAGGCCGCTGGTGGTGTAGGTCTGGCGGGCATTGTACTTGAGGATGACGCCGCCGCCCATGTTCACCGGCAGCTTCTGGTCGCTCTTTTCCGGGTGGTTGGGATGGATGGCGTGGCCGTTGTCGGCGCTGAGCAGCAGGCAGTTGGTGCGGGCGCGGATGCTCTGCTCCTTCGTCACACCAAGGCTCTCCTCAATGCGGGCCAGCACATCGCTCATCAGGCTGCCCTGTGCGCCCTGCCGGCTGGAAGAGCCCACTTCCTCGTTGTCGAACATCACCCAGATGTCGCCGCGGCCCGCTTCCTCACCGCGCCCCTGCAGGAAACCATACAGGGTGGCATAGGCACATTCCAGGTCGTCGATGCGGCCGGACATGAAATATTCGCCCTGCAGGCCCACACGCTGGGCCTTTTCGGTGATGCAGAGCACCAGGTCGGTGGCCAGGATATCCTCCGCCTTCACCCCGGCTTCGGCGGCAAGGGTGTCCTTCAGGCTGCCGCCCTCGGCCCCGAAGATGGGCTGCAGGTCCACCTGGGGGTTGTAGTTCAGGCCGGTGTTGGCCTCCCGGTTGAAGTGGATGCACAGGTTCGGGATGCAGGCCAGTGCCCGCTCCGGGTGCACCAGACGGCTCTCCACGCCATCGGCGGTGCGCACCAGCAGGCGGCCTGCCACGCTCAGGGGCCGGTCGAACCAGGTGGACATCAGCATGCCGCCGTAGCCCTCCACCTCGGCGCGGGCAAAGCCGTGGTCAGCCCCGTCCAGCGTCTTGATGCGCCAGGTAGGCGAGTCACTGTGGCTGGCCGCGGCGTGCCAGCCGGTGAGCGGGCCTTTGGGCATCCGCCAGGCCAGAATGGCCGAGCCGTTGCGGGTGGTGTAGTATTTGCCGCCGGGCACAAGGTGCCATGCCGCGCTCTCCGGGCAGTTCCGGTAGCCCTCGGCTTCCAGAATGGCCGCGGCGGCCGCCGTAGAGTGGAACGCGCTGACACCGGCGTTCAGAAACGCAAACAGATCTTCCATGGAAAATGCTTTGCTTTGCATGGGGATGCTTCCTTTCGCTTTTACTGGTTCTACTCATTATAAGCCCTTGCTCTGCAAAGGTCAATGCGTACAAAAAAGCCGCCGCAGGCGGCAATGCCTGCGGCGGCGGGAAAACCGGCTGCTCAGTGCAGCTCCGGCCAGTAGCCCTTGTTGGCTTCGATCATATCGTCCAGAATGGCCTTGGCAACGTTCATGCTGGGCACAGTCTTATTCAGGGTAAAGGCCTGCAATACCTTCTCGTAGCTGCCTTCCACGCAACCCTCCACCAGCAGCTTTTCGCTGTTGAGCTGCTGCATCATCAGACCCTGCTGGAACAGCGGGATGTTGTCCCGGGCAATGACCTCCGGGCCGTTCTTGCCGATGTAGGCGGGCAGTTCCACCATTGCGTCATAGGGCATATTGGGGATCGCACCGCGGTTCTCGGTGATGATGAGGAAGCGTGCCTTGGTGTCGTTCTTCAGCGCAGCGGAAAGATCTGCGATCCAGTCGCCGTGGCTGCCGGCATAGAAGGTGTTGGCGTCCACCTCGCCGGTCTTGAGGTAGTGGTCGATGCCGTCGAACAGGTTCTTTTCGCGGGTCTCCTCCACCTCGTTGGCGCGGGTATGGTTCGGGTCCGAATGCTCCACGAACTCCTTGGCCTGCAGATAGTAGTTCAGGTAGGTATTGGGCAGGTACTCCGGGAAGTTTTCCATGATCTCGTACTCGCCCTTCCACACATAGTACCAGCTGCCCTTGGTGTGGCGGTTCTGGCTGGCGGAGGAAGTCAGCGCGCCCATGCCCTTGAGGTAGCTTTCCGGCAGAAGGATCTGCTTCTCCTTGATGTAGGCGCGCAACTTGGGCATCAGATCCTCGCCGTGGTACTGGATGGAGGTGAACCAGCCGAAGTGGTTCAGGCCAAAGTAATCGTAGACGATCTCCTTCTTGTTCTGGATGCCCATGGCAGCTGCCACCACGTCAATGATGGCGATGGGCATATCGCAGATGTTGATGATCCGTGCCTTCGGGCGCAGCTTGCGGCAGGCTTCGGATACGATGGCGGCGGGGTTGGAGTAGTTCAGGATCCAGTAGTCCTTCTTGGCATACTTTTCCACGTCGTCGATCAGCTTGATCATGGGGAAGATGGTGCGCATTCCGTAAGCCATGCCGCCGCAGCCGCAGGTCTCCTGTCCCACGCAGCCGTGGCGCAGGGGGATCTTTTCGTCCTGCTCCCGCATGGCGTAGCCGCCCACGCGCATCTGGGCAAACACAAAAGAGGCATCCGTGTAAGCCTGCTGCACATCGGTGGTGACCACCAGCTTGATGTCGGTATTCAGCTCCTTGTGCAGGACCCAGTCCACCACAACGGCAACCTTGTCCTGCCGCTCCTTGTTGATATCGAACAGACGGATCTCGTCCACTTCCAGTTCTTCCCGGCGCAGGGCGATGGATTTGACGATACCGGCGGTAAAAGTACTACCGCCGCCAGCAATGGTAATGACCATAGTATAAACACTCCTTTTTGTATTTCAGGTTTGCCCGGCGCATTCCGCCGGGGCACGGTAAAACGATTTACTGGTTTTCCAGCTGTGTCTCCACGGCACGCTTGATATCGGCTACCTGCAGACCGTAAACGATCTGGATATCGGTTCCCTTTTTCACGATGCCGCTGTTCGGCAGCCGGTTGATGCTTTCCTCGTTGAGCTTTGCGGGGTCCTTGATGTTTACCCGCAGGCGGGTGAAGCAGTTGTCCACCGACAGGATGTTCTCCTTGCCGCCCAGACCATCAATGACGCACTGCACCTCGGCAGCGTTCTTCACGCTTGCCTTTTTGGCGGGTGCTGCGCTCTTAGCGGTCTCGGTGCTCACCTCTTCCCGGCCGGGGGTGTGGATGTTAAAGGTCTTGATCAGCAGGGTGAACACCACAAAGTACACCGCGATCTGGCACAGCGCCAGCAGGTACAGGATGGGATAGTTGGTCTTATCTGCACCGGCAGAAAGGTTCATCAGCACCGAGCCAAGGAGGTTGGTGGTAAAGCCGGTGACATGGAAGGTGTGCAGCAGCACGATGAACAGGCCGGAGATGCAGGCGTGTGCCACCCACAGGATGGGGGCAGTGAAGCAGAACATGAAGTCCAGCGGCTCGGTGATGGAAGCCAGAGAGGCGGTAAAGGCCAGCGGCACCAGAACGGCAGCGGTCTTTTTGCGGTTCTCCTTGCGGGCACAGAAGATGAAGGCCGCCACGATGCCAAAGTAGCCGAAGGTCTTGGTGAAGCCGGTGTACATCCACACAATGCCGTCCGAGAAGGGCAGACCCATGCTGTACTCCATCATCATGACGATATAGGAGCCGGTGTAGGTGGCATCGCCCACGGTCAGGCTGTTGCCCAGTGCAGAGAACTGGAAGGGGGTGTAGATGAGGTGGTGCAGGCCGGTGGGGATGAGGAAGCGCTCCAAAAAGCCGTACAGGAACAGGCCGAAGTTGCCGGAGGTGGCGATCAGATCGGTCAGTGCGCTGATGACGCTCTGTACCGGCGGCCAGAAGAAGCAGGAGCCAAAGCCGAACAGGATGGAAAAGACCACCATGCAGGTAAAGGACCAGCGGTTGCCGGAGTAGATCTGGGTGATGATGCCCTTGAACTGCTTTTCACAGGTGCGGTTGTACACCCAGCCGCAGACCAGACCCAGCAGGATGCCGCCGAACACGCCCATATCCACCGTCTGGATGCCGAACACGGTGGACTGACCGGTGCCGTACAGACCCACCATAGGATCAGCCTCAGCCAGCATGCCCAGCTGGGTCAGCGTGACGTTGCCGGCGGTCAGGTACATAAAGTAGCTCATCAGGCCGATGATGGCAGCCTGCTGCTTGTTCTTTTTGGCAAGCGCCGCTGCGATGCCCACGCAGAACATCAGGCTGAGGTTGTTGATGATGACCATGATGCAGTTGTAGATCAGCTGTCCCAGCAGCTTGATGGGGGTCCACTGCAGAACAGGGATCATCGAGCTAAGGCTTGTGCTGGTAAGCAATGCGCCCAGCACAAGGATCAGGCCTGCTGCCGAGATATACGACAGCGGTGAGAGCATGGCTTTGGAGAACTTTTCCAAGCCATTCATGACTTTTTCTTTCATCGTGTAATACTCCTCACTTTTTGACTTGACTGTTTTTGGGGATGATTTCTATTCCGCAGGGCTTCCGGACGCCCTGTTGAAACATTTTTCAGACGATCTTGGTCAGGTGGATGAGCAGATAGACCTGCTCCTGATGATCCAGCTCGTAATCAAATTCCTGACGCAGATAGGCATTGATGCGCTGTAAGCACACCTCGTTGCGGCTGTCGCACTGCAAAAGCACCGTGTACATGGATTCCAGCCCGGCGTCCTGCCACGGGGTGTGCCGCAGGATGCGTGCCGCCAGAAACTTGAGGTGCACGGTCAGGCGGGTGGTCTCGAGGCTCTCTTCCTCAAAGGTGCAGTGATAGGTATCGCAGATGATCTCCTTGACCGCCTTGACGAATTTTACGGTATCATAAGCCAGCGCACCGTCCGCCGCACCGGCTACCAGATGCAGGGCAATGTAGCCTGCTTCGTCCTCCGGCAGCTGTACGCCGCAGAACTGCCGGACAAGTTCCAGTGCCCTTTGCCCCACCGCATACTCCTTCGGGTACAGCATCCGGGTCTCCGAGAGCACGAGGTTGGGCAGAAAGGTGCCCTTTTCCACACGTTCCAGCGCAAAGCTGATGTGATCCACCAGCGAGATGGTGCTTTTGCTGCTGAGCAGGATGCCCTGCTCTTCTGCCGCCAGCGAGATGCGCTCGGCGGCCTGCATTACCTGCGGGGTAACGTTATCCAGCATCTTGAGGAACTTGGTCTGCAATTCATTCTGCACATAGTACACCTTGGAAACACGGCTTTTGTCGATCACGTCCCCCGGGCGGCGGCCAAACCCAAGCCCGTTGCCCACGAGAATGGCTTCCCTGCCGTCCGGCATGACCACCGACACCGCATTATTATTGAATACCTTTACAGCCTGCATCGCCGCACTCCTCCGCTTCCATGCCGCAGCTTTTGTGAAAAAGAAAAAGGGCACAAGAACCAAAGGGATGCCATTGCCGCATTCCCTCTGATGCTCATGCCTGATCGAACAGTTACACGCACTGATAAATTCACTTGTCTGCTTTGATTATACGAGCCAGCACAGAAAATGTCAATGCGTTGAACTGTCCGAAATTCAAGCCGCATTTTTGTATATCCTGCACAGGTCTGCTTGAAATTCGTCCTGCGCGGAACGATTGACAACGCCGGGCCCACAACGTATACTTAGGGTGTACCATTCCTGCAGCTCCGGCCCACCGCCGGGGCAAGACCAACGGAGGATCGACTTATGAAATTGAAATATATCCGTCCTTTGGCTCTGGCACTGTGCGCAGTGCTGCTGTGCAGCCTGTTCACGGCATGTTCCGGCACATCTTCCTCCAGCGAGCAGCCTTCCAGCGCTGCGTCCGCTGCATCGGACAGCGCGTCTGCATCGGCATCCACGTCCGACAGCGCCCTGCCGGACTCCACCACCCAGGCCAACACCGGCAGCCTGAACCCCGGCAACTTTGACGAGAACTCGGCGTTCTCCATCACCGGCACCACCGACGCCTTTGCGCCCTGCTTGGGCTGGGGCCCCGGCGTTTCCGGCTGCTCGCTCAAGTCGGTGATCGCGGCTGCCTCGCTGCTGCAGTGGGCCGAGAGCGCACACCTCTCTTCCCGCACGCCGGAGGCCATCCAGGATGCCTTCTACAACTGGTACGACAGCCTGTCTGCCGCCGATCAGGAGAACTTTGCCGAGGCATGGACCATGATCGAGCCGGACGCACTGAGCCTGCTCAGCGACAAGGAGAGCATGACCGACCTCATCACGGACGCTGGCCTGGACCCGGACACCCTGCCCGGCTGCACCCTGAAGAACTGGCAGGCCCTGCAGAGTGTGCTGGACAGCTGCGTGCCCGCTGTGAACGGCGAAGAGTAAACGTTATCCCCCTGCATGGCAAAAGGCGCTGACCGCGTGCGGTCAGCGCCTTTGTTGTTTTTGCGTTTACACCTTTTTCAGCACATACTGGCGGGTGCCCATGCCGATCTTCTCGGCCTGCTCCAGCGTGGCCTTCCACTCGATGTTGGGGTTCGAGTCCTTGAAGTTGTCGTGGTGGCAGTTCCAGCCGGGCTTGGCCAGATTGCTGCTCAGCTGGCTGTTGGGCAGCGGGGTGGCGTTCAGGCAGGCATCTGCACAGGCCTGATCCAGTGCCACCGGGTCAAAGGAGGCAAACATGCCGATATCCGGCAGGATGGGGGCATCGTTCTCGCCGTGGCAGTCGCAGTTGGGGCTGATGTCCTGCACCAGAGAAATGTGGAAGCAGGGACGGCCTGCGCAGACGGCGGCGGCATACTCGGCCATCTTGCGGTCCAGCATCTCGTTGGCGCTGTCGTACTGAGAGTAGATGGCATCAAAGTTGCAGGCACCGATGCAGCGGCCGCAGCCCTTGCACTTTGCCTGATCAATGACAGCCTTGTTGTTCTCGTTGTAGGAGATGGCGTCCGAGCCGCACTCTTTGGCGCAGCGGTGGCAGCCGCGGCACAGGCTCTCCTGCACCGCTGGGTGACCGGAAGCGTGCTGCTCCATCTTGCCCCGGCGGGAACCACAGCCCATACCCAAGTTCTTGATGGCGCCGCCAAAGCCGGTCTGCTCATGCCCCTTGAAGTGGGACAGGGAGATGATCACATCGGCCTCCATGATGGCCTTTCCGATCTTGGCCGTCTGGATGTACTCCGCCCCCTCCACGGGCACCTCCACGTCGTCGTTGCCCCGCAAGCCGTCACCGATGATCACCTGGCAGCCGGTGGACAGCGGGGAGAAGCCGTTCTCATAGGCCGCGTCCAGGTGCTCCAGGGCGTTTTTCCGGCGGCCGGGATAGAGGGTGTTGCAGTCGGTGAGGAAGGGGACGCCCCCCAGGCTCTTCACCACATCGGCCACCACCTTGGCGTAATTGGGCCGCAGGAATGCCAGGTTTCCCGGCTCGCCGAAGTGCATCTTGATGGCCACGAACTTGCTGTCCATGTCGATGCTGTCGATGCCGGCCTTTTCGATCAGTTTTTTCAGCTTGTCCAGCTGGCTTGTGCCGACCTTGCAGCGGAAGTCGGTGAAATATACTGTTGATTTTTCCATAAAATTCCTCATTTCTGATTTTTATTTATCTTCATATTATTCTTGTGATTGCTTTAATGTCAAGTTATTTTTGTACTATAGCGTGCCCTCAAAATCGTTCCCACAAATTGTAACACACATCTTGCAGAAAGCCTTTTCAAACACGTTTTAAAAGAACTTCA
>ERZ831773.3166-NODE-3166-length-11117-cov-54.398572_pt1 | contig 11117 bp, 8 predicted proteins | sample MGYA00519696_ERZ831773 | MGnify/ENA primary metagenome ERZ831773 (study PRJEB31850, sample SAMEA3708720) | human gut metagenome | biome: human gut; feature: human-associated habitat; material: faeces | place: China | collected 2014 ...
ATGTCCACCCAGACCGGCATCACCAACTGGGCCGCTGCCCGCGCCGCCTACAATATGGGTGCGAAGCGGGTGGTGTTGGCCCGGGAGATGACCCTGCAGGACATCGCCACCCTCCGCGACAAGACCCCGCCGGAGCTGGAAATCGAGGCTTTCGTCCACGGCGCCATGTGCATGAGCGTCTCGGGCCGCTGCCTGCTCTCCAACTACATGGCAGGCCGCGACGCAAACCGCGGCCAGTGCGCCCAGCCCTGCCGCTGGAAGTACTATCTCAGCGAGGAGACCCGCCCGGGCCAGCTCTATGAGATCGGCGAGAACGAGAACGGCAGCTACATCCTGAACGCCAACGATCTGTGTACCGCGCCCTTCCTCGACCTCATCTGCAAGGCAGGCGTGGACAGCCTCAAGATCGAGGGCCGCGCCAAGACGTTCTACTACGTCGCCAGCGTGACGGCGGCCTACCGCCGCGCCCTCGACCAGTATCTGGCCGACCCGATGAACGAGAACTTCGAGCTGCCGGAAGAGGTTTTGGATGAGCTGACCCGCACCAGCCACCGCCACTATTCGCCCGGCTTCTACTTTGGCCGGGAGCAGGCCCGTCAGGCTACCGACAGCGCGACTTACATCCGCGAGTGGGAGTTTGTCGGTACGGTGGACGGCTGGGAGAACGGCGTCGCCAGCTGCCAGCAGCGGGGCAAGTGGAGCCTCGGCGACACGCTGGAAGTGCTCTGCCCGGATGGCCGCAGCATCCCGCTGAACCCCGAGTGGATAAAGAATGAGGCCGGTGAGCTGGTGGAGTCCACGCCCCACGCGATGGAGCGCTATACCATCCCCACCCCGGAGCTGCCGCCGATGAGCCTGCTGCGCCGGAAAGTCTGAAAAAACTGCGAATCCAGCGGATGTGTTAGAGCGATAGAAAAAGAGGGTCTGCTATGAGCAATGCGGTAAGCAGCAAGATAACCGGAAAAGAATATCCGCTTTCCAAGATATTCAGCTCGGATTTTGAATATCATATTCCGGGCTACCAGCGTCCTTATGCGTGGACAGAAGATGAAACTGGCGATTTATTCAATGATCTGTATGGATTTTTCCAGACGGAGAACACAGAAAATTTCTTTCTGGGCAGTATCGTCCTGATCAAGGACGAGCAGGACCGATACGCCGATGTCATTGATGGACAGCAGCGCCTGACCACATTGTCTATCCTGTTTGCAGTTCTGGCTGATACATTTGACAACGAAGACTATAAGGTGGACTGCAAAAAATATTTGCAGGAGAAAGGCAATGTGTTGGAGGGGATCGAGGCCCAACCGAGGCTATTTCTCAAGGAAAAGGATCAGCCATTTTTCCATAAGTACATCCAGAACATTCAGCTGGACGCATTGGGGCAGTTGGACCCGGCGCTGTTGGACACCGAAGCAAAGCTGCATATCCAGAAAAACTGCGCTGTGCTTCGCAAGAGTTTTGCTGAAATGTTCAGCAATGACGATGACAGGCTGAGATTTACACAGTTTTTGCTGACCCGCTGCTATCTGGTGGTCGTTTCGACGCCGAGTCAGGAATCAGCGTTCCGTATTTTTACGGTCATGAACAGCCGAGGCCTCGACCTACTGCCGACGGACATTATCAAATCCACAGTTATTGGCAGCCTTCCCAAAGAAAAGCAGCAGGAATATACGGAAAAATGGGAAGGACTTGAGGAGTTGACCGGACGTGACGGGTTCAACGAGGTATTTACGCATACCCGGACCATCTTTGTAAAAGAGCGCCAGAAAAAGACCCTTCGGGAGGAATTTGAAGAATATATTTTGAAGACAGTATCTCCGAAACGACTGATCGATGACTATCTTGTACCCTATACGAATGCTTACGTTCAGCTAAAAAATTGCGAGTTCACTGCTACACATCATGCGGACGAGGTAAACGGTCTGCTTTTCTGGCTGAACAAGACAAACAACTCCGACTGGATGCCGCCTGCTATCAAATTTCTCGCAGAGCACCCGAATGATTCGGAATATGTTCTCTGGTTTATCCGAAAGCTGGAAAGGCTGGCATCTTATCTGCTTGTGACAGCGCAGGACGTCAACCATCGTGTGGACCGGTACAAATGGCTTCTGGTGGAGATGGAGGGTCGGCCCGACAGCACATTGACCTCTCCGCTGAGAAACATTGAGCTTACGGATTGGGAAAAAGAACATTTCCGGCAGACACTGGATGGCGAGATTTATACGATGACAGCGCAGCGCCGCAACTACATCATCCAGCGGCTGGACTCTTTCATGAGTGACGGTGGAGCATCGTACAATCAGAAGCTCTTTACCATCGAGCATGTCCTGCCGCAGCATCCTCCCGTCCATGGAAGTTGGCCAGAACTTTGGCCGGATGAGCAGGAGAGGATGTACTGGCTCAACCGTATCGCAAATCTCGTGCCGCTGACCCGGCAGAGAAATTCTGCGGCACAAAATTATGGCTTTACAACCAAAAAGGAAAAATATTTCCAGTCCAAAGGCGGCACGAGCTCCTATGTCCTCACAACGCAGGTTATCAATGAACCAAAGTGGACACCTGATGTTGTGAAAAAGCGACAAGAAACGCTGAATGAAGTCTTTGCAGAAAAATGGGAGCTGAGTCCCTCCCGGCAGAGTGAAACGGACGAAGGCCTGTTTCTGCTGGCTGGTCGCGGGAGCAGCGCTATGGGGTATCCCATCGATAAAGACTGTTTTCTGATATTGAAGGGCAGCCGCATTGCCCCGGATGTGACGAGTGGATTGCCCCAGAACTATGTGGAACAGAGAAAGACTCTGCTGGAGATCGGTATAGTACAGAGTAACGTATTTACCGAGGATCACGTATTCACCAGCGCCTCTGCTGCGGCATCTATTATTCTTGGCCGTTCGTCCAATGGCCGCAGAGAATGGGCGAAGCTCGATGGCCGCACGCTGGCACAATCTGGACACTGAAAACCACATCATAACGCAAAAGCGCCCTCGTCAGTGCATTTCTGACGGGGGCGCTTTTGTCTATAAAGATTATTCCGGCTTGACCTGCAGCTCCTGCTCGCAGTAGATGCAGCGATACTTGCCGTTGGAGCTCAGCTCAAAGATCTGGTCGCACTCTTCCTCGATGGAGGAGATGCAGCGGGGGTTCTTGCACCGCACGATGTTGACCAGACGCTTGGGGGGCTGGGGCTTTTCCTTCTTGACGGCCTTGCCGTTCTCGATGATGGTCACGCTGATGTCGGGGTCGAGATAGGCCAGCACGTCGAGGTTGAGCCAGGAGGCGTCGCCCTCCACCTTGATGATGTCCTTCCGGCCCGACTCTGCCTTGTGGCTGCGGGCGTTCTGGATGAGGGCCACGCTGGAGGTGCGGTTGCCCTTGATGCCCAGCAGGTCCATCAGGCCGATGGCCGTGCCTGCCTTGATATGGTCGATGACGATACCGTTCTGAATTTCATCAATGTTCAGCATCTCAGTTGCCCTCCTTTTCAGCCTTGGGGTCCTTGAGGCCCAGCAGTGTCATGATCAGCGCCATGCGGATGTAGACGGCGTTCTGCACCTGCTCAAAGTAGGCGGCCCGGGGGTCGTCGTCCACGTCCAGCGTGATCTCGTTGACGCGGGGCAGGGGATGGAGCACGGCCATGTCAGGCTTGGCAAGGGCCATCTTCTCTTTGGTGAGGATATAGCTGTTCTTCAGACGGACATAGTCTTCCTCGTTGAAGAAACGCTCCTTCTGGACGCGGGTCATGTAGAGGATGTCCAGCTCGGGCATGGACTCCTCGAGGCTGCGGGTCTCCTTGTAGGGGATGTGGTTGGCCTCGAGCACGTCGGTGATGATGTAGTCCGGCACCCGCAGCTCTTCGGGGCTGATGAGGACGAAGCGGATGTTCTCACAGCGCGCCATGGTCTTGATGAGGGAGTGGACGGTGCGGCCAAACTTGAGGTCGCCGCACAGGCCGATGGTCAGGTCGTTCAGACGGCCCTTGCGGCGGCGAATGGTCATCAGGTCGGTCATGGTCTGGGTCGGGTGCTGGTGGCCGCCGTCGCCTGCGTTGATGACAGGGATGCGGGAGTACCGGCTGGCCCGCAGCGGTGCGCCCTCCTTGGGGTGGCGCATGGCCACGATGTCGGCATAGCAGGAGACGACGCGGATGGTGTCGGCCACGCTCTCGCCCTTGGATGCACTGGAGACGGTCTCGCTCGGGAAGCCGAGGACATGTCCGCCGAGGTTCAGCATCGCGGCCTCAAACGAAAGACGGGTGCGGGTGGACGGCTCGTAGAACAGGGTGGCCAGCTTTTTGTGGGCGGCCACGTTCTGATAAGCAGCCGGGTCGGCGCAGATGCGGTCGGCCAGGTCCAGCAGAGAGGTGATCTCCTGCTGACTGAAATCCAACGGATCGATCAGATGACGCATATTTTTTTGTTTCCCTCCGTCAAAGAAGCTTTCGAAGAATCGAGAAGTCGAAGAAGTTCGTGTAGTAGCTCAACGAACGCATGACGGGATGGCAGAGCCGGTTATAGCATATCTCATCCAGCAGAAGCATGGCCTCGCCCGGGGCCAGACGCATGGCGGCCCGGATGGGCTCGTCGCCGCAGCTGGCCTTGAGGTGGGCCACATTGGAGGCCACCTGCTGACGGCACTCCCGCTCCAGAACATCGAAGATGTCACCCGACAGGTCGATGCGGGTGTAGTCCCGGCTCCCAAACAGGGCGCGGGGCAGGTAGTCGATGGAGTAGATGACGGGGGTGGTGTCGGCGAGGATGCGCTTCTTGATGCAGATGACATCGTCGCCGGGCTCGATGGCCAGATCACGGGCCAGCTCTTCGCCTGCGCGGACGGGGTAGATCTGGATGCCGTCGGCGTGGGGGTAGCTGCCAAAGCTGCGGATGAGCGGGTAATACTCCAGCTTCTGGTCCAACCGGCTGCGCAGGTTCAGGACACTTCGGTTGACCACTGTGCCGATGCCGCGCACCCGCTCGATGTAACCCGCACGCTCCATCTCGCTCAGCGCATCGCGGATGACGGTGCGGCTGACGCCGAGTTCGGCGGCAAGGTCTACCTCAGCGGGCAGACGGTCGGTCTGTGCATAGCGGCCTGTGCGCAGTTCCTCCAGCAGAGCGCTGACGATGCGGTCGCTGATGACAGCACCACCCAGGCGGCTGGAAGGGGATAAGCTGGAATCTCTCATGGTTCGTTTCCTCCGGTACACGGGCAGGGCGGCCCTGCCTGGACTTCCGAAAAAGCTGTGCCTGAGCACAAAAACTCTTTCTGCAAATATTATAGCATAAATTGACAATGATTCAAACGGCATTTATACTGGAATCAGCCGGAAAGTATGATTTTATTTTGGAGGGATAGAGCAAGAATGGAAGTTCTTCTGCACAAAGTGTGCGGCCGACCCGCAAGCCGCACCATGACCCTGCGCGCCGCCGGGCCGGAGGATGCCGCCGCCTTTTACGCCTTGCAGAACGAGGTGCGGGCCGCGATGCCCCACCCGGAGCAGTTCGTACCCGACACGCTGGAAAACATCGCCCGTTACCTGAAAGAGGACCTGTGCATCGGAGGGTGGGACGGCGGGCGGCTGGGGGCCTACTTCATCCTGCGGTACTGCGGGCAGGACGCGCACAACTACGCCGCCTTTATGGGCATCCCGCGAGAAGAGTGGGACGGCTGGGCCAACGCCGACAGCGCCATCGTCCACCCCGACTACCGGGGCAACGGTCTGCAGCGGAAGCTGCTGGAAGCGGCGCTTGCCCTGCTCCGCCCGGGCATCGTGGGCATCGGGGCCACCGTCAGCCCGGAGAATCAGTACAGCCTGAACAACGCCCTGGCCAGCGGCTTTGAGATCGTCTGCCGCCGGGAGATGTACGGCGGGTATGACCGGTATCTGCTGGCGAAGAGGCTATAAAATGATACAGCTCCGCGTTTCTCCGGAAAGGCGGGGCTGTTCTTTTTTTGCTATGCCGAAAAAGTCATGCCATTCATGAATGTACGCTGGTATGTCATGAAAAGGACTTGACAAACGAAGGGGGGGGGGGGGGTAGAATAGAACCGCAGAGACCCTGCAATCATTCGGGAGGTAAAAAAGAGTATGCGGTTACGGAAAAATATGAAGCGTGCGGCGGCAGCCGCCCTGGCCCTGAGTGTGGCGCTATCGGCGGCAGCCCCGGCGGCACTGGCAAAGGATTATTATATCGGTGACGGTGATATTACGGTGACCGTTACGGAAGACGGCGACACCTATGTCCGTGTCGGCGAAGCGAAAGACAAAGATGACATCGGCGAGAAAGACGACACGGACGTGGTCATCAAGGGCGGCACGGACCCGAACAAACCAGCGGAGACCAACTCTGACGGGTCGGCGGACGAGGTCGAAAAACAGAAGCCGGTGGTGGATGCCGAGCCGGGAGAGCCTGCGGAGGAGACCGGCACGGAGCTCGTCGTCTGGCCCGAGAACGTGAACAGCGGGGAAGACCAGAAAAAGGACGGCCCAGAGCCTGCGGAAGAAGAGCAGAAGACGCCGGAGACGCCGGACACGCAGAAGCCCGAAGGGAAGACCGACGCCGCCACCCTCGAGGCATCGACTGAGCAGAAGCCTGCCGAGGAGGCCGCAGAGGACGAAGATGACGACGAGGACGTCATGACCTTTGAGGCCAACACTGCCAGCACGGTGACAAAGACTGTGAACGAAGCGGTGAAGAATATCATCAAGATCATCAACAACTGCACCAAAAAAGACACGACGGTCACGCTCGAAGATGTGAATATCGATGGGAGCCGAAAAAATAATGCCGCGATGGAGGTACGAGGCGCAGGCGACACGACCCTGAAGCTGGAGGGGGACAATACCTTGAGAGGTGGACATTCTTGTGCGGGCTTGGAAAAGGATGATGAGTACTCTACCGGAAAACTGACCATCACCGCAGAAGATACAAGCGCCTCTTTGAAGGCGTATGGTGGTGCTAATAGTGCGGGCATTGGTGGAGGATCTTATGATAGCACCTCGAAGCTGGAAATTGCAAACGGAAAAATCTATGCAGAAAGTGGTTTCAATATGGGTGCAGGCATTGGCGGCGGCATGTACGGAAAAGGTGAAGTGACCATTTCCGGCGGGGATGTGACTGCTCATGGAGGGCATACTGCGGCAGGTATTGGCGGCGGTTTTAGGGGCTCGGGAGACGTTACCATCCTTGGCGGCACGGTAACTGCGATACCTGCTGAGGGCAGTAACTCTAATGTCACAGGCATTGGCGGCGGCTTTGGCTGCGATGAAAAATCGACCGTTCGTATCCTCGGCGGTGTTGTCGATGCCGTGGGCAACGGATGTGGAAGCGGCATTGGCGGAGGCGAAGGTGATGCGCAGGGCGCAGAGGTCGAGATCGGCGGCGGTGCGCAGGTAACCGCAAAAGGCGGCCTGGGCGATAACGAGTTCAATCGCGGTCCAGGCGCCGCCATCGGCACAAGCGGCGATGTAGGCGGCAAAGCCGGTAAAGAGCTGGATGTAAATGTCAGCGGTGAGTGTACAGTCACTCGTATCGACTCCAACTTGCCCGCTGATTGTGCTCATAAATGGACACTTGTCTCCTCTACTCCCGCGCCTGTCGGCCAGCTGGGCGAAAAAGTGTATGAATGTTCTTCCTGCGGCTCCACAAGGACTGTATACAAGTTTGTACTTCCGGCACCTGCGGCTGTGGAGGAGGAGCAGAACGGCGGGATCGTTTTGAGAGTTATAGACGCTCCCTATGAGATGCATCAGGAGTCTGCCCGCTACATCGTCACGGCAGATTCTGATACCGCCACCCTCTTCGGCTGTCTGGGCAATCTGGCAGAACTGAAAGCGCAGGGCGTAGATACCCTCGTCTTCCGCACAAAGAGCCGTGAGACGGCGCTGGACATCGATACCATGCTGTCGCTGGGCACGGAGGACACCCTCTTCACCCTCACCCACAGCGGCAGCTCTGCCACCCTCACCGTGGGCGGCGCAGACCACAGCGAACTGATCCACTAACTAAATAACCAACCCCCAAGGCGGAGAGTTTCCGCATCCCTCCGCTTTGTACGAAAAGCCCCCGGCACGTTCCGCATCGTGCCGGGGGCTTTTTTGGTTATGGGCAGGCTTCCCTTTGTACAACCTCTCCGTCACGCCTGACGGCGTGCCACCTCTCCTGGTAGGAGAGGCCTTGGCATTCCGCAGCGCTTCGTCTTCCATAGGAAACTTTTCCGCTCCGCCAGAGGCTCCCCTACTAGGGGAGCTGTCGAGCGAATGCGAGACTGAGAGGTTGGACGAAGGCACAGCTTACCGCTGTGCAGTAGCTTTAAGGTTCTCGTTCATTTTATGCCGTACCACCAGCAGGCAGGCCAGATGCACCAGTGCCGTCAAGATCCAGCTGACGGGGTAGCTGAGGTAAAGCATCGTGGTGGTGTGGAACAGCCGGAAGATGGTGGCGATCCAGACGAGGCGGAGCAGGCAGCTGCCCACGAGGCTGACCACCATCGGCAGGACGGAGTAGCCCCGGCCGCGCAGGCAGCTGGCCAGAACATCCATGCAGCCGCAGAGCAGATAGGTGGTGCAGATGATGTGCATACGGGCCAGACCGGCAGTCACCACGACCTCATCGGAGGAGTAGAAGTGGAGCAGCGGTTCGCCCAGCAGGGAAGCACCGCCGCCCAGCACGAGGCCGGTGACGGCGGCGCAGAGCAGGCAGTTGCGCATGACGCGGTCCAGGTTGTCGTACCGGCGGGCGCCCATGTTCTGGCTCGTGAAGGTGACAGCGGCCTGGGCGAAAGCGTTCATGGCGGTATAGACGAAGCCCTCGAGGTTGGAAGCGGCAGAGTTGCCGGCCACGACGATGGAGCCGAAGGAGTTGACCGCCGACTGGATGACGACGTTGGAGAGGCTGAACACGGTGCTCTGCAGACCGGCAGGCAGGCCGATGCGCAAGATCTGGCCCAGAGCCCCCGCATGGAAGCCCAGATGGCCGAGGTCGAGGTGGAGCGGGCCTTTCTCCTTCACCAGCAGGGCCGTGACCATGCAGGCGGAGACGGTCTGGCTGATGATGGTGGCCAGAGCGACGCCCGCCACGCTCATGGAGAAGAGGATGACGAACACGAGGTTCAGCACCACATTGATGGCGCCCGCCACGGCCAGACAGAACAGAGGCCGCCTGGTGTCGCCCACGGCGCGCAGGAGGGCCGAGCTGAAGTTGTACAGCATGGTCATGGGCATGCCGATGAAGTATATCTTGAGGTAGAGGGTGGACAGGCCGATGACGTCCTCCGGGCAGCTCATCAGCTCCAGCAGGACGCGGGCGGCAAAAAAGCCCACCACGGCCAGAAAGAAGCCGCTGACGAGGCCCAGCGTCACGGAGGTCTGGACGGTGTTGCGGACGCCCTCATCATCCTTCGCGCCGAAGCAGCGGGCCGCAACGACGTTCGCGCCCAGCGACAGGCCCACGAACAGGTTGACCAGCAGGTTGATGAGCGCACCGTTGGAGCCGACAGCGGCCAGCGCCGTGCTGCCCGCAAAGCGTCCCACGACGACGACATCGGCTGCGTTGAACAGCAGCTGCAGGATGCTGGATGCAGCCAGCGGCAGGGAAAACAGGATGATCTTTTGCAGCATGGGGCCGCTGGTCAAATCGCCTGTCCGGGTATTCTGTGCCATGAAAATGCTCTGCCTCCTCAAATATCAGATGGTACTCACGAAAAAACGCGCCGCTCAACAGCGAGCGACGCAGATAGTATTATAATACGGTTTCAGGTAAAATACAAGTAAAATCAAAGCTTTTTCCGTACAAAAATGCACCCCCGCACACAGGGTGCAGGGGTGCGGATGGATGTTTGCGAAACAGAACGCTTACTTCTGGGGCTTCATGTAGATGTGGTGAGGCAGACCGGCGATGTAGAGCGGGGTCAGCTCAGCCTGGATGAGGGGCCGTGCGTAAGCAAGGAAGTCTTCCGTCATCTGGGTGTGATTCTCGTTCATCCAGCTCAGCGGCACCTTCTTCTCGAGATTTGCGACCTCGCTGATGGGGTGCAGCTCAGTGGTACACTGATAGGGACTGTTGGAGATGCGCTTCAGGGCCACCATCTGGCCGGTGACGCCCTCAAACGCAGCCTTGACCGCAGCACCGCCGACCTGATAGGCCTCGGTGATGTCGGTGCGGCTGGTCAGGTGGCCGGCGCAGCGCTGCAGGGTGGAAAGCTCGATGCAGCGGGTCTTGGTGTCCAGATTGCGGGCCACGACGTTGGCCAGATAGCGGGCGGTGCCGGTCAGGGCCTTGTGGCCGAAAGCATCCACTGCGTGGACATCGTCGGCCAGCTCACAGACATAGCGGCCATCCTCCAGCTTGACGCCCTCCGACACCGCGATGACGATGCTGGGCTTCTTCTCCTGCATCACGCGCACCTTCTCGACGAAGTGCTCCACATTGAAGGGGACTTCGGGCAGGCAGATCATGTCCACGCCCTCGCAGTCGTCGCTCTTGGCCAGTGCGGCGGCGGCGGTCAGCCAGCCGGCGTTGCGGCCCATGATCTCGACGACGGTGACATACTTGGTGCCGTAGACGGTGGCGTCGCGGATGATCTCCTTCATCACCACGCCGATGTACTTGGCCGCAGAGCCGTAGCCGGGGGTGTGGTCGGTGACCATCAGATCGTTGTCGATGGTCTTAGGCACGCCCATGAAGCGGATGTCGCTCTGGATGCACTCGCCGTACTCAGCCAGCTTGCCGATGGTGTCCATCGAGTCGTTGCCGCCGATGTAGAAGAAGTAGCCGATGTCCAGCTTTTCGAGGATGGCGAAGAGCTTCTTGTACACGGCCTCGTCGGTGTGCCAGTCGGGCAGCTTGTAGCGGCAGCTGCCGAGGAAGCTGGAGGGGGTGCGCTTGAGCAGCTCGATGTCGAGGTCATCGGTCAGCAGGGTGGACAGGTCCACGACCCGCTCCTCCAGCAGACCGGCGACGCCGTTGCACATGCCGTAGACGATGTCCGCGCCGCGGCTCTTGCAGCTCTCGAACACACCAGCCAGACTTGCGTTGATGACAGAGGTGGGGCCGCCGGATTGGCCAACGATTGCATTTTTACCCATGATGATTTCTCCTTTTTTGTTTTTCTGTTTCGGC
>ERZ831773.3170-NODE-3170-length-11103-cov-3.624276_pt1 | contig 11103 bp, 7 predicted proteins | sample MGYA00519696_ERZ831773 | MGnify/ENA primary metagenome ERZ831773 (study PRJEB31850, sample SAMEA3708720) | human gut metagenome | biome: human gut; feature: human-associated habitat; material: faeces | place: China | collected 2014 ...
GGATTCATCGGCTGTTTTTCTCTGGATCTGTGCTTGAATCGTACCAGTCGGAGCCGTCTGGGCTCCCGTTGCCGTGAATAACCACTGTTTCCGGATCGTCCATTTTATATCCGCTGTCACAAAGTAAATATGCAGCGCATTGTTATCCTGCTGAAGATCCTGCAATTCTGTTGTGGATATCCTCTGGTCAATGAAATACCGGACAGTTCCGCCGTCCGTGTAATCTTTTACGGCATTGTTTGTTCCTTCTAAAACTCCAAGAACCGCCTCTGAGAGTCCCTCTGTTCCTGAATTCCACGCGTCTACAATGACTTTCGCGCCCTTGTTCGCCGTATGCGTCTCTGTATAGATTTCCTGTCCGTCTACATAATAGTGGACTGCATAGTTGATCGGAGCAGCTACATAGTTGCTTTCCCATACCGCCTGCAATGTAAAGACACTTCTCTGTTCGTTCTCATCCCAGCGGGAGCAGTCTGCCAGATTATGAAAGGTATCCGCCGTGAGATGCGCCATCTGCCCGGTCTTATAGACTGCGTTTTCTTTCACGTTCCCCAGAGTTCCATCGCCATTGACTGTGACGATCTGCCAGTGGTCAAATTCAAATTTTCCGCTCAGGTCTCTCGGGATCAAGGTAGAAATCGGCACATACTGATTATTTACCGTATTGTAACCATTGGTACCGCCTGAATCAAAGCCGGGCATATTGACGATATTCGCGGAAGCCGGGGAGAGCAGGTTTCCGTTCCCGTCCGTCTGATCTCCGCCGGAAATGTAAGCGACACCGACCTTCGTCGGGATTCCCTGAATCTCAAGGAGAACGACGCCCTGGTCAACGGATTCCTGCATATAGTCCTTTAATTTCCCAGTTGTTCTAAAATAGTAATTTCCATCGTAGGATGGCAGCCATTCCTGATAGCTCCGGATTTCTCCCGCCGCTCCGGGACCGGAATAGGAAAGATACTCGATATACTCGCCCTCACCGTTCTCCTGCAATTTATTCCGCCCGTTCTTCGGAAGGATCCGGATATCCGGTTTTCCAAAGCCGGTATCTGTCTTAAAGCGGAAGGTATCATTCCGGTATGCATCCCCCGCCCTTTCGATCAGGGTATCGGATTTCATCTTCTGCCAGGCGTTCTGTGCGGAAGGCGCTGTCCCGTTCGCCGCGTACTGCGCAGTTCCTCCGGTAAGGCGACGCACCACGATCTCTTTATGGTTGTGTGCGACCATATTTCCGCCGGATACGGTGATATTTTCGTAGCAGTTGCTGATCGTAACCTTATAATTTCGAACTACCTTCCATCCGATTGTCCCCTTCTGTTGGAAAGAAACAACAATCTTCACGACCGTTCCCGTCGAGAGGGTTGTCTCTGCTGTCACTGGATCCGTATCCTCCAGTTCGATCATCGGAACCTCGATGGTCTCCCCGTTAATCTCCAGCTGGTCCATCTCGAAGGTAAAGCCTCTGGTAGACCATCCCTTAAATTGCCACACAAAGGAATCCCCACTTTGAAATGTCCCGGTCCAGGATGCCGGCACTGGGGCCGAGATTCTGGAAAGTTCTCCATTTGCGTACACAGTCCCACTCCAGTCTTTCGCACTGAACGTAAATTCATCCACCTTGCGGTACTTTACCCGGACCGTCTGGTCCTTCGTCACCGAGCTTACCTCGTAAGTACCGTTTAAGATCATGGAAGACGGACTATCTTCTTTCAGAAGGATCCGGTTCGGGTTCTCCGGCTTCTTATAATAACTCATCATCTTTCCAAGTGACGGATCCGATCCTTTGAGGTCCACCTTCGCCCCATCGGAATCCACAACCTCGACCGTCGCCTGATAACCTCGCGGGATCCTTACTTTAAAAGTATAGCTTCCATTCTCCTCCACGACCTCCATGCGGTCTCCGCCGAACACCTCATCGGCAGTAAGATCGGAACCCGGTGCGTCCGTCCTCTCATTTTCCAGCTTATACTGGATCTGGTACGAATTTTTATGGACGTACAGAAGATCGATCTTCTCCCCGGGCTTCAGGACCGAATAGGACGCACGGTCTGTATTCTTCTGGCTCGTCACATAGTACACATATTTAGTTCCGCCCACATTGACGATCCCCACGTAATAAACCGGTGTATTTCCAACAACCGCGCGGCGGTACATATGGTTCTGCTCATTGAAGAAGACCGTCTTCGGCGCTACATTTTCCAGTACGCCCGGGGTCAGCTCCGTGATATTCATACCATTCATCACATACTGCTTCAGATTTGTATGCTCCTGATCGTCCTCGTCATCCACGATGCAGGTAAAATCAATATAATCCTCTACACTGATCTTCTCCTGCGGTTCGATAGCGCCGAGCCCCGTCAGAACTGCCTTCGTGAGTTTTCCCTCATCTGACAGTTTGTAGAGTTCTTCCTCTGTCATATCACTCGGAATGGCATTCTTGTTATTTTTCTCCGGATCTGACGCTGTCGCCTTGCTTACCTTCACAGGGTCAGACGCGGTTGCCGTCTGCTCCTCACTCTGCTGTGTCCATCCGTTCTCCGCGTTGTCCGCGTAGACCGTCACATCGCTGAATATCGTCGTCACTACCATCATCACAGAAAGTACTAACGCCATAAATTTAGTTTTTCTCATCCTGTTCTTCATTTCCATCTCTCCTCTATCGTACCAGACTATCAATTAAAAGTGCCAATTACAATGTCAACGAAACGTTTTTCTAAGTCGTCTTTTCCTTAAGGTCTCTCCCGATCTTTTTTATCACAAAGAGATACGAGACACCCGTAAATACCGCCGCAGCGATCCATGCCGCCGGATCAGCGAAACAGGCGAGCGGATAGCTCAAAAGCTTCATCGCCGCCATGGAGACGATCAGTCTCGCGATGAGCTCCGATACACCTCCCATCATCGGCAGGAATCCATATCCGCAGCCCTGCATGATATTCCGGAAAATAAAGATCGTGCAGAGAGGCAGGAAGAAGGCTGCTGTCATATGGCAGTAGGTTTCCGCCCAGGGCATCATTGCTGAAATGTCTACGTCCCCGGTAAAGAAAAGTCCGAGACATGGTCTGAGCAGCGCACACATGAGCAATGCTACCGCGACAGAATACACAAACTCCGCGAGAAGCGCTGCCTTTACACCCGCCTTGATCCGCTTTACATCCCCACATCCGTAGTTCTGTCCGCCGTAGGTCGCCATCGTCTGACCCATGGCGATCATGCCCTGGATCACAAGACTCTGGAGCTTCGCCGCAGCCGTATAGGCCGCAACCGCCACGGAACCAAACAGATTGATCGCCGACTGCATGATCATGGTTCCCGATGCAGTGATCGCGAACTGGAACGCCATCGGGATCCCGGCCGCAAGCTGGTTTCTCGTGTCATTTCCGTGGATCTTCCAGTGTTCCCTATCAGGCTTTAAGGATGGAACCTTAACCCAGATATATCCCGCGCAGAGTACCGCCGAGATCGCCTGGGACAGATTCGTCGCCCAGGCAGCCCCCGCTACGCCCATACCGCCTCGGATGATAAAAAGCAGATCAAGTCCCACGTTCAGACAGGCGGAAAATATCAGGAAAAACAGCGGGACCTGGCTGTTTCCAACCGCCCGCAGATATGCGGAAAACAGGTTGTAAAAGATATTTGCCGTAAGTCCGATGCTGATCCCCATAATGTACGTGTAAGCGTCCTGGAAGATATCCGACGGCGTATTCATCAGATGCAGCAGTGGGTTCATGATCGACACACAGACCAGTGTCAGGATGACCGCTGCGATCACCGCCAAAATTATTCCGTTTGCCACGCTGCGCTTCACACCTTTTTCATCCCCTGCCCCATACCGTTGGGCGGTAAGGATCGAAAACCCGGCAGTGATCCCCTGAGCAAAGCCAGTTGCCAGAAACATGATCGTTCCGGTGGAGCCGACCGCCGCCAGTGCCCCGGCACCGACGCAGCGGCCAACGATGATCGTGTCCGCCATATTATAAAGCTGCTGGAAGATATTTCCGATCACCAATGGGATCGTAAATTGCAAAATCACCGGCAGCGGTTTTCCTTTTGTCATATCGAGCTGCATACTGTTAATCCTTTCTATAAAAAGAATGTACCCTGGCACATTTTCGCGCCTCGCGCGGTCGCTTGCGACCATCTGCATCTTCGCGCGAGTACACAAAAAATGCCTGACTGATATCAGCCAGGCATCAAAATCATAATTTGTCGTGTCCGGCAAACAGGCCGGCAGCACATTTTATTTGGAGATCATTCCGATTTTTTCTTATCCTTATCGCGACCGATCATTCTCAGAATAAAATCGACAGTACCGTCAATTCCGTAGCTTGCGCTGTTGATACAGAGATCGTAGTTGTTCGCGTTTCCCCAGCTTCTTCCGGTATAGAAATTGTAATAATGCGCGTGTTTTTTGTCAAGTTTTTTCAGGAAATGACGCGCTTTTTTCCGGTCGAGACCGGCATTTACCTCGATCGCGCGGTGGATCCTCTGCTCGATCGGTGCAGTAATGTAGATGCTGATATGCGGAATGCCGTTGTTCGTTAAGATCGCATCGGCACAGCGGCCCATGATAATGAAGTCCTCTTTCTTCGCCATATCGCAGATCAGGTCGCTCTGGTTGAAGAATACGGCATCCTGACGGCTCAGACCGTGGTAACGGCTGAAATATTTGATATGGTCTCTCAGGGACATATGGGTCACGGCCTCAAACTCGCTCGCCGGGCTCTGCTGCAGTTCCTCAGAGACGTGGGCATATCCCGCTGCGTCACGGATCGTCTTATCCTTTTCCGCATCGAGACGTTTTAATACTGCCTCGAAAATATCGGCATCGTAGTAGTTAATATGAAGCTTATCCGCAAGCTTGAAGCCGACATCGATTCCGCCGCTTCCGTATGTCCAGCTGATGCAGATGATCAGGTGGTCGTCGTTGGAAAAACGGTTCGCTACGTTGAAGCTGTTTAACTTCGCGAGGATCGGGTCGATCACATCGCCGCTGGCGAAGCTTGTCGGAAGACTCATGACCTCATTGAGGATGCGGTTGTACTCGGTCATGCACATCGCGCGTTCTTCTTTATCCTCGATGGTACGGGCCATGTTCGCGATCAGTCCGAGTTCACTGCGGACCAAATGTCCCTGCGGTCTCGTAGTCAGAAGCTCGGTGAGCTCATTCACACAGCGCTCTCTGTCACGGTTGAAAACACGTCCCAGGGAGGAACCCAGGTGGACATAGACCTCCGCGTCCAGATCATAGATATGTTCTGCCAGTTCTTTGATTTCTTCTTTCGTTGCAGCCATATTTCCTCCCCCTTCCTATAAAAAGAATACCAGAGTATCCACAATGAATACCGGAACAAGAATTCCAAAGGACCAGATCAGATATCCGAAGAACGAAGGCATCCGGATACCATTCTCATCCGCAATGGATTTGACCATAAAGTTCGGAGCGTTGCCGATATAAGTATTCGCGCCCATGAATACGGCGCCGCAGGAGATTGCCTCCAGCATCTTGACCGGAACGGTACCGAGCGCTGTCACCATACCCTGTGTAAGTCCCAGAGCACCGGCTGTCGTGAGGAATACCAGGTAAGTCGGTGTATTGTCGAGGAAGCTCGATAACAGACCGGTTGCCCAGAACATTTCAAACGGTTTCGTGATTCCGAGCTCCGCACCGTTTGCTTTTAAGATCATAAGAGCCGGCTGCATCGTGATAAAGATACCAACGAACAGAACAGCAACCTCATGGATCGCTCCCCAGGTAAAGTGGTTCTCACGGCGGATGGAAACATTCGTCGTCTTAAAGGACAGGAATGCGGATACAAGGATGATCACACACTCGATGATCGCCGGATAGGATAATGTAACTTCTCCGAATACATGGATCCCGAGAACATTTCCTGCGGCATCCTGAAACATCGGCATGGACGGAAGTGTACCGCTTAAGATAACAGCGATCACGATCATAATGATAAAGATCAGGTTGTGGCCGCCGCGGATCTTCACCTCAGTACCAGGTTTGCTGATATCCGGTTTTAAGCCTGCCGCGATATCTTTTCTGTATGCCTTCATATCAAAATGATAGAAGATGAACAGCAGGATGATCATATTGAAGAGCAGGACCGGTAAAAGCTTTAAGCTCCAGAAGAACGGAACGCCCCGCATGAATCCCATGAGCAGAGGCGGATCTCCGATCGGAGTCAGGCAGCCGCCCATATTGGACACCATAAAGATAAAGAAGATCACGATGTGGCGTCTTCTCTTTCTCCACGCGTTCATCTTGATGATCGGACGGATCATCAGCATACTGGCACCAGTGGTACCGATCCAGCTGGATAACAGGGTTCCGAGTGCCAGAAGTCCCACATTGATCCTCGGGGAACCAGCGAGATCACCTGACAGGGTGATATTACCGGATACACAGAACAATCCGAAAAGAAGGACGATGAATGTCAGGTAGTCGTTTATGATACATTCCAGTGTCGTCTCCGCCGCCTTCGGCACACCGTACTTCACGGCGAACGGGATCAGGAAAAGCAGGGACCAGAACACAACTGCGTGCGGCTGGTGCGCCTCCCACCACTCTGCTTTGACAAGCGGAAGGACCGCGATACAGAGCAGGAGTCCCGCAAATGGAATACAAAGCCATAGCGGCGTCTGTGCTGCCGTCCCGGCAGCCTCTGTTTCTGCCGCAAGCGCTGTAACTGCAGTCTGGTTTAAGACCGCCAGAAGTCCTGCGCAGAATGCAAATAATTTCTTCATGGGTAAACCTCCATGTAATCAGCTTTTATGAGCCATTACTCTTTTTTTTCGCTCAACACGGCTACTGATTATAGCAACTTTCCCGCACAAATACAAGTACGATTCTTCCAAATAATTGCCAAATTTTCGCTCAGAAAATCAGCACTTTTGCTAAAATGGAATATATTTCGCATTATGAAATTTCAGACAATAAGATTTTATCTCATTTATTTTACGACGTTAAAGCATTGGTCTGGCAGACCGCCACATTCCGTTTTTCTGCGCCATGTACTGCTCTTTTCGCAGTTTTTTCACGCCCGGTGAGAACGCCGTAATCGGTCTTCTATAAAGTGAAAAAAGGGTTCTATAATGAATGTTGGGGTGTGCTGAAAAAAGCATACTTCCAACATTCTTTTTGTTGTAATAAAATACATCTATAAGAAGCCTCCCAAATGCATTTTACCGACCAAAGTTTAATGTTTACGGAGGTGACCCCTTATAGATGTACCCTAATTATAGCAAAACGTTCCTGGACTTGGAAGATGTTTTGATTAGAAAAGTAGTCCATGCAGATTCTTTTTTACAAATCCACATCGAAACTCGTCCTGCTGAACAAACATGCCCCTGCTGTTCTCAGAAAACCAGGCGCATTCATGATTATCGCTTTCAGAAAATCCAGGATATTCCCAACCTTGGAAAACAGGTTACTCTGATTCTGAAAAAGCGGCGTTATGTCTGTACTTCCTGCGGGAAGCGCTTTCTGGAACATTATTCGTTCCTGCCATCTTATCACCGCAGAACGAAACGATTGACCTATTACGTTGTGAACCTATTAAGAGAATCCTTCTCCTTAAAACAAGTTGCAAACCTTACCGGAGTATCCGTCCAAACGGTTTCAAGGCTTTTAGATACTCTTGATTACGAGGCCCCGTCAAAGCTGCCAGCAGCGGTTTCTATCGATGAATTCAAGGGCAATGCCTCTACTGGAAAATATCAGTGTATTCTGGTTGATCCTCTGAAGCGACGCATTCTGGATATCCTTCCAGATCGAACCCAGAGTCATCTCGCATCTTATTGGAGAAATATTTCTCGAAAAGAACGGTTAAAAGTTCAGTTCTTTGTTTGCGATATGTGGCGGCCTTACGTGGATTTGGCACAAACCTTTTTTCCGAATGCAAAAATCATCATTGATAAGTATCATTTCATACGCCAGATTACATGGGCGATTGAAAATGTGCGAAAACGGTTCCAAAAAAGTATGCCCGCCTCACTTCGTAAATATTACAAACGCAGTCACAAGCTTATTCTGTCGCGGTATCAGTCATTATCCACCGAAAACAAGCAGGCCTGTGATTTAATGCTTTTGTACAGCGATGAGCTCCGATTCGCACACAACATGAAAGAATGGTTCTATGATATTTGTCATATGAGATCGTATCGGAAACAGCAGCTGGAATTCGATGACTGGATTGCAAATGCCAGAGACAGTCGGATTCCTGAGTTTGAGAAGTGTGCGCAGACCTGTCAAAACTGGAGAAAAGAAATCCTCAATGCCTTTAAATACGGCATTACAAACGGCCCTACAGAAGGGTTTAACAATAAAATCAAAGTATTAAAGAGAAGTTCCTATGGAATCCGAAATTTCAACCGATTCCGAACCAGGATTCTTCATTGTACATCATAAGATAAAATGGTCGGTAACGTGGAGGCTTATTTGGCATGCCCAAAAACAGGATCTTATAGAGTCCAATATTAAAAAGCTCTAAATTCAAGAATGGAGCGGGATTCTAAGAAATCCCACCCCAACTATTGACATAGAGCCTAAATTGACATGGAGGGGATCGAAAATGAAAAAGAAAATAAACAAGGTTTTCATGGTCTGCCTGGCAGCGACTGCGATGACGGCGGGAATGTCGGTTTCGGCATTTGCGCAGGTACATATTGGTGAGACTACCTATAGGACGTTTGATGAGGCAGTGACTGCGGCAGCAGATGGAGCGGTGATCGTTCTTGATACGGATGAGACGACAAGTGGGCTTAATCTGAGCAAGAACTTGACGGTAGATGGCGGTACGGATAAGAAGAATCTTACATTTACGGACAAAGGAATTGCACTTTGGGGCAAAAAGCTGACCTTTAAGAACTGCGCTCTGGAACTGAAAGGAATCGGATCGACACCATATACAGCGGAGTGGAATTGGATGACGATCTCTGCATCAAGGAATGCAGAGCTGCATCTGGAGAACGCAGAGATGGTAATGAATGGTGAAGGTGTTGCTGCAAAAACTCATGCGATTTATTTCGGTTCGAATAATAAGCTGAATCTGAAGGATTCCAAGTTGGAGATCCGAAATTATCCGCAGGATGCCCTGGAGTGGGATGGCGGTGACGGAGGCTATAATGTGAATCTCGAAAATTCGACCTACATCTCGGATAATAACCGCTCAGGTTTTACGGGAACGTTTTATGCCACGATCGATAACAGTAAAGTTCAGGTGTTAAACAGCCATGGAAACGGATCAAACGGTACATACTATACGATAAAAAATGGATCGGAAGTTTTGTTTGATGGAAGCGGTACCTGGGGAATTTCCGCATGGCGGATCGACATGAGCAATCAATCCTCCTTAACAGCAACAAACAACGGGTACAGCGGTATCTGGACCAGAGTGCTGAATGTGGATAAGACATGCAAGCTGGATGTGGAAGGAAACGGGGTGAAATCTTCATCCGCAGCCACAAGTGGCGGAATCGTATTTTTTGGAAATGGAACATATAAAAGCATGATCGAGAAGGGCGCAGATGTGACGATCATGAACAATGCCGGTTCCGGAATCTATACAAAACAGGCAGCCTGCAATTTGACAATCGGTTCCGCAACGATCGTCAACAACGGAACGGGAATACAGAATGAGAAGAAGATTGGTGCCGAATACGGCGGAGGTATCTATAATATCGGTACCATGCGTCTCGGCTCATCGGTTATCCTCTACAATAACCATGCCGGAAAAGGCGCCGACGATATCTACAATGGGGAAAGCGCGACACTGAAATTCGGAGACACAAACAAAGAGTGGATCCTCGACGATTGTAATCACGCGATCGACGGCTGGTATGATGACACAGAAGGAAGCCGCTGGAATGCCGATGGCGGTGAAAGTGAGCACCATATTGTTCTTGTAAACAGCGGAAGTAAGACCGGTATGCTGCAGATCAAAGCTGCGCATGGACTTGATGCGGACGATAAGGAGAGCAGACCGGATATCGATAAAAAGGCAGACGGTGAGGATGAGATCAAGGGCGTAAAACCGGGCGATAATATAAGCTTTACTCTGGAATCCCATCTTCCGGCGAGACTGGCCGGATTTGTAGTGCGTTCCGATTCTAATGCAGAGAGATTGTATATTCCGGAGAAGTTCTCCGAACGTATGATCTTCCATGACAAGATGAGCAAAAATCTGGAATTTGACAAGGAAACTCTGAAAGTGACAGTCGGAAATGATGGAAGTGTACTTTCGGAAGACTATTACAAGGTAGAAACCGGAAAAGGCGATGAGGCATTCCGGGTAAGTATCGCTCTGATCGCAGCATTCAATGACGGATATATTACATATGATGAGTTAAAGAATGCAGAGCCGGTTATTGTTTCCTATGACGCAGCTGTCTCTGACAAAGCCATTGATGGAGACAAGGTGGAGAACCGTGCATGGGTCAACGACAGCGAGAAAGATATCGTTGACGGCCCGGTCATCGATCCGGATGTTCCGTCTACCGGTGGAATTGGAACAAAAGCCTTCACAGCAGCAGGAATCGCCATGATGGGAGCTGCAGCAGGTGCTGTGATCGTGATAGGTAAGAAAAAGAAAAAAGAGCAGTAATTCAGACTTTTCGGATTGTTGCTAGTTATGAGAACGAGGTAGAGACATGAAAAAATCATGGAAAAGTTTCATGACCGTCACCGCAGCCGCCGCTGCGATGACGGCTGCCATGGCATTTTCTTCGCTGGCGGCTGTGGCGAAGGTAGGAACACAGGAGTTCAATAGTCTTCAGGATGCGATCAATTCTGCGGGAGAGTCACCGGTAGTGATCGATCTTGAGGAAAATGTAAGTCTTACGGACGGACTTGTGATCGGTGCAGGAAAAGATGTGACGATCCAGTGCAGCACGTCGGATCCGAAGACGATCAAGATGGAAGGAAAGGGAATCCACACAGTAGGAACTTATGATGCTGCAGCTAAAAGCTGGAATACCAGTCGGCTGACATTTAAAAACTGCGTATTGGATATTGCTGCGAATGATAATCCGGGTGGAAGCGGCGGCACTGCGAATCTGATCTCGAATACAGATCTTACTTTGGATCATGTGACG
>ERZ831773.3171-NODE-3171-length-11100-cov-3.713173_pt1 | contig 11100 bp, 8 predicted proteins | sample MGYA00519696_ERZ831773 | MGnify/ENA primary metagenome ERZ831773 (study PRJEB31850, sample SAMEA3708720) | human gut metagenome | biome: human gut; feature: human-associated habitat; material: faeces | place: China | collected 2014 ...
GCTGACATTTTAAACCAACTATTGAATATCGTGCTGTTACATGGTATAATTTTTACGGATAATATATTATCTATTTTAGCTCTTTTTATGCCTTTTTAGATAATATATTATCCATTATAAGATTGGAGGTGATACCATGAGTTCACTGCAATGGGAGACTGTTGAAGAGCTTGATCAGAAGTTAGCATATCGCGTAAAGGTCATCCGAAAGCGCCGTTCCATCTCGCAGCAAAAGCTTGCCCTCATGTCGAATGTCAGCTATGGCTCTATCAAACGCTTTGAATCTACTGGTCAAATTTCTCTTTATTCGCTTACAAAAATTGCCATGGCTCTTCATATTGAAGATGATCTTAGAAACTTATTTACTCAAGTTCCTTATCGCAATTTGCAGGAGGTTATCAATGAACAAAAACAACGTGATTCAGGTGTTTTATGATGGAAAGGTTGTAGGACAGCTTGCTATGCGTGGTCATTCTACGTCATTTGAATACGATGATGATTGGATTAAAACAGGATTTCCAATCAGTCCATTTTCATTGCCTCTCGAAAAGCAAGTTTTTACTCCTACTAAGCCTTATTTCAACGGACTATTCGGTGCCTTTGCAGATAGTCTACCAGATGCTTGGGGACAGCTTTTATTAAATAGAATGCTCAAAAAATATAAGCAAAATTTGGATGACATTACTGTATTAGATCGCCTTGCCATTATTGGTGATTCTGGCATGGGTGCACTATCATATCATCCCAAAATCAGTTTTCCACAAGAGCATTTAAATGACGATTTAGATGAACTCGCTTCTCAATGTCACAAAATATTAAATATGGAATATTCCGAAAAATTGGATGAACTTTATCATCTTGGCGGTACTAGCGGAGGTGCCAGACCAAAAATCATGACTGAAATTGATGGAGAACCTTGGATCATCAAATTTCCAGCTCATGTTGATGGAAAAGACGCTGGGAAAATGGAATACGACTATGCCGTATGTGCGAAAGCATGCAAAATTACAATGAGTGAGTTTTGTCTTTTTCCCTCTTCCTGTTGCCCCGGCTATTTTGGTACAAAACGTTTTGACCGAAAATCAGATAATCAAGGTACAAAACGAATACACATGCTGACAGCCGCTGCACTTTTAGAACTTGATTTTCGCCAACCAAGTCTTGACTATCATAGCTTGATGAAATTAACAAAAATTCTCACGCAAAATAATTATTCTGATATCGAAAATCTATTTCGGCGAATGTGCTTTAATGTTTACGCACACAACCGAGATGATCACTCGAAAAACTTTTCTTTTTTGTATGATGACACCACTGATCTTTGGCATTTAAGTCCTGCCTATGATTTAACTTTCAGCAGTACTTATTACGGAGAACACACAACCACTGTCGATGGAAACGGACGCAATCCCGGTAAAAAGGAACTTGTCCAAGTTGGAATCACCGCTGGTATTCCACGAAAAACATGTATTAACATTGCCGAAGAGATTGAACAAATCGTGCACGATATGCTAGAAGCCTACTTGCAATAAATACGTACTTTTTCATGCAATTTCATATGGCAAGCTGTTCTTTACAAGAAAAACCGGGGATATTTCCCCGGTTTTCTGTTGCAAAGTTACTGTTCATGGAATACCTATTTCCAAAACTGTAATTACCAAAGTTGCATTACTGCTTTTAAAAGCATCTGAATCATCAGCCAAAATGATATTCTAAAGTTCTTTGCTGCAAGATCAGTTACATTTAAAAATACACTCGTCACGGTTCCTATGAAATCTTTTTCGTTGCCATTATTAGCTGGCTCAATTTGATTTGTCTGATCAGCTTGATTAGTTTGACTTGGCAGCTTTGCAAGCTCCTCCGTATAAGAGTGTCCACACTTCGTACAGATATAGATTCTGATTCCTGTGTAAGTTGTGGTCGCTTCTCTTGCTATTTTGCTTTCATAACTATGATCACTAATTTTCGTGCTGCAAGCATCGCAGAGATGATCGTTGTTGCTGTCTTCATGACCTAATGCTGGCAATTCCTTGTAGGTAGTATAATTACAGCCTTCGCGTTTACAGATATCATAAGCTTCCCAGCCAATTTCTGTGCAGGTTGCGGCTTGTGCCTCATGATGCTCTAAGTCATGATTCAATGCTGCAATCTCCTTGTAAGTGCTATAGGTACAGCCTTCGCGTTTACAGGTATCATAAGCTTCCCAGCCTATCTCTGTGCAGGTTGCTGCTTTTGCTTCATGATGTTCTAAGTCATGATTCAATGCTGCAATCTCCTTGTAAGTGCTGTAGTTGCAGCCTTCTCGCTTACATGTATCATAAGCTTCCCAGCCGATTCCTGTGCAGGTTGCGGCTTTCGCTTCATGATGTTCTAAGTCATGATTCAATTTTGGCAGTTCCACATAGGTGCTGTAGGTACAGCCTTCTCGCTTACATGTATCATAAGCATCCCAACCAATTTCTGTACAGGTTGCGGCTTTTGCTTCATGATGTTCTAAGTCATGATTCAACTTTGGCAGTTCCACATATGTGGTATAGTTGCAGTGAGAACAGGTATCATATGCCTCCCAACCGATTTCTGTACAGGTCGGTGCTTTCTTTTCTACCTTTTTAAGGTCATGGCCGTTTGCATTTATCTCTACCGGTTTACTGATTTCATCTGTTCCGGCTTCATCTGAAAACAGCTTCGCACACTTACTGCACTTCCAGTATGCTTCATGTCCGTTTTTTGTACATGTAGGAGCTTGTGCGGCATGATACAAATTTTCATGCTTATTAGAGTCTTTTTCACCATATTCTATTCCGCATTCTGTGCAAACTGCCTTCTTAGTACAAGTCGCAGTTCCTCCTGTATGATTGCAACTATATTGGCACACTCTGCAAATTCCATTTTCCCACTCGTGTAAAGCGCATCCATCTTGTGCTTGTGGTTCATCTTTTACAGGGCATGCCTCATCCGTACACTGATACCAATGATATGTAGCGTTAAAAGAAAAATCGTTCGCGGGTGTATGAACATGAAAAATTTTAGTAGCTTTTAAACAGTAATCATTGTCACTTCCAATCGTCAGATTATTCCATTGTTCTTCGGTTCCAAGGTAAATAACCCTTGTTAGTCCAATGCATCCAGAAAATGCATAATTTCCAATACTTGTTACACTATTCGGAATCGTTATACTTGTTAGTCCACTGCATCCATAAAATGCATTGACCCCAATACTTTTTACACTATTTGGAAACGTTATATTTGCCAGACCACTACATCTAAAAAATGCCTTGTGTCCAATACTTGTCACACCATCTTCAATCATCACTGATTTTATATCTTGGTTTTCATGCCATGGCGAGTCATTCTCCCAACTCGCCATCGCGCCTGTACCGCTTATGGTTAGCACACCTTCATCATCCAGTATCCAGGTCAGATTATCCCCGTTATTTCCTTCTGCTCCGCAGGTTCCGCTAGCCACAATATTGCTACTATATAATACAATACCATTATCCACACAATCAACCATGACATAGATCTCTGGCAAAATTGCTTCTTCTGACAGAATATAGTGGTTGCCATTTTCGTCGGTTTCTGGGATAGTTGGCGTGTATATGTAAACTGCACCAGCAGACTCTTCACTGCTGTCAAATTCTGGAAGTGAGCTTTTCTCTGCATCTAGTTTCCACGTAATATGTTCGATAGTCCACTCTTCGCCTTCTTGACTATCTTCTGCACCATTGCCTTCACCTGCACTGTAAGTAATATATTCCTCTGCCGCATATACTTCCACCGGTGTAAAGAGACCTTTGATGCTATCTATCAGAGAAACCACAATACTACTTTCCTCTTCTGTAGTATCAGACTCTAGCTGTTCGGTAGATTCCGTCTCAGATTCTGATACTGTTGTCTCTGGTACTTGTGTTTGAGATTCTGATGCCGCTGTTGTTTCAGGTACCTCTGTTTCTGTCATCGGTACTTCCGTTTCAGACTCACTTTCCAAAGTTTCGTTTTCTACTTCCGTCTGCGACTCTGATTCTATCTCAATCTGTGACTCAACTTCCGTCTGCGGCTTAACTTCCGTCTCGGTCCCTGATTCCACCTCTGATTCTGCTTCAGTCTGAGATTCTGCCTCTGTCTGAGATTCCAGAACTTTTGAAGTCGTTTCCTCCTCCACTTCTGTACTTGGTTCCTCTTCAACTGCTTCTGTACTAGCTTCCTCTTCATCTGCTTCTGTACTTGGTTCCCCTTCAACCTGGCGAATCACTTTTACCTTTAATGTATCAGGAAAGTTGATTTCGCTTTCTTCTGCACCGATTGACAGTGCTTGATACGCAATCTCTTCGTTCAACTCATCAAATGAAGTAACCATATAAGTTGGATGCATGTTCTCTGTCTGAACCTCTTCTGCATGCAGCATCATTGGAAGATTGCATGTAGAACCTGCCATAATGCATGACATACCAATCGACACCATTTGCTTTATTTTATTCAAACTTCTTTTCTTCATACACAATACCTCTCTTTTTTCCGATTTTTCTTAATACTATTCTTATATCTTTTCGCTTTCTTTTCATCTTCTTTAATATAATTATAGCACAAACAGCTGTACTGCATAACCGCCATTTCGACACAAAAAAGGCGGAACCGCACAGCACTTTTTGCGATTCCGCCAAACTTTTTTCTTTAATTTTTAAGCCTCAAAATCATGAAAATAGGGTTAAATGTCAACCAATATTATTAAAATAATGATTAAACGTCATGTTTTTCACTTTTAATAGCTTATTTTACTTATATTGTTTCTTTTGTGTATAAATTCTTATTTTCCTATTATGCCTATTTTTCTTTTCCAAGTTTGGAAAAAGCCTCTCCTATTGATTCGAGTGTCTTGATCAGGCATTTCCTTGGTGTTGCCATGCACACGCGCGTAAACAGTGGACTGTCGTAATCACTTCCCTCACCTAGGCACACATGAGCTTTTTTAACTAGAAATTCGTTTAATTCGTCACCACTTGAAAAATATGCTGACCAGTCGATCCACAAGATATAGGCGCCTTCGCCGCCGCACACTCTTGCTTTTGGCAGGTGCTTTGCAAAATAGTCGCGAAGCACACACATATTTTCCCAGACATACGCATTTGACGCATCGACCCATGCCTTGCCATCTTTGGTATAAGCAGAAAGTACACACTCATATACACACGGATCGAGACTTCCATAGTGGTCACGAGTCCGCCTGTCCGTAAAGCGCGCGCGAAGCTCATCATCTGCGATTATAATGTTTGCATGGTTTACTCCTGTAAAGCCAAATGATTTTCCCAGTCCTGTCGCCACAATCGCATGTGACTTTGCACCTTTAATATCAAGGTAGCACGGACATGTCAGTCCCTGATAGCAGTTATCTGCAAAAATCTCATCCGAGTAAACGATAACACCGTAGCGATTTGCTAACTCTGCCAGACGCACCAGATCTTTTTCTTTCCAGATCTGACCAATCGGGTTATGAGGATTGCAAAGCACAAACAGCTTATTATTTGGATTTGCCATAGCTGACCTGATTGCGTCAAAATCCATTTGATAACGGCCACTCACACTGTCATATATAAGCGGACATTCCACTGTCTTTTTATTGAGGCGATCAGCCGCCTGACGATAACGATTATAAACAGGTGTTGTCACTATTATACCATCATCAGGATCCGTACATACAAGACGAATCGTGGTTGCAAGCGAATAAATAGTTCCGAGCGTTGTAACGATCCACTCTGGCTTAATTTGTGTTTTTCGGCTCATCTGCATCCATTTTGTTACTGCACTTTTGTAAGCTTCATCCGGCAGTGTAAAACCGTATAGTCCATTCTTTGCAAAACGAATGACTGCCTCCTCGATGACAGGCGCACTTTTAAAATCTGGCTCTGCACCATCCAGACTGATATTTCCTGCTTTGACGACTTCTGGCGGCGTCATCATCAGCTTTAAATTTGCGCCAGAGCGCTCCACAAGTGTTTCAAAATCAAATTCCATTACAAAGCTGCCCTTTCGTACACATATTTTGCGCTTGCCACATCCTCAATAGCAAGACCTAGTGCATCAAAGATGGTGATTTCATCATCAGCTGTTCTGCCTTTTGCTTTGCCTAAAAGCACTTCTCCGATAGATCCAACAATATGATCTTCTTTAATCAGCCCTTCTTTAAGCGGAATTAGATATTCGCCGCTCTCGCGCTTTGCTGCCTCTGTCTGATCAGAATACAGACGCGCTGCTGCTACCAGATCAGAAGAGACCTCTCTTGTAGTTGGTGTAAAAGTACCCACTGCATTGATATGAGTTCCAGGCTTGACCATTTCCTTTGTCAAAAGTGGCTCTTTTGACGGTGTTACGGTGCAGATGATATCGGCATCTGCAACTGCCTCTTTGACGCTTGCACATACGGTAACCGGAATCTGATATTTTTCCTGCATTTCATTTGCAAAGCGCTCTGCTGATTGTGGGAACAAATCATACACGGTCACACAAGTGATCTCTCGAATCTCACGAATCGCAGCCAAGTGAGATCTAGCCTGCGCACCTGCTCCAATCAGTGCAAGTGTATGCGCGTCCTTTCTTGCCAGACAATCGGTTGCTGCCGCACTGACAGCACCGGTACGAATCTCTGTGATGCTTCCAGCCTCAATCATGCCTGCAACCGTACTGTGAGCTGACTCAAATAACATTACATAACCGATATGAGACGGATATTTTGTTCCCATATTCGGTGCAAATGCAGAGATTACCTTTGCGCCAAAATAGTCGCCTACATATGCCGGCATAAAGCCAAATTTTGCTGTGTTTGGCATCACCGTAATCAAACGTGCTGGCTGAGCATAAGTACCTTCTTCAAGACCAATCAAAGCCTCCTTCATCAGCTCAATACAGTCTTTTGGCTGTAACAGCTTTCTTACCTCTTCCTGCTCGATAATCTTCATAAAAACCACCTTTCTGTAGCCTGCTATTTAGCCACTAATCTTTAGTCCTGCCACCAACATCTCCGGTCCAGACACTGTATAGCTGTCGTACATGACAAGCGGATTAATCTCACGGTCTTTTCCCAAAAGAAGGACATTGGCGAAAAGATCTGCGACAGTTCCACTCATTGTTAAGCCTTCCATCATGCCAACCGGTTTTCCGCCTTTGATACGAACAGCCTTACACGGGAATGAAAAATCGCCCGATACAACATTTAATGCATGGAATTGATCATAATTCTCAAATACATAGACACCGTCACCGCAAGCTGCAAGTAATTCCTCTAATGAGGCTTTTCCAGACTCTATCGTAAAATTCTTTGGCATGATTGCCATATCTGTATGAATGTTTCCACTTAAAAGCGTCTTTCGGCCTGCATTTCCGGTCGAAACAGAGCCTGCCTTTCTCGCTGTTGACAGATTGTGCATCCAGCCCTTCAAGACACCGTTTTCAACAAGTGTCAAATCACGGCTTGGCACACCCTCGCAGTCCATCTTCCAAGAAAAACCACACTGAGTACTATTTTGGGAATCATTACCACCCTTGTAATCACGAATTGTGATGCAGTCTGAAAAAATCTTTGTATTCTCTTTTCCTGCAAACGGTGTTGACTGACTCTGCGCTCTCTTTGCTGTAAACATCTGCCATGCAGTAATCAAAATGTTGTTTACGACCTGAGACGAGAGCACAGCCTGATAGACACCTGACTCTGCTGGTATCATTGGGACATTCAAAAAACGTCTCTTTGAAAACTCTGCCAAAAAATGCGCCGGTGTCAACTCATTTAATGTCAGCGCCGACAATAAACCGCTGTAATCACCTGCCGAAACCTCTGCGACAAAGCGCTGAACTGATGCGGTTTCTTCTATATCGTTGGAGTTTACAATGCCCATCGTTAGAATTGTCTGTGATAGATCAAGACGAACTGGGCAACCAAAGCTTTCTTGAAGGCTGGCTGCAAGTGTCTTTGCCTTCTCCTTCAACTTACCTACCGAGACAAGCTCATATGTACACTCTTCTGTAACGGCCTTGGTATCTTCCCAGTATTCTGGTGTCACAATAGCATCAGCCTCATTTGCAGCCGATGACTGACTATTTGTAAATGCCTGCGCAATTACGTTCTTCGCGTCATCGTCAAGCTTTTGTGTGTAAACCATTCCTGTCTTCTTTCCAGATGCACGCACAAATAACTCTGTCTGTTCACTGCAGCTCATCGGTCCCGTCTGATCGCCAATCACTTCAACTGAAAGGATTTCTTTTTTCTCTGCCTCGGCCTCTGCAGCTGTGCAGCCATCTGGAAGTAAATCCATTGCAGCACAGTAGGCTTCCAATTCTTTCATTGTTTTTTTCATATACTTGCCTTTCATAAGTCTTATCCAATTGACATATGGGAAATGCGCACCATCGGCTGCGGTGTCGTCGTTGGAATTAATCCGGAGCTTGCGCCGCAAAAACCGCCCTTTTCGTACTTGATCTTCTTTCCAACACGGTCAATCCGCTTGATCACATCAATTCCATTTCCGGTCAACATAATGTTTTTTACCTGATGGTCATAATCGATCTGGCCATTCTTGATTAAAAAGCCTTCCTTAACCTCAAGTGAGAACTGCATACCGCCAAAACCGCCGCCAATACTCTCAACAAAAAGACCGTTATTAACGCCACGAATCATCTCTTCTTCGTCATCCGATCCTTCTGCCAGACAGGTATTGGTCATTCTTGATACCTGTGCATAGGTATAATTTTGTCTTCTTCCGCTTCCGGTGCTCTCCATTCCTAGCAGCTTTCCATAGTAGCGATCGCACATGTAAGACTTTAAAACACCATTTTCAATCAGGACATTTCGCTGCATTGGATGGCCTTCATCGTCAATTGCTGCTGAACCATACTGACCTGGAATGGTTCCATCATCTACAAGCGTCACCTTATCACTTGCAACTTTCTCACCAATCTTGTCAACAAACGCACTTGATTTGTGTGCAATTGCAATCGCCTCCAAGGAATGACCACAGCTTTCATGCCACAGTGTTCCGCAACCGCCTGCTGCAAGCACAACCGGAACGGTACACGGCGAGATGCTTCCTGCCGTGCGAATTTTGTCTGCTCTTTGCACCATATCCTTTGCAAAACCAGTGTAGGCAATCTCATCATCATAGGCTTCAAAACCAGACGGCTTTGTATAATCATCCCATGTGCCGTAGGCACTCTCACCGTCAGCGACAACTGCCTGCATGCGCATTCTCGTTGTGACACGACGGTCTGTCGTGTAAAGTCCTTCGGTGTTGGCAACCCACACACGCTGATCAGTGTCAAAATAGTTTAAATTCAGTGAACGAACATTGACCTTGGTGCTTCTCGCCGCCTTATCAGCCTTTAACAACACCTGAATTTTATCCTGATTCGAAATCTGAGCCGGATATTTGACAACTGGACACGGATTGTGCCAATGTTTTTCTGTTAAAACGATCCCAGCTGCTGCCGCTTTTTCTTTTATCTCAAGCATATCAGCACCCTTTTTTACCAACTCAAGAAGTGCCTCTTTTGTCACCTGATTGGTATATAAATAGACATTTGAAAGACCTTGAATCAGATACAAGCCGACTCCGCAGATGCGAAGGCTCTTCACTCCCTGAATCACCGATTCTACGCAAGGAATATTGGTCTCCTCTCTGTCCTCAAAAAACAGCTCGGCAAACTCAATCCCGTGCGCCTCTGCAGACGCAAGTATCTGACTGATCTCGTCTTTTTGAAGCATCGCTTTCTCCTTTCTTTCACAACGTGTTCTTTTTGATTTGACCCCCAATCATCACAAGACGCACATTCTTTGCATTTGCAAGAAGCATGATATCATTTGACGGATCGCCATCTACAACGACCAAATCTGCAAGCTTTCCAGCCTCTAGGCTTCCAAATTTGTCATCTGATTTCATCAAATAGGCGCCATTGATTGTACCAGCCTTGATTGCCTCCATATTGCTGTAGCCACAGCGGGTCAGACTGAAAAATTCTTTTCCGATCTCAGCAAATGGTGTGTTTGGTGAGTTTGAATAGTCGGTTCCAAGCGCAACTAGAATTCCATACTGGTGGGCAAGAGCAAATGAATGCTTTGACGCATCGCCTAGCGCCTTTGCTTTTCTCATCATATGCTCAGGAAGTCCCTTCATATCGGCAATGCCAAGCGATACCGACAAAGTGGTGACAAGTGGAATGTTCTTTTCTGCCATCAGCTTTACGCACTCCTCATCTAACAGAACACCGTGCTCAATGCATTTTACACCATTTTTAATTGCCTGCTTGGTTCCTTCTGTTCCAGTGCAATGAGCAGTCACATAAGTATTATGGCGAGCTGCCTCCTCGACAATCACGCGCATCTCTTCAGGAGAAAACTCAATGTCATTAAAATCGTCAACTGCCGATGACACGCCACCTGTCGCACAGATCTTGATAAACTGTGCACCCTCACGAAACTGCTGTCTGGTCTTTCGATAGCAGTCATCCGGTCCATCCACAAGGCATCCAATCAAGTCTCTCTTATTGGACTCCTCCGGTGTCAGCATCGGATTCATATCACAATGGCCCGATGAAATACTCATGACTCTTCCACCTGGCATAATGCGAGGACCTGTGATGTTTCCAGCCTCAATTGCACGTTTTAGTGATGCACCAAAAGCACTCATATCGCGCACACCAGTCACACCGGCATCAACCAAATCCTTTAAGTCTTGGACAGTTGTCAATAAAAGATCATACGGTGTGTCACCGCTTTTATGGATGCTCTCCTCACCGCAAAGATGCGCATGCGCATCGATAAAGCCTGGCATGATGGTTTTTCCTTCCAGCCTGTAAGTGGCAGCTGATGAATCATCATATTCTTTTTCTTCGCCTACATATATGATTTTATCATCATCCACGACAACCATTCCGTTTTCAATTGGCGTATCTGATACGGCATCAATGACTCTTGAGTAAAATACAGTCTTCATTTGTTTCCTCCTTTTTATTTTATCTTGAAATTTTTACAGAAATCACGTACACTTGTCTGAACAAGGAGGTTTTTATGACTACTGCAAAAGATCTATTATCGCTGCCATCTCTGTCCCATATGAAGCT
>ERZ831773.3173-NODE-3173-length-11089-cov-3.011238_pt1 | contig 11089 bp, 8 predicted proteins | sample MGYA00519696_ERZ831773 | MGnify/ENA primary metagenome ERZ831773 (study PRJEB31850, sample SAMEA3708720) | human gut metagenome | biome: human gut; feature: human-associated habitat; material: faeces | place: China | collected 2014 ...
CGTATACGGGGGAACTTGAAGTTTTGGGTAAGTGTGAGAATATAAAGGTTATGCGCTGTGACAAAAACTACGGCTTTTTCAGAAGTATGTCCGACAGTGACAAAGAAAATATCGTGAAATGCCATAACGAAAATTTACAGTATGCACTTGATAATATGAATGAATTTGATATGATAGTGCTTGACGAGATTTTTGCGTCATATAATTATGATAAGGCGAGTGTGAGAAATATTGTTGAAAATTACGGCGGCGAGCTTGTTATGACGGGCAGAAACCCTGATGAATGGTTTTGCGAAAGAGCTGACTATATTTCTGAAATTAAAAAGATAAAGCACCCATATGACAAGGGAATTGTTGCAAGAGAGGGGATAGAATATTAATGGAATTTGAAAACGTATTGCCGTCAGAAATCGAAAAGAGGAGTTTTGAAATCATAGAGAGCGAACTTCCGCATGATATAGAAAAAACGATTAAACCGATTGTTAAACGTGTTATTCATACAACCGCCGATTTTGATTATTTGGACAATTTGTGTTTTTCGGAAAACGTGGTTGAGATTATAAAGAACGCGATAAAGAACGGTGCGGACATTGTAACCGATACACAAATGGCACGTTCGGGAATAAACAAAAAACGTCTTGCGTTATACGGTGGAGAGGTACATTGTTTTATGTCCGACGAGGACGTTGCAAAAGCCGCAAAGGAAAACGGCACTACAAGAGCCGTTGCGAGTATGGAAAAAGCGTCAAAACTTGAAAAAGACGTGATTTTTGCTGTGGGAAATGCACCGACCGCACTTATAGAACTTGACAAACTCATAAAGAACGGTCAAATTAATCCGATTGCGATAATCGGTGTACCTGTCGGCTTTGTGAATGTTGTGCAGGCAAAAGAATTGATTATGACATCGGGTGTGCCGTATATAGTAGCAAGAGGCAGAAAAGGCGGCTCAAATGTGGCCGCCGCAATCTGTAATGCAATTATTTATGATTTAAAAACCGATTGATTTAAGGTTGTCTTTAAGTGTTTTTGCACTGTTTCTAAGGCCTTGAAGTTCAATTTCGTTAAAAGGAACGTCAAGTATGCGTTCGACACCGTAACCCGAAACTTGTGTCGGAACGCTGAGTGAAATATCTTCAATTCCGTATTCACCGTTTAAGACGCTTGAAATGGTGAGAACAGAATTTTCACCGCCTGAAATACATTCGACAATTCGTGCAACTGCTGCCGCTATTGCGTAGTAGGTTGCACCTTTTTTTTGTATAATTTCGTATGCGGAGTTTTTAACTTCGCTGTACATCGCTTGTAAATCTTCATCTGTACACTTGCCGTAATGCTCAAAAAAACTTTTTATACTCATACCGGCAATGTTTGTAATGCTCCATGCCGCAACTTCACTGTCACCGTGTTCACCGATAATGTATGTGTGGCAGTAACGCGCGTCAATTCCCGTATGCTTGCTGATGAGATATTTCAGTCTTGAAGTGTCAAGAACCGTACCCGAGCCGATAATTTGCTGTTTAGGAAGTCCCGAAAGTTTGTAGGTGACGTATGTCAGAATATCGACAGGGTTTGTGACGGTAAGAAGTATTACGTCTGTCGGCGCGTGCTTCATAACATTTTCAACTATACTTTTAAAAATTTCGGTATTTCGTTTTAACAGGTCAATTCGTGTTTCGCCGACTTTTTGGTTTACCCCTGCTGTTATAACGACTATATCGGCGCCGGCACAGTCTTTCCAATCTCCGCTGTAAACGCTTACAGGCTTTAGAAAAGATGTGCCGTGAGCCATATCAAGAGCGTCACCGTCGGCTTTGTCTTTGTTTACGTCAATCAATACAATTTCTCTGAAAAAACCGTCAAGCATTATTGTGTATGCGGTCGTAGAACCCACAAAACCGGCACCGACTACTACTATTTTTCCTCTTAACATAAAAATTTCCGCCTTTCGTTTTGTGTTATTATTTGCAAGTATGATTAATTATATTCGGATAATTTTGCTTTTCTTAATTTATAAGTATTTCGTAGCGGACGATCATCAGTCGTCCGAAATAAAACATATAGGAAAAAAATTTAATTTTTTTACTATATGAAAATGTTGACAAAACGACAATATAGGAGTAAGATAAGGACATTAAAATCCTATATCCCATAGGAAAAGTATGAATAACAAAGGGGGCAACGATTATGAGAGAAAATTTGAACAAAAAAAGCATGGTATATAGAAAGATGTGTTGCCGAATGTGTATGGCTCAGAGGTGATGAAAAAATAAATTTTATATTATAGCGAGGTAATGAATTTATGAAAAAGAAAATTTTTAGTATATTATTAACATCAATTTTGGCGGTAACGGTACTTGCAGGCTGCGGAAACAGTGCAGACACAAGTACAGAAAAGTCGGTTACGATAACGAACGTATCATACGACCCTACAAGAGAATTATACAGTGCGTACAACGAACTTTTCGCAGAGCATTGGCAAGGGCAAACAGGACAGGACGTTGAAGTTATACAGTCACACGGCGGCAGCGGTAAGCAAGCACTTGAAGTTGCAAACGGAAACGAGGCAGACGTTGTAACGCTTGCACTTGAATATGACGTAAAGGCAATACAAGACGCAGGACTTATAGAGGACGGCTGGATAAATGAATTTGACAAAGACAGTTCACCTTACACTTCAACAATCGTATTCCTTGTAAGAAAAGGAAATCCGAAAAATATCAAGGATTGGGGCGACCTTGTTAAAGACGGCGTCGGAGTTATAACACCTAATCCGAAAACTTCGGGCGGTGCAAGATGGAATTACCTTGCGGCTTGGACATATGCCAATAAACTTTACAACGGTGACGAAACACAGATTGAGGCATTTATAAAGAAGTTATACGAAAACGTGCTTGTACTTGATTCGGGAGCAAGAGGTGCTACAACATCATTTGTTGAAAACAATCAAGGCGATGTACTTATCGCTTGGGAAAATGAGGCGTTCCTATCAGTTCAGGAAAATCCCGATGAATATGAAATCGTAACGCCGAGCATAAGCATTTTGGCTCAGCCGTCTGTGGCGGTGGTTGATGAGGTGGTTGACCAAAGAGGTACAAGAGATGTTGCAACGGAATATTTAAGTTATTTATATTCTGATGAGGCACAGAGAATTGCAGGCGACAATTTCTACCGTCCGTCAAACCCTGATATATTAAACGAATATGCCGATAGATTTGACCTTAACATAAATCTTGTAACAATACAAGACTTCGGCGGTTGGGACGAAGTACAGAAAAAGCATTTTGATGACGGCGGAGTATTTGACCGCATTTATGAAAAAACAGATAAGTAAAGAAGGAATGTAAATGAAAGCAAAGAAGAAAAGAGTAATACCCGGTTTCGGACTTTCAATGGGCGTGACAATTACAATATTGAGCTTAGTTGTTCTTATACCGTTGGCGGCACTTGTGATTTACACATCAAGAATGCACCTGAGCGATATTATCGAAACAATTACACGTCCGCGTGTTCTTGCAAGTTTTAAGGTAACTTTCCTCACTTCGCTTATCGCATCAATAATAAATTCGATTATGGGCGTCATACTTGCCTGGGTGCTTGTAAGATATGATTTTCCGTTTAAACGTGTTCTTGACGGAATGATTGAACTTCCGTTCGCACTTCCGACAGCTGTTGCCGGTTTGGCTCTTACAAACCTTACAACAGAAGAAGGACTTATAGGAAAATTATTCGCACCGTTCGGTATAAAAATAGCACATACAAGAATCGGAATTGTAGTGGCGCTTATATTTATCGGCATACCGTTCGTTGTAAGAGCGGTACAGCCTGTACTTGAAAAGCTTGATCCGTCATATGAGGAGGCGGCAGGGGCGCTTGGTGCAAACAGAGGAACGATATTTCGTAAAGTAATTTTACCCGAAATAATTCCTCCTGCACTTACAGGCTTTGGCTTGGCACTCGGAAGATGTATAGGAGAATACGGCAGTGTAATTTTTATAGCAGGCAACAAGCCTTATGAAACGGAAATAACACCGCTTATAATTATGTCGGAATTACAGGACTTTGACTATAACAGTGCAACGGCAATAGCACTTGTGATGCTTGCATTCTCATTTGCAATATTGTTCATTGTAAATCTTATTCAGGCGAGAAACACAAAAATATTAAAAGGAGGAAGATAGTATGCAGAAAAATGAAGGCAGTAAGGTTGTTAAATGGATATTGATTGCCGTCAGCGTATTATTCGCATTTGTATTCTTAATTCTTCCGCTTTATACGGTTATATCCGTTGCACTTCGTAACGGTGTAGGAAAATATTTTCAGTACATAACCGATAAAGATACAATAAGTGCGGTTAAACTTACCGCAAAAGCAACTTTGTCGGCACTTGTTGTAAACACATTCTTCGGACTGTTTGCGGCATGGTTCTTGACAATGTTCCGGTTTAAAGGCAAAAAGGTTTTGACAACGCTTATTGATATTCCGGTAACGGTATCACCTGTTATAGCAGGTTTGATATTCATATTGGTATTCGGCAGACAAAGCATGCTTTATCCTTATTTACAGCAAGCCGGTATAAAAGTAGTGTTTGCCGTACCGGGAATTATATTGGCAACGATATTTGTAACGTTTCCGTTTATATCAAGAGAAATTATACCGATACTTGAGGAACAGGGCACAGAGGAAGAAGCGGCGGCACTTATGGGTGCAAGCGGATTTACGATTTTCAGAAAAGTAACATTCCCTCATATAAAATGGGCATTGCTTTACGGAGTGGTACTCTGTACGGCAAGAGCGATGGGTGAATTCGGTGCGGTATCAGTCCTTTCGGGACATTTGAGAGGTAAAACGAATACGCTTCCGTTGCAGGTTGAAATACTTTTCGGCGACAATAAATATGTACCGGCATTTGCGGTAGCGTCAATACTTGTGATTTTGGCAGTGATTATTTTGATAATCAGAAGTATTGTTGAATACAAAGGAAAGAAGGCGGAATAGAGTGTACGTTGAATTAAAAAATATAAACAAAAACTTCGGCGATTATAAAGCGTCGGACAATGTCAACTTCGGCGTTGAAAAGGGTAAACTTATCGGTCTTTTAGGTCCGAGCGGCAGCGGTAAGACAACTATTCTGCGAATGATTGCGGGTCTTGAAACTCCAGACAGCGGCGATATTATAATCGACGGTGTGAGAGTAAACGACCTTGCGGCAAGCAAGAGAGGGATTGGCTTTGTATTTCAGAATTACGCACTGTTTCGGTATATGACGGTGTATGATAATATCGCATTCGGTCTTAGAGTTCAGAAAGCCGATAAAAAGAAGATAGACGAGAGAGTAAGAGAACTTATTAAACTTATAGGTCTTGAGGGGTTGGAAAAACGTTATCCGAGTCAGCTTTCGGGCGGTCAAAGACAGAGAGTGGCATTCGCAAGAGCGCTTGCACCTAATCCACAGCTTTTACTTCTTGACGAACCGTTTGCGGCGATTGACGCAAAGGTAAGAAAAGAGCTTAGAAGCTGGCTTAGAGAAATGATTGAAAAGCTTGGAGTTACAAGTATATTCGTAACCCACGACCAAGATGAGGCAATCGAAGTTGCAGACGAAATTATAATAACAAATAAGGGTAGAATTGAACAGACGGGAACACCTATTGAAATTTATCACAATCCGAAAACAGCATTTACGGCATCGTTTTTCGGAGAAACAACATGCGTTGATGATTATTCAAAGTTTCATAATTTTGAGCATATTGAAAATGTCGAAAAAGCAATCATACGACCTGAATTTGTTAAAGTGACAAAGAAAAACGAAGTACAGAAATACAAAAGCTCCGCATCTCACGGAGTTACGAAAAATGTATTGTTCAGAGGCGACAGTATAGAAGTAGTCGTAGACGTGGACGGTACGGAACTTAAAGCCAGACGCGGTCTTGACGAACAGGCGATTGAAGTCGGTGAAGAAGTTGACGTATTCTTGTACAGAATATTTGTTACGGTAGGCGATAAGGCATACTTGCTTGACAATAAATCAATTTCGGAGGATTCATTGGTAATCTGATAAAAGAGGTGTTTATATGACAAATATATTGAAAACCGAAAGATTAAAAACAGATATTTTAATTATAGGCGGCGGTACTGCCGGGTGCTATGCGGCGGTTACAATCGCAGAACATTCCGACGCAAAGGTGCTTATATGCGAAAAGGCACATATAAAGAGAAGTGGCTGTCTTGCAGCCGGTGTCAATGCACTTAACGCATACATAACAGAGGGACGTGTTCCGCAGGATTACGTTGATTATGCAAAAAAGGACGCGGACGGAATTGTAAGAGAAGATTTACTTCTTACAATGTCCGAAAAGCTGAATGAAGTCGTAGACAGACTTGAAAAACTCGGACTTGTTATTTTGAAGGACGAAAACGGAAAGTATGTGACAAGAGGTAACAGAAACCTTAAAATCAACGGTGAAAATATAAAGCCTATTTTGGCAGAGGCGGCATTGCAAAAAGAAAATGTATCGGTGCTTAATCGTGTAAATATTATTGATTATGCGGTTGAGGGTAACAGGATAAAGGGTGCATACGGTATAGGTATTGAAAACGATACGTTTTACATAATCGAGGCGAAAGCGGTTATAATCGCAACAGGCGGTGCGGCAGGACTTTACAAGCCGAATAATCCCGGATTTTCACGTCATAAAATGTGGTATCCGCCGTTTAATACGGGTGCAGGATATGCAATGGGTATAAAAGCCGGTGCGGAAATGACGACATTTGAAATGCGATTTATAGCACTTCGCTGTAAAGATACAATCGCCCCGACAGGTACTTTGGCACAAGGTGCGGGTGCAAAGCAAATAAATTCGCTCGGAGAGGTTTACGAAACAAAATACGGTCTTACAACCTCCGAGAGAGTGTACGGAACGGTGAATGAAAATATTGAGGGCAGAGGTCCTTGCTATCTTCGTACAGAGGGTATATCCCAAGAGGCAAGCGAGGATTTGAAAAAGGCTTATCTGAATATGGCACCGTCACAGACTCTTAAATGGATTGAAAACGGTAAAAATCCGTCGGAGCAAAATGTTGAGATAGAGGGTACAGAGCCTTATATCGTAGGCGGTCACACCGCAAGCGGTTATTGGGTGGATACAAAGAGAAGAACTACCGTAAAAGGCTTGTATGCCGCAGGTGACGTTGCAGGAGGTTGTCCGCAGAAATACGTTACAGGTGCGTTGGCAGAGGGTGAAATTGCGGCACTTACCGCAATTTCTGAACTTGGCGAAATAAGTGCGATTGACGAAAGCGACATTGAACGTCACCTATCGGAAGTGACAGATTTCCTTTACGGAAACACTGACGGAACATTCACGACAGAACAGCTTGAAGAGGCAATGCAGACCGTTATGGATTCGTATGCAGGCGGTATCAAGACAAATTATCGCTTTAATGAAAAACAGCTTGACATAGCCGATACGAAAATCCGTCAAATCTATCAGCTTTCAGAAAAACTTCACGCAGAAGATTTTCAGGAGCTTATGTATATATACGAACTTCGTGAAAGACTTGTCGTTGCAAGAAGTGTTATAGCACATCTCAAAGCGAGAAAGGAAACACGCTGGCACAGTTTTGCGGAAAATCTTGATTATCCGAATAAGGATAACGAAAACTTTAACAAATACGTCAATTCACGTCTTAAAGACGGTGAAATAGAAATTATACTTCGTGACCTTGTGGAAGGGGGCAGAACATATGAGCATAATGATTGATAAAAGCAAATGTATAGGTTGCGGAAAATGCTGTATGGTATGTCCGGGAAGTCTTATAAAAAAGGACGGAGATAATAAAGCATTTATAAAGTACCCGAAAGATTGCTGGGGCTGTACTTCCTGTATCAAAGAATGTCCTATGCACGCAATATCGTTTTATCTCGGTGCGGATATAGGCGGTATGGGAAGTAAGGTACATACAGAGGAAAACGGCGATATTTTAAAATGGGTAATTGAAAAATATGACGGCACGGTTTCCGAAATAGACATAGACAGAAAAGAATCAAATAAGTATTAAGGGACACTAAAAGGAGGGACACTAAATGAATGAATTATCACATCTTGATGAGCTTGAAGCAGAAGCAATATATATTATAAGAGAGGTAGCGGCAGAGTGTGAAAAGCCTGTAATGCTATACTCAATCGGTAAGGACAGTTCCGTAATGCTGCACCTTGCAATGAAGGCGTTTTATCCTGAAAAACCGCCGTTCCCGTTTATGCACATAGACACAACTTGGAAGTTTAAGGATATGATTAAATTCCGTGACGATACCGCAAAGAAACTCGGTATTGAAATGATTGTGTATTCAAATGAGGAAGGTATAAAGCAAGGCATCAATCCGTTTGATCACGGTGCGGCTTATACGGACATAATGAAAACACAGGCATTAAAGCAGGCGCTTACAAAGTACGGCTTTAGAGCGGCATTCGGCGGCGGCAGACGTGACGAAGAAAAATCGCGTGCAAAGGAAAGAATTTTCTCATTCAGAAATGAGGCACAGGCGTGGGACCCTAAAAACCAACGCCCTGAAATGTGGAAACTTTACAACACTAAGATTAACAAGGGCGAAAGTATGAGAGTATTCCCAATTTCAAACTGGACAGAAAAAGATATTTGGCAGTATATCAAGCGTGAAAAGATTGATATTGTACCGCTTTACTTCGCGGCAAAAAGACCTGTTGTTGAGCGCGACGGCAATCTTATCATGGTTGATGACGACAGATTACCTCTAAAAGAGGGAGAAGTGCCTGAATACAAATCGGTAAGATTCAGAACACTTGGCTGTTATCCGCTTACAGGCGGTATAGAATCGACTGCCGATACGCTTGACGAAATTATTGAAGAAACACTAAGTGCGGTATCTTCCGAAAGAACTTCAAGAGTTATAGACAATGAGGCGGCAGGAAGCATGGAACGCAGAAAAAGGGAGGGTTATTTCTAATATGAACGGATTACTTAAATTTATAACTTGCGGAAGCGTTGACGACGGTAAGTCAACACTTATAGGACATATCCTTTACGACTCAAAACTTCTTTATGCCGATCAAGAGAAAGCATTGGAACTTGACAGTAAAGTCGGCAGCAGAGGCGGAGCGATTGACTACTCACTTTTACTTGACGGACTTATGGCTGAAAGAGAACAAGGTATAACGATTGACGTTGCATACCGCTATTTCACAACCGACAACAGAAGTTTTATCGTTGCCGATACACCCGGACACGAAGAATATACAAGAAACATGGCGGTAGGTGCGTCATTTGCGGACTTGGCTGTAATTCTTATCGATGCGTCACAAGGCGTGCTTGTTCAAACAAGACGTCATGCGAGAATTTGTAAGCTTATGGGTATACGTTACTTTGTGTTTGCCGTAAATAAGATGGACCTTGTAAAGTATGATAAAAATGCTTATGATAAAATCGTAGGACAGATTGAAGAATTGAAAAACGAATTGTCACTTGAAAACGTTAAGATAATTCCGTTGTCTGCAACAGAGGGTGACAACGTAACGGTTAAATCGGAAAACATCACTTGGTATGACGGCGAACCGCTTTTGAAATATCTTGAAAATGTAGATATAAGCGAAGAAAATGCGGAACAGGGATTTTATCTCCCTGTACAGAGAGTCTGCCGACCGAACCACACATTCAGAGGTTTTCAAGGTCAGATTGAATCGGGCAGCATAAATGTCGGTGACGAGATTACAACATTGCCGAGCAATGAAAGTGCTCATGTAAAAGAAATTTATGTAGGTGACAAGAAGTCAGAAACTGCATTTAAAGGTCAGCCTGTCACAATTACTCTTGACAAAGAAGTTGACGTTTCAAGAGGGTGTGTGCTTGTAAAGGGTACAAACCTTGCACCTTATAAGCGTCTTACAGCGTCACTTTTGTGGATGGACGATGAGCCTTTGACAGTCGGAAAAGACTATCTTGTAAAGATTGGTACAAAGACAATCGCCGGTATAGTCGCAGGTATTGATTATGCGATTGACGTTAATACAGGTGAGCATATCAATGCGGAAACAATAGGCAAAAACGGTATTGCGGTATGCGAAATCTTGCTTACGGAGGCTGTTGTTGCAGACTTGTTTGAAGAACACAGAACACTCGGTGAATTAATTCTTATCGACCGTGTGACAAATATGACTTCGGCTTGCGGTGTTGTTGACGAACTTAAAGAAAAGGGCGGTTCTTTCTCGGACAGAGCATCGTTTAAGTTTGAAAACCTTGAGGCAAGAGGCGATATTTTTGAAGAATTCTATTACGATCCACAGAGCTTGTCAGTACTTAAATATCAACCTGTTGACAAGACTTATACTGTCGGTGACAAAATTCCGACAGAGGGTGAAAGCTATAAATATCCTGACAGCTTTGATATAATTGTACTTCGTGACGGAGTTACGGTTAAAGTCAGAAATAAGAAGATAGGCGATATTATCGAAACAAAGAATTATGAATACGACGGTTACCCTATCATTAACGGACGCGGTTTTGAAATTAAGGCTGATTCAAGAGAAAAAGTTGTGAACTTCCTTAGGGAATATGCAACAAGAGATGACGAAAACAAATTCTTTGAAAAATGGTTAAACTTCAATACATACAGAAAAGTTACCGTAAAATAAAAAATAAAGGCTGTCGGCGAAATGCCGACAGCCTTTTGTATTACATAATTTTAGCGGAAACAAGTTCTTTTTCATTATCCGAAACAAATTTTGAAAAAACGTAAAGCATTGCAAGAAGTGCTTTATCGTCGATTTCATCACATGAAATTTTGTGATTTGTAATCAAACCTTTGAGTTTGTTATTTATCAGAATATCGAATTTATTGAATTTACTTCGTCTTATACAAAGTTCACCGAAAAAGCTTTCTGCCTCAATATAAAATTCAATCGGGGGTGTTACGAAAATATCGTAAAGCTTCTTTAAAGCAGAGCCGTTTGTTTCGGTGTCGTTCCATTTGTAGTCTGCCCATGCGTAAAATTCGTTTTGTGTTTCGTGTTCGGTAAAGACGTATTTAATGCGTTTGTCGAGCGGTTTAGGGTCG
>ERZ831773.3181-NODE-3181-length-11021-cov-16.413825_pt1 | contig 11021 bp, 11 predicted proteins | sample MGYA00519696_ERZ831773 | MGnify/ENA primary metagenome ERZ831773 (study PRJEB31850, sample SAMEA3708720) | human gut metagenome | biome: human gut; feature: human-associated habitat; material: faeces | place: China | collected 2014 ...
CGTACTTGATGCACCCTATTATCATGTAGTATTCACAGTTCCTGAGGAATTGAATTCCATCATTTACAGCAACCAGAAGCTGTTGTATGATGCACTGTATCATGCTGCCTCAGCAACCTTGAATGAATTGGCAAAAGACGCAAAGTACCTGGGAGCTAATATAGGGTATATCTGCATTCTTCATACCTGGGGTTCTGCAATGAATTATCATCCTCATATTCATACCATTGTTCTTGGAGGTGGGCTTGATGATGAAAATAAATGGAAAGAAACAGGTGGAAAATTTTTTCTCCCATATGGTGTTATCTCGAAAGTGTTCCGTGGAAAATATCTGGATGAGTTAAAAAGCCTGTGGAATGATTCTAAGCTTAAATTTCATGGTACAGCAGAGAAATATCAGAACAGCTATCGTTTTAAAGAACTTCTTGATAAGTGTTATGAAAAGAACTGGGTCACTTACTGTAAAGAAACTTTCAATGGTGCACAGTCGGTTATCAATTATCTTGGAAAATATACCCACAGGATAGCAATCAGTAATCATCGAATCAAATCCATGACAGATACGACAGTTACATATGTAGTAAAAGACTATAAAAACGAAGGCTGCTGGAAAGAGAAAACAATTTCAGGAGAAGAATTCATCCGTCGATTCATGATGCATGTTCCTCCCAAACGATTTGTCAGAATCCGGCACTATGGTCTGCTATCATGTAGAAACAAGAGAAAAAAGATAACTCACTGCAGAAACCTGCTTGGATGTAAGAAATACATTTCTACATTAAAAAATCTAAATGCAGTAGAAATGATAAGGGTTTTATATCATATCGATGTATGCAAATGTTCTTCTTGTGGAGGGAATATGGTATCACCCCGCAAAGATAAATACAGTTCTTCTTTTCGTGCACATATGAGATGTTAAGATCTACAATTGCATAGAATAAATGACTTCCTCATAGGAGGTTTGTTTGTCATGCCTGAAATTGATTTCTTGAATAAAAAAACTTTTACCAAAACATCCGGTATGATAAACTTAAGGAAAAGAGCAACGATTGAATCCCCATAGCTATCGGCTAAAGGGACGCGACTTTGTTCACCAAGGTAAAATCGAAATTGATGTAAACGAAAGGGCAGTTTTTATCAGAACTCAAGGCTGCTTTTTCGTTTACACCAACTCCGATTGTTTCCTTAACAGTTTATTTAACTGTTACTCAAATTGGAATTTGTCAGCACTCATATTGGAGATACTTTGACAAAACTCCATCTTCTTCAAATTCTTCTATAACTACAAAACCGTTCTTTTCCAAAACTCTTATGGAAGCATTGTTGTGTGCAAAGGTAAATGCACCGATGGTTTTCACATTGTACCGCTCACAAACATTCTTAATAAACATATTTACAGCCGATGTAGCAATGCCCTTAGACCAATATTCCAATTCAAAAATGCAGAAACTAAGCATACAGTTTGGTTCATCATCCATATCAATGCAATAGCACCAAACATCACCGACATACTTTCCATCGACATACACTGTCTGACCGAAGCTTGTTGCATTCGGCAACAAGGTTTCCTCATAGTCCGCCAATGCTTCTTCAACTGTTTTTGCCTTTTGAGGTAATACCTGCTTGATTTCGGGTCTATTTGCTTTTTCAAAATAGGTTCGAACCGAATCAGCAGTTCTTGTTTCCAATGTAATAATCATAAATATACACCTCGTCAAATTCAAGTTTTATAGTAGGAATTCATTCTATAACCGGGAGTTCCATAACGTTAATTGCAGATTTTGTGGTGCGGCTCATGACGTTGACCGGGCATGTATAAGCGTCCTTCAGATCCTAAGAAAGCACCACAAAATCTGCAACTCTGCGTCCTTTAAACTCTGGGTGTTATTTCACCAATAAAGATTTTCCAGTCATCTCAGCCGGCTGCTCCATACCCATTAATTCAATGAGTGTAGGAATGATATCAGCTAAGCATCCGTTCTCTCTCAATTTATAAGATGGATCGGCATTTACTAAAATGAACGGTACCGGATTGGTTGTATGAGCAGTAAATGGTGCTCCTGTCTCATAATCAACTAACTGTTCAGCATTACCGTGGTCAGCGCAGATGAATAACTGTCCGTTTACTTCTTTGATGGCATCGACTGCTTTTCCAACACAGGTATCTACCGTCTCAACTGCTTTGATGGCAGCTTCTAAGATTCCTGTATGACCGACCATATCCGGGTTTGCAAAGTTAATGACGATCACATCATATTTTTCAGAACGGATTGCTGCACATAACTTGTCGCAAACTTCCGGTGCGCTCATCTCTGGCTGTAAATCATAAGTAGCAACCTTTGGAGATTTTACTAAAATTCTGTCCTCTCCTTCGTTTGGTTCTTCTACACCACCGTTAAAGAAAAATGTTACATGAGCATATTTCTCTGTCTCTGCGATTCTTGCCTGTTTCATACCGTGTGCTGCAAGATATTCGCCAAATGTATTTTTCAGTTCTACTTTCTTGAATGCAACTTCTTTGTTTGGAATGGTTGCGTCATATTCTGTGAAGCAGATATAAGCAACACTCTTTCTTGCGCCTCTCTCGAAACCATCAAACTCATCCATACAGAATGCTCTTGTGAGCTCACGTGCACGGTCCGGACGGAAATTGAAGAAAATAACTGTGTCATTATCTTTGATCGTAGCAACCGGTTTTCCGTTCTCTGTGATAGCTGTTGGAACGAAGAACTCATCTGTCACATCTTTTGCATAAGAAGCGTCCATTGCTGCAACTGCACTCTCTGCCTGCTCACCCTCTCCTTTTGTGAGAACATTATATGCTTTTTCTACACGATCCCATCTGTTATCACGATCCATAGCATAGTAACGTCCGGAGATAGAAGCAATCTTACCAACACCAAGCTCTGCCATCTTTGCTTCCAGTGCCTCGATAAATCCCTTTCCGGAAGTAGGTGCTGTATCACGTCCGTCTAAGAAACAGTGTACATAGACATTCTTGATTCCCTCTCTCTTGGCGAGTTCGAGTAAACCATAAACATGTGTGATATGGCTGTGGACACCACCATCAGAAAGAAGTCCATATAAATGAAGATCAGAATTATTTTTCTTCACGTTCTCCATTCCGTCTAATAAAGCCTGATTTTTGAAGAAATCACCATCGTTGATCTCTTTTGTGATTCTTGTGAGCTCCTGATATACAATTCTTCCTGCGCCCATGTTCATATGTCCAACTTCAGAGTTACCCATCTGTCCATCCGGAAGACCTACAGCGAGACCGCTGGCATTTCCTTTTACAAACGGATATTCTTTCATTAACTGATCCATGACAGGTGTTTTTGCCTGTGCAACAGCGTTTCCGTCTGTTCTGTCATTTAAACCGTATCCATCTAAAATCATTAATACAGTAGGTTTTTTACTCATGTTCTTATCCTCTCTTCTTCTTAAACTTTGAGGTGCCTGTACGACACATATCTCATTTATCTATAGGAAACCATAGATTTAGAATCTGCAGTCACTATTCCAAAATTAAATTACCGGTCTTCTCTCAGGTTACCGACAATATCAATCGCATCCCCCTCATTATCAGCCATCCCGATAATATCTGTCCGGCTTGTATCAGAGTCATATAAAATCTCTCCTACCGGATAGTCATCCGCACTTTTATGATAAACCACCCCGTCCGCATCAATTCCGATATCTGCGGAAATAGAAGCCAGATATTCATAAAAATCTGATCGTTCTTCCGGTTCTGTAAGAATCCTTGTTGTAAGATTCTGCTGTATACAAGGGACAAAAGAAAGTTTTACTGTTCCATCCTCTGTAATGGTAACTTTTGACAGTGTTGTATACAATGTTCCGGTGGAAAACCAGAAATTTCCAAGACTATATGCAATTGGAACATCACCCACAAAGGCAGCGCCCTGAAGCCGGTGCGGATGTCCTCCTATGATCACATCTGCTCCTGCCTGTGCAATCTGTTCTGCCAGATGCCGCTGTGACTGATCCGGATAAAGCATTCCCTCTGTTCCCCAGTGCACTTCTGCGATCACATAGTCGCTGTTTTGTGCTGCCTCCTCTACTATTTTTAAAAATTTTTCCGGATGTAACGCTTTCAAAACACCCGGTTCCGTTTCGGTTGCAGCCTTTGTATACTGTTTGGAACGCTCAATCTGTGTTGCCGATACAAAGGCAACTTTACGTCCATTCATCACATAATAAATAATTTTCGATGCATCTTTGAGATTTCTTCCGGCGCCCGAATAAGGAATGCCCTCCTGATCCAATACATCTAACGTGGAAAGTAATCCTTTTTTCCCATAATCATAGACATGATTATTCGCCAGTGTCACTGTGTCGGTTCCAAATATTTCCAATAATTCTGCTTTCTGCGGGTCGGCACGAAATGTATACGCTTTGCCGTAAACTGATGTTGCCCCTTTTTTATTTACGTAGGTAAATTCATTATTCATGATCATCACATCTACGGCCTGCATCTGCGCAAGTAAATCTTCTGAAAAGCAATCCCACAACCCATCCTGCTGTTCTTTCATATACTCGGTTGTATACCAGTTCTCTGCGAAATTAATATCACCGGCGAATCCAAATACCATTTCCGAGGCAGCCGCTGTCTGCATCCAATATACGTTTTCAAGTTCATGCTGTCCAAATCCACTGTCCCGGCAATATAGCAGCCACAGCACATGGATAGAATTTCCGGTTTCCTCATACCAGACATCTGGGTCATTCCCGCCATCCAGCACATCAAATGCAATGTGTATCACTGCATCCCTGCCATACTGCGCATAAAACCACATCAAAAATGATTCATCCACCGTACAGCCTGCAAGCATATCTTTCGGAGCATACTGTAAAATCACAGTAAATGCATCTGTCAGATCCTCAATCTCTATTTTTGGTATATCACTCTGTTCCAGTGAAACTGACTTTTCCCCAGAACGCATACTCTGTACTGTTGTCTCCCCGATAACTGTATCGGTCACTTTCCGGTCATTCTCACAGCAGATCATCCATAAAAAAGCAGCAAATACTGTCACTACAAGTGCATATATAATTTTTCTGCACTTTTCAGACATTCTATTTCTCCGTCGTAAAATATTAAAACATTGTTATTCCTATAGCTACTATCCGCGAAATTGAATCCGCTTTCTTGCGCCGATAGAATTATAACTTATTTGAAACGGGTTTTCTACCATTTCTGATAAAAAAGGCACGTTTACCACTGTATTTCTCCCTACATACCGTGATAAAACAATATTTCCACCGGACAGGGCGGTTGAATACGCCCATTCCGGAGAAAACTGAACCTCAAGTGTCTGTACCGCTGATGTATTGTTAATATTAAAAGATACACTTCCTTGACTGCTTCCATCAGAAGCGTATGTTTCCTTCAAGCTGCCTAACATGCTTTTTCCGTTATATATAACATCTTTCAGGAAATAATCTTCATCAGCCTTAAACTCTACTGTAATCCGGTCGTTATCTTTTACATATAATTCATCCAGTCCGGAAGCTCCATTGACTGTATATTCACCATGCAAAGAAGTATTCCCCGGATGTGCCTCTGTAAAATCCTGTGTCTTTTGTGTATCCTCGCCCATATTATCAATAACATTGATCTGGTTATAAGATTTACACCGTCGTACTGTAAATCGCTTATTTTTAGCTGATATGGTTTCTTTTTAAAATTTGCTTTGTAAGTGTGGTTTCCATCAAATGTGACCTATGCGGCCAGAACAGAGGTTGAAGAAAATAGCAAAAATAAAGCACATAAACCACATATCCATTTTCTATTTTTCATATAATTCGCGCTTTCTTACTATGTAAATTACACTTGCCATACATCCTACAATAACCATTGCTGCCATTGTTTTTCCCAGTTGACTTTCTCCGGTCTTTGGTGATAATGTATCTTCTGCCTGTATTTCTTCATTTACACTCTGATCTTTAACTGTATTATTTGTTTCTTCTTTTACTGAATTTTCATTCAGTCTACCCGATATATTTTGTCCAGTTGTATTAGATTCTTCCGGTGTCTGTGGTGTTTCTGGATTTTGTGGCGTTTCCGGAGTCTGTGGTGTTTCTGGATTTTGTGGCGTTTCCGGAGTCTGTGGTGTTTCTGGTGTATTCGGCTGCCCTGGTTCCTCGTTTTTTTGTGTTAAAGCAGCAACTAATATTTGACTTGCATATTCGTTTACTGTATACATATCATTAATTTCAACCGGGTTTCTTAATACATTAAATTCACTGCCAAAGTAATACCATTTCAGATCATAATTTTTTAAATTATTGTTATATTCAGATAAATCAATTTCATCATTCTGCATAGAATATTTTACGTCCAATAATTTTTCCGTTCCATTTTCATCTGATGTATATAACCTGACGATCTTTTTATCGTATTCAGGATATGCATAATTGAACTGATCATCATTCATCTTTTGCCCATCTTCACCATGCCATTTTATAAAATTTAATCCGTCTATATCGGCTGGCTTATATAATCTTCCAAGATCTTCGGCTGCTGTACCTCTCTGTACAGATGTTGTAGTTTTGTTCTCATATTCTCCCGAAATTGGATTCCATTCCTGAAAATGAACAAATACAAGATCATCGATCATTCCACCTTTATAAACATTTACATAAAAATCCTCAAGATCTTTGTAAGTTCCATTGTTCTGTATGAAATAACAATCATATGATTTTCCTGCATTATCACTTAAGACAAATTTTTCTATTACCCATTTTCCGGATGCAGCATCTGCATCATTAACAAATTTGTATTCATACTCTCTTGTTGCATTATTGTATTCAAATTTAACATAATGAGAATATTTCTTACGCTCGTCTGGATTATCAAAGTTATAATGATATGAATTTTTATTTGTTATCCATGCATGCACTTCCGTTGCCCCTTCTGCTTTGACGCTCATTTTTACAGACTCAAATTCATTAAGCCGTGCGCCTACATCCTTATCCATGACAACCTGTGTAATCGTAGGTTTTTCATCTGCAAATACATGTGTAATTCCGATTATGATAAAAATAAAACAAATCGTAAATGATATGCATAACTTTCTTAAATTCAAATTTTTTAAAATATAAACCATTTTCAATTCTCCTGTCATCTTCAATAAAAAGGAAATATTATTTTTTTGTGCATAAGCTCCAAATGATCTTTCTTAATCTCTGCAATATATAGATACCTAAAATCAGTAACAATACGTCTACCGGGATCATCAGATATGCCATGATATCTGAATTTAATAATTCACGAAAGAAAGTTCCTAAACAATAAATACCTGCCATTGCCACTATATCCGCAATCAATTCCCCTGTGGTTAATAAAAACATAATAATTGTGATCCATATATTCTGTTTTTTTCTTTTACTGACATTATTCTGTCTGCTCCCATCCTTCAAACGTATATCCGAGTTTTTCCGGATTTGGAAGTGTCACGGTGTTTCCTTCCAGTCCTACGATGTAACGTACCGGACAGGTTGCATCTCCATAATCTAATGTGATCTTAAAGAAATCTGCTGATATACATGTCATGTTTCCGGATGTATCTTTGCATGCCATATAATACGTTCCAGGCTCTACAACCGTCTGATTACTCTGAGCTGATGTACACGGTGTGAAAACCACCTCTGTTTCTTCCGGATTTTGCAATCCAAAATAAATCTCTGTAATTCCGGAGCCTTTATCACTCATGTTCATTGCTACCGTCTGTGTCTCGGCAACATTATTGGTCGATGTAAAATCAAGTTCCGGGGCAATATCATCTATCCAGTCTGCGTAAAATATCTTGTCCTGTGCCACACTGTCTTTGTCCATCGGATTACCCTTATCATCTTTCCATGCCAGAAAAGCAACCATTGAAGAAGCTGATTACCTGACAAAGACTGAAAACAAAAAAACTTTGAACCCGAGAAATACAGCAAAAAGTCTTCATTATTCGGCGTGATCGTTTTTGAGAGTGATCAGGATCTTAATCCTAAAACCGCATACCAGTGTTACGATGACAGATGGCTGCTGGGTTCATACACTGCAGATTGTTTTTGAAGAACTCGAGGCACTCGGTCTTTCAGAACCCGTCCATAAGCCTGAACCAAAGAAGCGGGGACGCAAGAAAAAAGAACCTGAAGTGTCAAAAACCAAACGCTCAAGAGGGCGTCCAAGAAAGGATGCTAATCAGTCTGTCGGACTTCTATAGTCCGACAGACTGGGAATGTTTTATTTAATTTGTCGTAAAGTACCAATACCTGATCCTGGATATTTGAAACATCTGTCTGCATTCCATTAAATGATGTGATCAGATTTGAAATAGATGTAACACTGTTCTGGATGTCCTATGTATTCTGTGTAATAGCATTTGTGTTGTTTTCGATATTCTGTGTATTTTCATTGATTGTCTGCTGAATGCCATGAACAACTTCATCTTTTAAATATTTTTTAAAATCCGAAAGATCTTTTTTGTTATGTTCTGCCATTTCTTCCAATGCTTTTTTAATTGCCGCAATCTCCTCATCCGACAACTCTTTATTGCTTGTAAGCTGTTTTATTATTTCTGTCTTTAATGATTCAAAACCGGTGGCTGTGCTGTCTTTCAGTGAATTTATAAACCCGTTTTATATTGCTCTGTGAAATTACTTTTTACCGGTAATTAGCACAAACTCTCTGTGAATTCACCTTATTTGTAGTTTACGATCTTGCCGAAATCAGCTTTTAAGCTTGCTCCGCCAACTAAACCACCATCGATGTCTGGCTGTGCAAATAATTCTGCTGCATTACCTGCATTTACAGATCCACCGTACTGGATACGAACTTTCTCTGCTGTATCTGTTCCGTAAACTTCTGCGATGCACTCACGGATTGCTTTACAAACTTCTTCAGCCTGCTCGGTTGTAGCTGTTTTACCTGTACCGATTGCCCAGATTGGCTCGTAAGCGATCACCATGGAAGCAACCTGCTCTGCTGTTACGTCTTTTAAGTCAGATTTGATCTGTAAACGAATCCAGTCCAGAGTGATTCCCATCTCTCTCTGCTCTAATGTCTCGCCACAGCAAAGGATTGGTGTAAGCCCTTTTTCGAAAGCTTTCTTTACTTTCTTATTTAATAAAACGTCATCCTCTTTGAAGTAATCACGTCTCTCAGAATGTCCTAATACAACGTATTTTACACCTGCATCTACTAACATCTCTGCTGAGATTTCTCCGGTATATGCACCTTTCTCTTCGAAGTACATATTCTCTGCTCCAACTGCTACGTTGGTTCCTTTTACTGCTTCTACAATAGGAACGATGTCGATTGCTGGTACACAGTAAACAACTTCTACATCATCACTGACTACAAGTGGTTTTAACTCTTCTACTAATTTTACAGCCTGGCTTGGAGTCATGTTCATTTTCCAGTTTCCGGCTACGATTTTCTTTCTTGCCATTATATTATTCCTTCTTTCATGTACTTATATTTTGCGGATTGCCTGAAAACTCTGCGAGTTTCCAGGCGCTCGTTGCGCTTTCAAATAAGTAAGCAATCATGTGCATGCATGCAAGCATGCGCACAAGATTACTTACTTATTCTCAATCCGCTGGAATCACGTCTATTTATCGTTTGCAGCTGGCAACTAAGGCGTTGCAGTTGCATTTACGTCATGGCTGCTCTTATTTATCGTTTGCAGCTGCAACGCCTGGTAATTCTTTACCCTCTAAGAATTCAAGAGAAGCTCCACCACCTGTAGAGATGTGAGTCATCTTGTCACCGAAACCTAACTGGTTAACTGCTGCTGCGGAATCACCACCACCGATGATTGTTGTAGCATCTGTGTCAGCTAAAGCTTTTGCTACAGCGATTGTACCTGCTGCAAGTGTTGGGTTCTCAAATACACCCATAGGTCCGTTCCATACAACTGTTTTAGCTGTCTTAACTGCATCAGCAAAGAGAGCCTGAGTCTTAGGTCCGATATCACATCCCTCACGGTCAGCCGGCATTTTGTCAGAGTCATAAACTTCTACTTCAACCGGAGCATCGATTGGGTTAGGGAAATCTTTGATTGTTACAGCGTCAACCGGTAATAATAATTTTTTACCCAGTTTTTCAGCTTTCTCCATCATTTCTTTACAATAATCAAGCTTGCTGTCGTCTACTAAAGATAAACCGATCTCATATCCCTGCGCTTTTAAGAATGTGTAAGCCATACCACCACCGATGATAAGAGTATCACATTTCTCAAGTAAGTTAGAGATAACATTTAATTTATCAGCAACTTTTGCGCCACCAAGGATTGCAACGAAAGGTCTTACAGGATTCTCTACTGCGTTTCCTAAGAAGTCGATCTCTTTCTGCATTAAGTAACCAACAACTGCTGTGTCTACTAACTGTGCAACACCTACGTTAGAGCAGTGTGCTCTGTGGGCTGTACCGAATGCATCGTTTACGAATACATCACAGATAGAAGCGAGGTCTTTGGAGAATGCCTCTCCGTTCTTTGTCTCTTCCGGTCTGAAACGTGTATTCTCAAGTAAAATAACTTCGCCGTCTTTCATAGCTTCTACTGCTGCTCTTGCGTTTGGTCCGACTACTTCCGGATCAGCTACGAATTTTACTTCCTGTCCTAATAACTCAGAAAGTCTTACTGCTACTGGAGCAAGTGTTTTTGTCTTTTTATCTTCTTCTGTTTTTACTTTTCCTAAATGAGAGCAGAGAATTACTTTTCCGCCGTCAGTGATTAATTTCTTAATAGTAGGAAGAGCTGCAACAAGACGGTTCTCGTCTGTGATCTTTCCATCTTTCAAAGGTACATTGAAGTCACATCTACAAAGTACACGAAGTCCTTTAACATTGATATCATCTACGGATTTTTTATTTAATGACATATTAAGTAGTCTCCTTTATTTTTATTCACAATAAATAGTTCCGAAACTCCTCTATACCTCTTTGAAGTTGTTCAAAATTAACAAAATTTTCGAAAACACGCTTTCGCTACGTGTCGCTGGTA